>ENA-OQDF01001254-OQDF01001254.1-human-gut-metagenome-genome-assembly--contig:-NODE-1254-length-10304-cov-1.482264_pt1 | contig 10304 bp, 16 predicted proteins | sample MGYA00242769_ERZ504597 | MGnify/ENA primary metagenome ERZ504597 (study PRJEB26092, sample SAMD00036305) | human gut metagenome | host: Homo sapiens | study: EMG produced TPA metagenomics assembly of...
CCCGTTTTTTATAAAGAATCATTAAGAACGAATATGATTTTTGATCGTTTGTTTTTAGAGGATAAAATGATAGAATTATTGCATTATTTTATGTTGGATGATTTAGTAAATGGTTTAGATTTAAAACTTGATGAACAGGGTGGCTTTTTATCATCGGGACAAGGACAGCTCGTGATGATTATTCGTGCACTATTAAGTGAACCCGATGTTTGATTTTAGATGAAGCATTTAGTAATATAGATCAAGAAAGATTACAATTATTGATCAATTATCTAAGTTTTCAAAAGATCATCGTGATTATTGTTTCTCATCAAATAAATATGATGAACTGCCAGTTTGACTGTGTTATAATTGATTCAGGAAAAATAGTGGGTGAGGAAGATTATGGAAATAGATTTAGCACTTAATAATGAAGTAGAAGATTTTAAAGAAGATTATGAAAGTATTTATTTAGAAATTATTCAAGAAGCATGTAAACAATTAGATATTCATGATGATTTAGAATTATCAGTTATTTTTGTAGATGATCAGCGTATTCATGAAATCAATAAGGAATATCGTAAAATTGATCGTAGTACAGATGTTATTAGTTTTGCTTTAGAAGATAGTGAACAATATTACATTGAAGGTATGCCAAGAGAAATAGGAGATATTTTTATTTCAATTGATCATGCTAAAATGCAAGCAGAAGAATATGGTCATTCATTTTATCGAGAAATGTGTTTTTTATTTACACATGGTTTATTACATTTGCTTGGATTTGATCATATGAATGAAGAGGATGAAAAAGTGATGTTTTCAAGACAAAAAGAAATATTGAATGCTTTAAATATTGAAAGGAAATAATATGGACCAAAATAAATTAATCGATTTAGCTTGGAAAGCAAGAGAAAATGCGTATGTTCCTTATAGTCATTTTAAAGTAGGAGCTTGTATTGCTTTAAAAGATGGAACATTTGTTCAAGGATGTAATATTGAAAATGCTGCTTATGGGTCAACAATGTGTGCAGAAAGAAATGCTGTCTTTGGCGCTTATTGTAAAGGTTATCGCAAAGAAGATATTATTGGACTAGCAATTGTTGCTGATTGTAGTCCGATTGCTTCTCCATGTGGGGCATGTCGCCAAGTATTATCAGAACTTGTTGATTTAGAAATGCCCATCTTTCTAGCAAATAAAGAAAAAGTAGAAAAACATACAATTGGTGAATTATTACCAATGGTATTTATAGGAGAGAGTTTATGAGTTTTAAATCAGGATTTGTCAGTATTGTAGGACGTCCAAATGTTGGAAGTCTACCTTATTAAATCAAATATTAAAAACAAAGCTTGCAATCATGTCAGATGTTGCTCAAACAACACGTAATACAATTCAAGGTATTTATACAGATGATGAAGCACAAATCATTTTTATGGATACACCAGGAATCCATAACCTCAAGATGGTTTAGGAAACTTTATGAATACGACGGCTTTAAATAGTATTTATGGAGTGGATATGGTTTTATTTATTGCACCAGCAAATGAAACGATTGGTAGAGGAGACCGTTTTATTATTGAAAGATTAAAAGAAGCGGATGGACCGGTTTTCCTTTTACTTAATAAATGTGATCTTGTTTCTAAAGATGAAGTTATTAAAAAATTAACAGAATGGAAAGAACTTTTTGATTTTAAAGAAATCATTCCTATTTCAGCTTTAGAAGATCAAAATGTGGATACATTGATTTCTACAATTAAAACATATTTAAATGAAGGAATGATGTATTATCCAAAAGATCAAATGACAGATCATCCAGAAAGATTTGTGATGGCTGAATTTATTAGAGAAAAGATCCTTTATTTTACAAGAGAAGAAGTTCCTCATAGTGTTGCAATCGTTGTTGAAAGAATGGCAGAATTAGAGGATGGCAGTGTAGAAGTTATTGCGACAATTGTTGTTGATCGTAAATCTCAAAAGGGTATTTTGATTGGTAAACAAGGAAGTATGATCAAAAAAATTCGTCAAAATGCACAAAGAGAAATGAAACGTTTTTTACAAACAACAGTGCATTTGGAATTATTTGTTAAGTTGAAAATAATTGGCGTAATAAACAAAAATATTTAAAAGAATTTGGTTATAACGAAGATGACTATTAAAAAAGAAGAAGTTGTTTCTTTAGGTATTGTTTTAAAGACGCATCCTTATAAAGAAAGTGATTCTTTAGTCACTGTGTATTTTAAAGATTATGGAAAATGACTTTGATTGCTCGGGGTGTAAAAAATTAAAAAGTAAAAATGCTTCGGCTTGTCAAAGTCTTACACTTTCAGAGTTTACTTTTATACCTAGAAATGGTTTATCAACGATGATTAAAGCAAGTTCGGTTGATTTTTATCGCTATATTAAAGAAAATCTTGAATTAGAAGCGTATGCAAGTTATTTTATGGAATTTGTTTTAAAGAATGAAGAGGATAATCAACCGGATTTAGAAATCTTTGATACTTTAAAAAAATCATTAGATGCTCTAAATCATGGTTATCCCTATCCATTGGTTTATCTATTATATAATGCATTTATTTTAAAAAGATGCGGGATGGCTTTACAAGTTGATGGCTGTGTAAGATGTTTAAGACAAGATCATATAGCAGGAATCAGTTTAGAAGATGGGGGCTTTGTCTGTCATGATTGTTTATCACTTCATGATAAACAATTAGATAAGGTGACATTAAAGGCTTTTCGTCATATTAATAAATTAACGATTGATTCTATTGATCAACTTAAAGTACCGGATGAATCTATTGATTTATTAATGGAAATTATGGATTATTATGTTGATGAGATGACGGGGATTTTATTTAAAACAAAGAAAATGATTCAAAGTCTTTCAAAATATGACAAAAGTAGACACTTTTGTCTTTTTTATAAACATATTTTGACTATAATAGAAACAAAGTAAGGGGAGGATTTATAGATGGGACAATTTTTACCGATAAATAGAAAAGAAATGGAAGAAAGAGGATGGCAAGAGGTAGATTTTGTCTATATTTGTGGTGATGCTTATGTAGATCACCCTTCATTTGGAGCAGCTATTATTTGTCGTACATTAGAGGCAAATGGTTTTAAGGTTGCTTTTTTATCGCAACCAGATTGGCATAAAGTAGAAGAATTTAGGCAATTTGGGAAACCTCGTTTAGGTTTTTTAATTTCTTCAGGAAATATTGATTCAATGGTCAATCACTATACTGTTTCTAAAAAAAGAAGACATAAAGATTCTTATACATCAGGTGGCGAAGGTTTTAAAAGACCTGATAGAGCAGTGATTGTTTATAGTCAAATGGCAAGACAAGCATTTCCTGATGCTAATATTTTAATTGGAGGAATTGAAGCTTCTCTTAGACGTTTAGCTCATTATGATTATTGGAGTGATAAGGTTAGAAAATCGATTATTATTGATGCCAATGCAGATTTATTAATGTTTGGAATGGGAGAAAACAGTATTATTGAAGTTGCAGAAGCATTAGATAGTGGGTTAGATATTAAATATTTAACGTATTTAGATGGAACAGTTTATAAAACAAAAAATATCGATGATTTAAATGAAGCTGATTATATAATGCTTCCTAGTTACGAAGAAATTACAACATCTAAAAGAAAATACGCTGAATCTTTCCAAAAACAATATTTAAATACCGATCATTATAATGCTAAATCTTAGTTGAACCTTATCAAGGATGGTATGTGGTTCAAAATAAACCGAATAGACCACTTACCCAAAGAGAATTCGATAGAGCTTATGGTTATGATTACAATCGTGATTATCATCCAAGTTATCAACACGTTCCAGCTATTGATGAAGTTAAATTCTCACTTATTTCAAATAGAGGGTGTTTTGGATCATGTAATTTCTGTGCTCTAGCGTTCCATCAAGGAAGAATTATTCAAGCAAGAAGTCATGAATCAATTATTGCTGAAGCAAATAAAATGGTTTGGGATCCTGATTTTAAAGGATACATTCATGATGTTGGTGGACCAACAGCTAACTTTAGAGATACTGCTTGTGATAAACAAAAAACCAAAGGGGCTTGTCCTACAAAACAATGCTTATGGCCAGAACCTTGTAAAAATTTAAAAGTTGATCATGAAGATTATTTATCATTACTTACAAAATTAAGACAGCTTCCAAACGTTAAAAAAGTTTTCGTACGTTCAGGAATTCGTTACGATTATCTCATGTACGATAAAAATGATCATTTCTTTGAAGAGCTTGTTCAACATCATATTTCAGGACAATTAAAAGTTGCTCCTGAACATATCAGTAATCATGCTTTAGATAAGATGGGCAAACCAAGACGTGGGCTGTACGAAAAATTTGTTGATAAATATTATCGTATTAATGAAAAATATAATAAAAAACAATTCTTAGTGCCTTATTTAATGTCCTCTCATCCAGGATGCCGTTTAGAAGATGCTATCGAACTGGCGGAATATTTAAGAGATATTCATCATCAACCAGAACAAGTACAAGATTTTATCCAACACCAGGAACACTTTCAACAACGATGTATTATACAGGGTTGGATCCTCGTGATATGACACCTGTTTATGTGCCAAAAGATCCTAAAGAAAAAGCGATGCAAAGAGCCTTGATTCAATATAAGAATCCTAAAAACTATGACCTTGTATATGAAGCCTTGATCAAAGCTAATCGAAAAGATTTGATTGGATTTGGTAAAAAATGCCTGATTAAACCACGTACAAAAAGGCAAAACTATAACAAGTCTTATACAAGGGGGCATAAATGATGAAACTTACAGAAACGTATACCTCCTTAACACAAACACATATTAAATTTGATATTTATCAACCAAATGTGATATTAAGATATAAGGGAATCATTCAACTTCATCATGGATTATGTGAACATTCAGACCGTTATCAAAAATTTGCGGAATATTTAAGTCATGAAGGTTTTATTGTAGTCGTGCCTGATTTTCCTGGGCATGGTACATCACTTTATCATTTTGAACAAGGCTATTTTGGAAGCGGAAATGCGCTTGATACTTTGATTGAAGATATGCAACGTTTAAGACATATTATCGCTAAAAGATATGAAGACCTTCCTTATTTTATGATTGGTGTTGATTTTGGTTCGCTCGTATTACTTAAATATGCCATGACGTATGGAGATTATATTAATGGAATGATAATGCTTGGAACATGTATGAAAAATAATTTTTATTATCGTATGAAAACGATTGTTGATTTAAATATTTTACTACATGGACAAATGAATCGTTCAAGAGTAATAAAAAAGCAGTTGATTTATTTTTACAAAAAAATTTAAATGGTTGTTATAAAATGAGTAATCAAAAAGAAGTACAGCTTTATCAAGAAGATCCTTTAAGTGATTTTGTTTATACAAATCAAGCCTATCATGATATATTGGAATACATAAAATATGTAAGTGATGAAGATCATCTAAAACATATACCTGATTATTTACCTGTTTATTTATTATCAGGTGGTTTTGATAATCTTACTAAAAATGGAAAAGATACTATAAAACTTTATCAAATATTAAAAGGAAATGGTCTAAAAGATCTCCAATATAAGATTTATGATAATAAAAGACAAGATATTTTACATGATAATAATTATCGAGATGTCTATCATGATATTATGCATTGGTTAGACGAAAGAACCTATATATAGTACCCTTATAGTTGGTTGACAAATATCCACTATAAGGGTATTTTATTTGTACGCGAAAAGAAGATAGAAGACTTGGAAAGCCAAGTCTTTATTCATTTATATCGTAAAAAAGGAGAAAATTATGGCAACTAAAGATATGGATAAATTAGTAAATCATGCAAAATCAACTGGTTTTGTATATCAAGGTTCAGAAATCTATGATGGACTAGCAAATACTTGGGATTATGGACCATTGGGGGTTGAAATGAAAAACAATATTAAACGTTTATGGTGGAAAAGATTCATTCAAGAATCTCCTTATAACGTTGGTTTAGATTCAGCTATTTTCATGAATCCAAAGGTATGGGAAGCTTCAGGACATGTTGGTGGTTTCTCTGATCCGTTAATTGACTGTAAAGAATGTAAAACAAGACATCGTGCTGATAAATTAATTGAAGCATATGATCCTTCTGTACATAGTGAAGGTTGGTCTAATGAACAAACAATGTCTTATATTAAAGAACATAATATTGTTTGTCCTAACTGTGGAAAAAGTAATTTCACTGATGTTAGACAATTTAAATTAATGTTTGAAACACATATGGGTGTTGTTGAAGATGATAAATCTGTTGTTTATTTACGTCCAGAAACTGCACAAGGAATCTTTGTAAACTTTAAAAATATTCAAAGAACTTCTCGTAAAAAGTACCATTGGTATTGGTCAAATTGGTAAATCATTCAGAAATGAAATTACACCAGGTAACTTTATTTTTAGAACAAGAGAATTTGAACAAATGGAATTAGAATTCTTTTGTAAACCAGATACTGATTTAGAATGGTTTGATTATTGGAAAGCTTATTGTAAAAAAATTCTTATTAGACTTAGGATTAAAAAGAAGAAAAATTTAAAAATTCAGAGATCATGAAAAAAGAAAGAATTTATCTTTTCTATTCTAAGGCTACATGTGATGTTGAATATAAATTCCCATTTGGATGGGGTGAATTATGGGGTATTGCAGACCGTACAGATTATGATTTATCTCGTCATATGGAACATTCTAAAAAATCTTTAGAATATTTAGATCCTCAAACAAATGAAAAATATATTCCATATGTTATTGAACCATCTGTAGGGCAGACCGTTTAGTTCTTATCTATTTTCTGTGATAGTTATCAAGAAGAAACATTAGAAAATGGAGATACAAGAACAGTGATGAAATTACATCCTGCCATTGCTCCATATAAAGTAGCAGTTTTACCACTTACTAAAAAACAAAGTGAAAAAGCTGAAGAAGTTTATGCAACACTTGCTAAACATTTCTCTGTTGAATTTGATGTTGCAGGTCAAATTGGTAAAAGATATCGTCGTCAAGATGCTATTGGAACACCATATTGTGTGACTGTTGATTTTGATACAATGGAAGACAATGCTGTTACTGTTCGTGATAGAGATACCATGGAACAAGTACGTTTACCAATTGATCAATTAGTAGGTTATATTCAAGATAAAATTACATTCTAATAAAGGAGATTATTATGCCAAGACTTTCAAATGAAAAATCAATGAAATAAGACAAAGCGTTGATATCGTTGATGTTATTGGCAATTATCTTCCTTTAGAAAGAAGAGGACGTAATTATTTAGCAAGGTGCCCATTTCACAATGATGATCATCCATCAATGTCTGTTTCACCTGAAAAGCAGATCTATAGATGTTTTGTATGTTCACACGGTGGAAATGTGTTTACTTTCTTACAAGATTACTTAAAAATTTCCTTTATGGAAGCTGTCAAATGGTGGCTCAAATGGGAAATGTTGATTTAGGTGATTTTACATTTTATGAAGAAAAACCACATGTAAATCAAGAATTAGAACCATACTATTTAATGCATGAAGAAGCTAATCGTATTTATAAACATTATTTAACGACGAAGCTTGCTTTAGAAGCAAATAGTTATTTAAGTCAAAGACATTTATCTAAAGATATTATTGACTATTTGAAATTGGTTATGCACCGGAACAAAATATTTTATTAAAAGCTTTTGAAAAATCTGGTTTTTCAAGAATGCAAGCTTATGAATCAGGACTTGTTATAGAATCTGAAGTGGGATATGATCGCTATTCCAATCGTATTATGTTTCCTTTACATAATAGTGAAGGACGTGTTGTTGGCTTTAGTGGTCGTATCTATCAAAAAAATCAAAAAGAATCCAAGTATATGAACTCTCCTGAATCTAAGATTTTTATTAAAGGAGAGACCTTATACAATTATCATCGTATAAAAATGATGTTAGAAATGAAGGTAAAGTCATTATTCTAGAAGGTTTTATGGATGTAATAGCATTATATAAAGCGGGGATTAAAAATACTGTCGCAATTATGGGAACAGCTTTAACTTCACAACATTTAAAAATGTTAAAACGATTATCAAATGATATTGTTTTATGTCTTGATGGTGATCAAGCTGGAAAAAATGCGATGATAAAATGTGTGGATGCTTTAAATAATGAAGGATTTCATACATCAATCGTGGTTATTCCTGATGCAATGGATCCAGATGAATTTCTAGAAGCTAAAGGAAAAGATGAATTAATAGCACTCTTTAAAAATCCAATAAGTGCTGTTGAGTTTAAATTAAATTATTATTATGAACGTATCAATGTTGATAATTATGAAGATCGAAAAAATTATTTAGAATCCATGGTTAAAGTCATCATGCAATTGGATGATATTGTTGATCAAGATTATTATATTGGTCAACTTGAAAAAAAATCAGGATTTTCTAAAGAAACAATTCATCATTTAATGAGTCAACAAACTCTTGTAAAAAAACCAATACCTTTTAGACCAGTGACTTATGATCATGTTTCAAGATTGATTGATAAGTATCAAAAGGCTGAAAGAGATTTGTTATATTATATGATGCAGGATAAAAAGTATGCGATGGAATATGAAGCAAAAGCAGGCTATATGTATGATAAAGTTAATCGCTTAATTGCTTCCTATATTATTGATTATTATCGTCAGTACGTCATTTTAGAAGTTGCTGATTTGATTAATATGATTGATGATCAAGATATTGTTAAAAGAATTTTAGAAATATCATCTTTACATTTACCTCAATTAGAATCAAATCAAGCAATTGATGATTATATCAAAATAATACAAGAAAAACTTAAAATTGAACGAATTAAACAACTTGAACAGGAGCTATCACAAACATATGATCCTCGTCAACAAGCAAAAATTCTTCAAGAAATTATAGAATCAAAAGATAAGGAGTAAACTATGGCAAAGAAAAAAGTACAAGCAGTTTTCATTTGATGAATTTAAAAAAATTAGTTGTAAATGAAGCAAAAAACAATAACAATGTATTAACCCAAGAACAAATTGATGAATATTTAATGAATTATGATTTAAGTGATGAACTCGCAGAAGAATTACTTGAATATATTCAACAAAATCAAATTACCATTTCTGATGATGATTTAGATTCATTAGATGTAGATGATGATATGTTACTTGCAGGCGTTCCTACAATGGATGATGATTTAGACCTTGATATAGATGATGCAGACGATACTCCTGATTTAGATTTTGATGGTGATTTCGATATGATGACAGGGGATACATTACATATGTATCAAGAACATGATGATGATAAAGAAAGCGAAAGCACTCAACTTGGAAGTAATGTTAAAATTAATGATCCTGTAAAAATGTATCTTAAAGAAATTGGGCGAGTTGAATTATTAAATCATGATCAAGAAATTGAATTAGCTAAAAGAATTCTTGAAGGAGATGAACAAGCTAAAAAAGAACTTGCTGCAGCAAACTTAAGATTAGTTGTTTCCATCGCTAAAAGATATGTTGGACGTGGAATGTTATTCTTAGATTTAATCCAAGAAGGAAACATGGGGTTAATTAAAGCAGTAGAAAAATTTGATTATACAAAAGGATTTAAATTCTCTACTTATGCGACTTGGTGGATTAGACAAGCAATTACACGTGCAATTGCCGATCAAGCCCGTACAATTCGTATTCCAGTACACATGGTAGAAACAATCAATAAATTAACACGTATTCAAAGACAATTAATTCAAGAATTAGGTAGAGAACCATCTGCTGAAGAAATTGCTGAAAAAATGGATGGTATGACACCAGAAAAAGTACGTGAAATTCAAAAAATCTCTTTAGAACCCGTTTCATTAGAAACACCAATTGGTGAAGAAGATGATTCTCATTTAGGTGATTTTATTGAAGATGAAGGCGCTATGTCACCAAATGATTATGCAGCAAATGAATTATTAAAAGATGAATTAAATGATGTTTTATTAGAACTTACTGATCGTGAAGAAAAAGTTTTAAGACTTCGTTTTGGATTAGATGATGGTAGAACAAGAACTCTTGAAGAAGTAGGTCGTGAATTTAACGTTACACGTGAACGTATTCGTCAAATTGAAGCAAAAGCATTAAGAAAATTAAAACATCCATCTCGTTCTAAAAGATTAAAGGATTTCTTAGATCGTTAATGAAACTATCAAAAGATTAGAATTACTTGCTTAATTTGGTAGAAAACATAAAAAGGAAATAATCTTGGCAGATATTGAACAGATCATGCTTATTGCATGTATTATTGA
>ENA-OQDF01001255-OQDF01001255.1-human-gut-metagenome-genome-assembly--contig:-NODE-1255-length-10298-cov-2.075705_pt1 | contig 10298 bp, 14 predicted proteins | sample MGYA00242769_ERZ504597 | MGnify/ENA primary metagenome ERZ504597 (study PRJEB26092, sample SAMD00036305) | human gut metagenome | host: Homo sapiens | study: EMG produced TPA metagenomics assembly of...
GGCAGATGCTGCATGCAGAGCGAATATTTTCCTGAGGACAGCGGAAAGAGTTCTTTTAAAAGTGGGAAGTTTCAAAGCAGTAACGTTCGATGAACTGTTTGAGAAGACGAAGCATTGCCATGGGAGGCGTACATACCGAAAGATGGAAAGTTCTGGGTGGCGAAGGCGTCATCGGTTAAGAGTAAGCTTTTCAGTCCCTCTGATATACAGTCGATCATGAAAAAAGCAATGGTAGAAAGGCTGAAATCAAAATACCGGATTCAGTGGTTTCAGGAGGACGGAGCATCGTATCCGCTGAGAGTTTTTCTGATGAAAGATATTGTGACTATCGGGATTGATACATCAGGAGATTCTCTGCATAAGAGAGGATATCGTCCGGCAGCAGGAAAAGCTCCGATCTCAGAGACGCTGGCAGCGGCTCTGATCATGCTGACACCATGGAGAAAAGATCGGATCTTGGTAGATCCTTTCTGCGGAAGTGGTACCTTTCCAATCGAGGCTGCAATGATGGCTGCAAAGATTGCCCCGGGAATGAACCGTTCTTTTACCGCAGAGACATGGACTAATCTGATCGGAAAGAAATACTGGTATGAGGCAATCGATGAGGCAAATGATCTGATCGAGGATGAGATAGAGACAGATATTCAGGGGTATGATATAGATGGAAGTGTTGTGCGGATGGCAAGAGAAAATGCAGAGAATGCAGGAGTTGCCCATTTGATCCATTTTCAGGAGCGTGCAGTGAAAGATCTGAGACATCCAAAGAAGTATGGATTCATTATCACGAATCCCCCATATGGAGAGCGGTTGGAAGACCGGGAGACACTTCCACAGATCTATCGTGAATTTGGAGAGAGTTTTAAGGGACTGGACAACTGGTCAGCTTATATGATCACAAGTTTTGAAGATGCAGAGCGTTATTTCGGAAGAAAAGCAGATAAAAACCGAAAGATTTACAATGGAATGCTGAAGACATATTTTTATCAGTTTCAGGGACCAAAGCCGCCGAGACAGAAAAGATAGAGGGAACAGAAGATGAAAAAAGAATTATATTTGCTACCGGAAATGAAAATAAAATGAAAGAGATCCGAATGATCCTTGCAGATCTGGGACTGGAAATTCTTTCGATGAAAGAGGCCGGTGTATTTGAAGAAATCGAAGAAGATGGAATGTCGTTTGAAGAAAATGCAGAGATCAAGGCGAGAGCAATTTCAAGAGTTATGACAAATGATATTGTCCTGGCAGATGATTCCGGTCTGGAAATTGATTATCTGGACAAAGCTCCTGGAATTTATTCAGCAAGATTTGCAGGCGAAGATACTTCTTATGATATAAAGAACCGCATTTTGCTGGACAGGCTGGAAGGTGTGCCGGATGAAGAGCGAAGAGCAAGATTCGTCTGTGCAGTGGCAGCCGTATTTCCGGATGGGACAGTAAAAGTAGTGAGGGAGACGATTGAGGGACAGATTGCACATGAGATCGTCGGAGAAAATGGATTCGGATATGATCCTATTTTTACGTGCCGGAATATGGATGTACGACGGCTGAAATGACTCCTGAACTGAAAAATGAACTCAGCCACAGAGGCAAGGCATTCGTGCGATGAAGAAGATACTGGAAGAAAAGTTCAGAGAGGGAGAACTATGAAGATTTTGATCGTCAGCGATACACATGCAAAGCATGGAAATTTGGATTATGTATTAGAGCAGGCAGGTTCGATCGATCTGTTTATCCACCTCGGTGATGTAGAGGGGGATGAAGAGTATTTGGATGCAGTGATAGAATGTGAAAAGCATATTGTGCGGGGGAATAATGACTTTTTTCCAGGCTTCCAAGGGAAGAAGAATTTGATATAGGAAAGTATCATGTCTTTATTACGCATGGACATTATTATTATGTGTCTATGGATGTCGATACGATCATAGAAGAGGCAAGATCGAGAAATGCCGATATTGTGATGTTTGGTCATACGCATAAACCGTATTTTTCTCAGAAGGACGGACTTACCGTTCTGAATCCGGGGAGTCTTTCTTATCCAAGGCAGGATGGCAGGAAACCAAGTTATATGGTGATGGAAATAGATGAAGAAGGAAAAGCCCATTATGAGCAAAAATATCTTTAATGTATGAAAAAATCAGAAAATTCGACGCTGATATATTGAGAAAAATAAAAGTTTCTGAAAAAATAGCAAATAGTCTTTTGAAGAAATGCAAATTTTTTGAAAATAGTGTTGACATTCTTTGAATCCTATAATATAATTGTTCTTGCGTTACGGATGAAGTAAACGAAACGCAGGAACAACTTACATATCGGGGTGTGGCTCAGCTTGGCTAGAGCGCTGGTTTGGGACCAGGAGGTCGCAGGTTCGAATCCTGTCACCCCGATGCTGTGCGGGTGTAGTTCAATGGTAGAACACCAGCCTTCCAAGCTGGATACGTGGGTTCGATTCCCATCACCCGCTTTCTCACTGAAAAGTGAGATGCCTCGAAAAGAGGAAATGAGTCTGTAGCTCAGCTGGATAGAGCAACGGCCTTCTAAGCCGTAGGTCGAGGGTTCGAATCCCCCCAGGCTCGTTTGAACCACAAAATTTAATACGGTGATACTTAGTTGGACAAAAGACAGTTCGATAAGTAATATGGTGGGTATGGTGCAGTTGGTTAGCGCGCCAGATTGTGGTTCTGGATATCATGGGTTCGAGTCCCATTACCCACCCTTTTTCTTTATTATTGGCTATCGCCAAGCGGTAAGGCACAGGACTTTGACTCCTGCATTCGTTGGTTCGAATCCAACTAGCCCAGTTTATTATGGGCGTGTAGCTCAGGTGGTAGAGCACTTGACTTTAATCAAGTTGTCCGGGGTTCGAATCCCCGCACGCTCAGTATTTAAAAACGCAGATCTTTCAGAATAAGAAGGATTTGCGTTTTTATTAAGCGGATGTGGCGGAATTGGCAGACGCGCTAGACTTAGGATCTAGTGTCCACGACGTGCAGGTTCAAGTCCTGTCATCCGCATGAAAAGATAATCCGAGAACAGTATGATATGATGCAGTTCTTCGGGATTTTTTGCATACGAGGGTATACAGGAGAATCTGCTGCCGGTAGTTCTCTTTATATAAAAAGAAAGGAAAAATATATGAGAAGAGTAAAAAGAGTTATTGTGCTGATTTTGATCGTGATGTTATGCATGCCGCTGCTGACGGGAGTGCAGACCGAGGCTGCAGATGGGGAAAAACATCTGGATGTATTATTTACGCATGACACACATTCGCATCTGAACAGCTATTCTACAATCGTAAATGGGAAACAAAAAGAGGTCGGAGGCTTTGCAAGGATCAAAACATTGATCGATGAAAAGAAGAAAGAAAATCCGGATACACTTATCCTGGACGGAGGAGATTTTTCCATGGGAACCTGATCCAGACAGTGTACACAACAGAAGCGGCAGAACTTAGGATGCTTGGATATCTGGGCTGTGATGTTACGACATTTGGCAATCATGAATTTGATTACCGTTCCGGCGGACTTGCAGATATGCTGAAGATTGCAAAGAATTCAGGGGAGACAGTTCCGGAACTTGTAGTGTGTAATGTAGACTGGGATGCCATGGAAAAAGAAGGATTAAGCAAAGGGCAGAAACAGATAGAATCCGCATTTGAGACATATGGAGTAAAGGATTATGTGGTTATTCAAAAAGGCGGTGTAAAGATAGCGGTTCTTGGGGTATTCGGGAAAGATGCATTAGAATGTGCACCTACCTGTGAACTTGAGTTTAAGGATCCTGTGGAATCAGCAAAAAATACAGTAGAAGAGATTAAGAAAAAAGAAGATGTCGATATGATCGCATGCGTTTCCCACAGTGGGACATGGGAAGATGAGAAAGTATCAGAAGATGAGACTCTGGCGAAAGAAGTACCGGATATTGATCTGATCATCAGCGGGCATACACATACGCAATTAGACCAGCCAATCAGACATGGGAATACTTATATCGTATCCTGTGGGGAATACGGTAGAAATCTTGGAAGCATTTCCATGACCCAGAAGAAAGATAAGCGCTGGAAAATGAATACTTATAAATTGATTCCGGTAACAAAGAATGTAAAATCTGATCAGGCAGCCCAAAAGCAGATTGATAAATTTATGGATACTGTTGATACCAATTATCTGGTAAATTTCGGTTATACAAAAGATCAGGTACTTGCAGAAAATGATATTAAGTTCAACAGCCTTGAGGAAATGGAAACAAAGCATGAAGAACTGAATCTGGGAGACATTATATCTGACGCCTATGTGTATGCGGTGGAAAATTCCGAAGGATATGATAGCAGGCCGGTAGATGTGGCGGTTGTGCCAAGTGGAACGGTGCGTGACACATACACAAAAGGTGATATTACGGTAGAAAAGGTTTATAATTCTTTCTCACTGGGGATCGGTAAAGACGGTCTTGCCGGTTATCCACTGATCACTGCATATTTAACCGGAAAAGAATTAAAGCTGGTAGCAGAAGTAGATGCGTCTGTTTCTGATTATATGACGACTGCAAGATTATATTGCAGTGGAATGAACTTTACTTATAATCCGCACCGCATGATTCTGAATAAAGTAACAGACTGCTATTTGACCAAAGACGGGAAGAGAGAAGAGATACAGGATGATAAATTATACAAGGTTGTGACAGATCTGTATACAGGACAGATGTTGGGCTCTGTCACGGATGTATCATATGGATTATTAAAGATTGAACCGAAGGATAAGAATGGTAAGCTGCTAAAGAATCTGGAAGATGAGGCAATTACAGACGGCAAGACAGAATTAAAGGCATGGGTGGCAATTGCAAGATATATGCAGTCGTTTGAAGACACAGACGGAGACGGAATAGCAAATGTTTCTGATTACTATAGTACGACACACGGGCGGAAAGTAGTGGAAGACAGCAGGAATATTGTAGATCTGTTAAAACATCCGAATAAATTTGCCGGAATGATCGTGGGAATCTGTGCGGGACTTCTTTTTCTGATTATAGTGATTATCTGGCTGATACGAAAGTTGATCAGAAAAATCCGTGTTAAAAAGAAAAAATAAAAGAAATGAAAAAACACCGGGCATTCTATTCTGCCTCGGTGTTTTTAACTATTTTATAATAAATTTCCGGATTATACAGCTTACAACTCCTGCGGCACAGATTGGAAGTAATGTATTCTTTAAACTTCCGTAAACAGTCAATGCACTCTGGATTCCCTGGAGTGCGGCAGGAATCTGCGGAATGAGACTTGCAAACACAGCAGACAGATAAGAGCCGGCTGCGATAATGATAAAGGATGTAAGCCCCCGGCCGTTATCGATGGTATTTCCATCACGGCCCTGCTTCCTGCTTCCGCCGAGAACACAGAAAAAGATAATAATCTCATAAAGCAATAATACTCCGGCAACCGCAAGATAGGCGATCAGTTCCTGATCTGCAGCTGTCAGACGGGAAATAATGTTACCAAAAGGACCTACATTTGTCAGGAAATGCAGTCCCAAAAGATAAATGATCCATGCGATCAATAACAGCGTTCCCATTCTTAACAGAAAATTGATAAATTTGAATAAGATTTTTCCTCCCGTTTTTGCGGTTTTTGCAACCGGTTTTGCGACATTTGGAATTTTAACCCCACGTTTTTTCCGGCGGTTTTTCTCTTTTTTACGACCATTGCGGGAATCATCATAATCATCATCCATGGCATTGTCATCATCATAAAGCTCATCATCTAACTCATCAAGGAAATCCTCATCATAATAGCTGGTATCAAAGAAATTATCTTTTCCTTTTTGATTCCTGCTTTTTCTGGAATTTTTCCTGTTTTTATCCTTTAATTTTTTTGTTAATCTGTCATAATCATTTTTTCTGATATAATCGGTATGATCAATGTCGGATAATCCGGATAATACATCACGGTAATCATCATCATCGTCATCATCGATAGAGATGTCCGGAAGATCACCTTCGTAGATCACTTCGAAATCATCGTCAAAAACATCAGAAGTAGTTGGTGTTTTTCTTGTTATTTAAACTCATTGTTAATCCCTCCTATTTATACCCGTCTTCTATTTTATAATGTTTGAAAAAAACTCTCAAGAGTGGTCACAGAATATTCACGAAGTTGTAAGAAAAAATTTAGATTTGTATTATATGAAATAAAAGCTTAACAGATCTGAAAAAGAAGTTTGTTGAGAAATAAAGTGGAATCACGTATAATAAAATTTATTAATATAATGACAAAGAAGGAGAGAGGATATTTGACAGAGTTATATTATTTCGCATTATCATTTTTTGTATATGGATTCCTGGGATGGTGCACGGAGGTCGCATATGCAGCAGCAAAACAGGGCAAGTTTGTAAACCGTGGATTTTTGAATGGACCGATCTGTCCGGTATATGGAATAGGGGTTGGTGTTGTAGTACAGTTTCTGACGCCGGTTGAGAATAACCTGGTGTTGCTGTATATCAGTTCTACCATACTTGTGACTGTGATCGAAGGGATTACCGGATTTTGCTGGAGAAGATCTTTCATAATAAATGGTGGGATTATTCGGAACAGCCATTGAATATTGGTGGATATGTATGTGTGTTGTTTTCGCTGATCTGGGGAGTGTTCTGCGTCCTGATCGTGAAGATTATCCATCCGTTGATCTACAAAGTGCTGACGATGATTCCGCTCGTTCTGGGAATTGTAGTTATGGCGTGTCTGGCGGTCGGACTTCTTGCGGATCTGTATGTAACAGCTTCCGGTATCCTTAAGATGAACCGCAGACTGGAAGCAATGGAGAAGATTGCAGCCGAGCTGAAGGAACTGTCTGATAAGGTTGGCGAGAATATCTATGAGAATGTAATGGAAGGTATGGAATTCAGGGAGGAGAAGAAAGCTCGTATAGAGGAATTAAAAGCGAAATACGAAGAGATGGCAGAGAACCGTACAAAAGTTGGTGAGCGTCTCGTGAAGGCATTCCCGAAGATGCAGGTCGGGCAGCATAAGGAGATATTTGAGGAACTGCGGGAGCGCATAAAAAGAAGTAAATAAAATCATAATTCAGAAAAAATAAAAAACCTTGAAGAATAAATCTTCAAGGTTTTTTCATGCGGAAAAAGGGACTTGAACCCTCACAGGATTGCTCCCACTAGAACCTGAATCTAGCGCGTCTGCCATTCCGCCATTTCCGCTTGACAAAAAGTATTTTATCATAGTCTGACGGAAAATGCAAACATTTTTTGTGAAAAATTGAAATTTTTTTAATTTTTTCTTCAAATCTAATGGATTTCGATTCCGTTTACTTCCAGATGATCATCGATTGCAATTACCAGACAGCGGCGTCCATCGATATCACGCGTCTCTACCAGATCGGCTCGTTCCGGATTAACCTTAACTACCACATCCGGTGTCTCAATCTGGAAAGTCTTAGCACTGGCGATGTTGGATGCGAGCAGGGTTCCGTGTATGCCGACTGTCTCATCGAATTCATCATCGAATGATTCAAGCTTCTCTTCGGCAACTCCGCTGCGTGTCAGGAGCTTTCTGACATCAGTTTTGGATAATTCCAGCGGTTCCGGTTCTTCCTTGGACTGTTCGATCATCTCATTTAAATTATCATGGATGTTACGGACCACTTCGTAGTCACTGTCTTCGCCCAGGGTATCACTTACGATTGCCTGGAAGGTTGTCTTCTGATCACCGGCAGTCAGTGGAGTAGTGCTTCCAAGGACGTGTTCTACGAAATATGGCTGTAATTCTTCTGGTTTCTTTGTGTAATAAAGGACATTATGTACGTCCGTTGCACGATCCTGGAATGCAGGGAATAAAAATCCTTTGACCGGAGCTTCTACGAACCAGTCGCGGATACGGTCTTCAATGTTATTTGTCTGTGCATTGTAAGTAAGTCCGGCTTTCGTAAGATTGACCGGACAGATGCTGCAGAGGATGTGCTCATATACGGTATCGGAGGCGTCCTCCATCTCCAGACCATCTTTGGTCTTACCGGGAACATCGTATACGGCATGGATCAGGATGATGTAGTAGTTTTCGCCGTATTCATAACTTTCCACGACCTTATCATAGAATTCCTCCAGAAGAAGGTCATCCTGAAGTTTACTGTCCTTTAATCTCATAAGAAATTCCTGTGTGCCGCCATTCAATTCCTGGTCGAGCGGGAATTCCATATTGATGAGGTTCTTTCCGATTGTTCCGGAAAGGGTGTGTTTGAAGATGTCAAAATATTTGAAAGCCTCTTCTTCGGGTAAAGATAAGAAGGCTTTTTTCATTTCCATTTTTTTCTCTTTTTCGTGATCCACATAACATCCGCAGATGCGTGTGATGGCACAGTTTTCAGGAGAAAACTGTCTGCGGATCTCCAAAACTTCTTTTTTATTCATGCTATACACTTCCTTATCATAGGCTGGGAGGATACCTTAAAGCTTCTATATCAGATATCCGGTCCTGCGTTATAAAATGTTAGCATATCAGAGAGGAAAAAACAATCTTTGACCATTGTAAAAGATGAGATGGGAACGTATAATAGTAAATAGAATATACCAAAATACGTAACTATCCGACACTTGAAAAAGATGGGGAAGGGGATAGTTATAGTAAAAAAGAAAGGGAAAAAGAATATGGGAAATATATTCGACATTTTAGGACCGGTAATGGTAGGTCCATCCAGCTCGCATACAGCAGGGGCAGTCAGGATCGGTATGGTGGCAAGACAGTTATTCGGCCGTCAGCCGGAGAAGGCGGAGGTTATCTTGCATGGCTCGTTTGCAGCAACAGGAAAGGGACATGGAACGGACAGGGCATTGATTGCCGGTTTATTGGGGATGATGCCGGATGATATGCGCATACCGGACAGTTACGAAGTTGCAAAAGACATGGGGATGGATTTTGTAATGAAGAACAAGAACATTAAGGGTGCACATCCGAATACTGCTCAGATTATTATGGAAGCAGAAGGTGTGCCGCAGATGAAGATTCAGGCACATTCCATCGGAGGCGGACGCATCTGTGTCTGTAAATTGGATGGGATTGATGTAAATTTCAGTGGAGAGAGCTGTACACTGATCATCCGGAATGTGGATGAGCCGGGACGGATCATGGAGGTGGCCGCTGCACTCAGTAAAGCTGAGATCAATGTGGCGACCATGCAGGTATTTCGTGACAAGCGTGGCGGAACGGCTGTTATGGTTGTAGAGACAGATCAGGTGATTCCGCAGAGTGCGATCGATGAACTGGAGAGCAAGCCGGGAATTATCCGTGTGAAATTTCTTGATCCGAACGGATCGGTATAGATAATGGAGGAAAAGAAGATATGTCATATCAGTCAATGGAAGAGGCGAAACTGAGAGGGGAAAAAGAGAACATTCCATTCTGGAAAGCAATCCAGTTAGAGGATGCACAGGAGAGGGATGTGAAGATAGAAGATTCCTGGGAAAAGATGAAGTATATGTGGCAGTCCATGCTGGATGCGCTGGATGCCTATGAACCGGACAAGGTATCAAGAAGTGGTCTGGTCGGAACAGAAGGCGGGCTTATGGACAATTACCGTGAGAATGAAGAACCGTTGTGTGGGGATTTTGTCTCAAAGGTGATGTCTAATGCACTGAAGATGGGGTGTAATAATGCCTGTATGAAACGAATTGTTGCGGCACCCACAGCAGGAGCCTGCGGTGTACTTCCGGCAGTACTTGTTACTTATTATAAAGAATACAATGTTCCGGAAGAAAAGATGATAGAAGCCATGTATGTGGCAGCCGGACTTGGTCAGATCATTGCCAACCGGGCATATCTTGCGGGAGCTCGGGAGGATGTCAGGCAGAGATCGGTTCCGGTTCGGGAATGGCAGCCGGGGCAATCTGCTATATCAAAGGCGGAGATACGGATCAGATCGGACATGCCTGTGCGATGGCATTGAAGAACCTGATGGGACTTGTATGTGATCCGGTAGGAGGTCTGGTAGAGGTACCGTGTGTGAAACGTAATGTAGGCGGTGCAGTGAATGCGCTGGCGGCAGCGGACATGGCACTGGCAGGGATTACAAGTAAGGTACCTGTTGACCAGGTGATAGATGCGATGAAAGAAGTCGGAGATAAGATGGACGTATCATTGAGAGAAACCGGTGTCGGTGGTGTTGCCGGAACACCTGCAGCACAGGAAGTAGTAGAAAAATTAGGGATGTAGCGCAAGCTACATCCCCTTTTTAAGAGAGCGTTGTTTTTAAATCGGTGCTATGAAAATAAGCGTGTGCTTTATCAAATAATTTGTTGCACAGGAC
>ENA-OQDF01001257-OQDF01001257.1-human-gut-metagenome-genome-assembly--contig:-NODE-1257-length-10278-cov-1.887893_pt1 | contig 10278 bp, 15 predicted proteins | sample MGYA00242769_ERZ504597 | MGnify/ENA primary metagenome ERZ504597 (study PRJEB26092, sample SAMD00036305) | human gut metagenome | host: Homo sapiens | study: EMG produced TPA metagenomics assembly of...
GATATTTTGAATCTTTTCTTGCAAGTCTTTATTTAGATTCGCATTATATCCCTGAATCTGTGCCAGATCATATTTGTTCCAAACATCTCATTATAATCATCCAGAGAACCCTGCATCTTTTGTTGATTTACATGAGAACCTTCTTCATTTTCTGTTACTGATATGTAATCGCAAACTTTGGAAAATCTGGAAGTATCTGTTTCATTTTTTCGTCAATCTGAAGTGATGTTTTTCCTTTTTTCACACGATTTAATAAGTCATAATATCGCTGTGCATTTGAATAGAACTGGTTGTCAAAAGTGCCTCATAGGTCTGCCCTCTTCCATTTTGGAATCCTAATTTGTAGTAACATTTATTCAAATATGATCCAATACTTTTAGCATATGTGTTTCATTTTCATATGCACTGACATCTGTTTCATCCGTCATCTGTTTAGGACCATTATGTTCTACCTGAAATCCTAAAACTGCACCATCATGAATTGCATTTTGAATCGTATATTTATGCAGACGTTCTCCATATAACTCTTCTGTTGTACGTGGTAAATCTCCTTTTTGTGGATATGGATTTTTCTGCAAATCTTGGTGTTCCTGTAAATCCATACCATAGTGATCTTCCAAAAAAATCTTTCAATTGTTCTTTTCGTTCCTGGAGTCACTGCTCTATGACATTCATCCACTACAAATGCAATTCTCAGATTTTTCATCTTTGTGTATTCCGGAGTTCCTTCTTTTAATCGTTTTGTGATCAGAATCTGTAATTTCTGAATCGTTGTAACAATCACCTGTCGGTCTGCAGATTTCAGTTTCTTCTTAGATCATTTACATTGTCTGTTTCATCTACATCAATCAGATCATTGTTTGCATAAGCTGAAATGCCATTGTTGTCTGTGTATCGAGATCTTTCGGTCGATCAGGAAGATTGCTTTATCAATCGATGGAATATCCATCAGTAGATTTCTTGTTGTTTTATAAGATGTCAATGTTTTTCCTGAACCTGTCGTATGCCAGATAAACCCTGATTTCCCATTCTTAGAGGCTTCTCTGACTGCTTCAATCGCATGAATCTGATATGGACGTAGTAAGATCAAACGTTTTGCATCTTTATCTAATACTGTGTATCTTGCGATCATTTCATGGGCTTGTGGAATACTTAATACACTTTTGCAAATCTATGTAGTCCGATACTGGATTATTTTCTTGATCTAACCATCCACTGACAAATTTCTCATTTAATTCCGTATCACTTGCTGCAGAAAAATATTTTGTATTCACTCCATTACTAATAACAAACATTTGAACTGCGGAGAAAATCCCTGTAAATTTACCTTCTCCAATGTATTTTTTAATCTGTCGAAAACCATCCATATAGGAATGTTGTTTGTTTTTTAATTCGATATGGATCATTGGAAGACCATTAATCAAAGTGTAACATCAAATCTTCTGTCCCTTGCTGGCATGTTGCTGTTTTCGTCTGTGTTTAATGCACTATACTGGTTAATTATTTCATAGACACTGCTGCCACCTGCTATATGTTCGTGATTCATAACAACGAGATGTAAACGTTTAGTATCTCTCTGAACATGGACTTGCACTTTTCCATTTTCTCCTACTAACCATTCTCCTGCTTTATAAAAGGAGGAAAACTGTAATTGATTCTTTACCTGTTCAAATTCCTGATCTGATAGAGGTTCTCCATCAAGGCGATCTTTATTGTTTTGCTCTAAAATATATCTAAAGTTTTCCCATAGGTCTGCTTCTGTTTTCAGATCTTTACGATACGTCCACTGTGAATCACCGTAAACTAACTGTTCGATGAGTTTTTGCTCTATCATTGATTCTAATTCCGGCATGGTGTCCTCCTTTTTTGTATCTTGATTGTCGAATTTTTGTTTATTTGAAAATGTTTTTAATATTTATTTATATATTTTTATTATGAATTGATTGTGTTTTCTGTTTGTATGTTCAAATTTTATTATTTTTTGAATGTTTTTACTTGCACTGGTGAAGAGTGATGAGGCGGTCGAGAGACTCAAAATATTCACCCACCTTTATCTGTTCTTCAATATCTGGCAAAGAAATTGGTGTTTCTGACAATTGCGTAATTGTATAGTGAGCAATTGTTCCTACATGCGAAATACTACTCAAGTAAATTCTAAAGTTGGTGAAAAGAAATACTCATACAGAAAATATGGATAGAACCTACCCTGATTTTTTATCCAAAGCAAATCTGCATCTTTTGTATAAAGTGGTTCGTTATTCGGCACAATATAAGGGTTTCCGACAGAACCACCACCTGTTACAAGTACGTCTCCTTCTTCCAATTTTCCCGATGCATTTGAAAGTTTTTCATACAATTCTTCGGAGATATATGCCTTTTCATTAGTTGTTCCATTAATCGCTGCCATAACGTCACTTGATCTAAAAAATGGAACACCTGAATCAGTCCATTCGCCTTTATGAACACGTGATGCTGATTTTAGTTCTGTAACATCTCCCAACTTACGCTGTTCCCAAAAGTTCGTCTAATTACAGCCTTTTCCTAACCTCCATAAGTGCATAACCCAGCAGATTTTGACCTCTCCACTGCGTTATATCAAATCGTTTCAGATCTTTCATAGATAATCCTATTCCCCATATTCGATCCTTCACTGCACATTCTGCTAAAATTGCTGTTTTTGTTTCTTTTAATTGCTTTTTTAATTCTTCATTCTGTGAAACTTAGCAACTAATCCCTCATATACCACAATCTGACGAATTCCATTCCATATGTGATCATTATAATTTCTTACTTGTCTTCCCAATTGCTTTATCTTTGCTGAATCTTTTGTCTGTAATATCTCTTTGGCAATCGTCTGATCTTGAAATGTTATTGCTTTTGGTACATCATAAACTGTTCCATGGATGAAAATTTCACATGATCTACTATAAATTTAGATTCATACCAATTGCTTAAATAACCATTCTCCTCATCTGGATTATGAAAACATATAATTTCCATTATATTTCCCCAACTTTCTGAACCGCTAAATCCAAATCCAAATCATGCAATCCATAATATGCTTTTTTTAAAAAAATCCACATTAATTTTCTGATTTACTTCCGCACTTTGGTATATTGTAATACCATTGATAATATGCATAGAATTCTCCAATCCAATCTGGCATAAAACCTTCCATTGCTTTTCCTTGTTGTAAAGAATAATGTTCGGTTTCTTTAAAATATTCCCATAATTCTTTTGCATCCATTGTATTTACATAGGCTTTTGCTTGATCTATACTTTGCCTTGTTTTACTTGTCATATATGCGTTGATAAAGTCTTCTGTATCCTTATCTGGATAGGTATTTGCTACATAATCAAATAATTTTCCTTGATTTTCTACTACGTCTCCTAGATAGACATCTGAATATGCTCTCATCATTCTCACCTCTTACAACAGGGTACTAAATACTTTTGTTACTTCGTTTGCATCTGAATTGATCAGATCTCTCATATTCTTTCTGGCTGTTACATCTCGATCATTGTAGCGTTCATTAAATTCTGAATAATCTACTGGTACTAATTCTTCTTTCAATTCGTGCAAGTTATTATATGCTTTCTCTGATTTAATACAATATTGAATTCCTAAACCACCTAGAGAAAGTAATTCTTCCAGAATATCAATATCAATGTTATCTCTTACGAATTCTTTTGCAATGTAGAAATAAGAAGCATTTGCTCTCCAACCTTTGATCACATCATATCCTTCTGTTTCTACCCCATATTTCTCTATAAATTTTGCTGCTAACATTCTATATCTTTGGAATCTGCTGCATCTCTATGCTTCATAAGTTCTGCAAGCCATGTTAGAACACTTAGTTTTTGAAAATCTAATACTTTAAGATCTTTGCAATCCAATTCATATTTATGTACCCAACCATTTTCCTCATTTGGTCTGCACACTGCCCATTCTTTCGCAAGGTCTATACTTTCTGTTAGATAGAATCCTTTGCCGTAATCATGTTTTTCATTACCTTTTCCGTAGGTTGGAGTAAATACTTTATCGGGAGTACCATGATATAGAACAATTTTTTCATATTTATATTCCGCCTTTCTGCGCAAGGCACCAATGTGTCATGAAACATATTGGTTAACCTTCACTTTTTATTTTTTATTCTTATTACCTCTGATATTATTTATCTATAAGACTGACATACTACAGAACACGTGGAGGTGAGTGGCGGGGCTGTATAGCGGCGACCTCGCATATTTATTTGTTGTCGGTCATCTGTTTAAGGCATCAATGATTGGCGCACTACCATAGCCCGTAAACTTATCTCTTCCAAAGTCGACTCGATTTTGCCGGATGACCAGTCACCGTCAGTCTTATAACTATAAATTTTCAGGAGGTATTCTTATTGTCTTTTAAAATCTTAAAAAATAACTGTTGTGGCCTTGATGTCCACAAAACATGGATCTTTGCCTGTATCGGTATCACTGATTCCAATAAACGTACTGTATACAAGCAAGCTCGCTTCTCTTCCTTTACTAAAGGCCTGCAGGAGTTGTGTCATTGGCTTGCTAAATATGACTGTACCGATGTCTGTATGGAATCTACTGGTAAGTACTGGATCCCTGTTTTTAATATCTTAGAAAAAAATAACATCTGGGTTACCCTTTCCCACCCAAAATATACGAAACCTCAAAAGGGTAACAAAACTGATCGTAAAGATGCTAAATGGATCTGCGATCTGTACATGTGTGGAATGGTAAAACCTTCCTTTATCCCACCTGCTGATATTCGTGAATTAAGAGATCTTGTAAGATACCGGTTTAAACTTACCTGTATGATCACTGGTGAAAAGAATCGTGCCCATAACTGTCTTACTGTCTCCAATTTAAAACTTGATGATGTTTTTTCTGATATATTTGGCAGATCGTCCCGTTCCATTACGGAACAGATCTTACAACACCCTGGGGAAACCTTTGATGTAGCACCTTTTGTACATGGCAGATGTAAAACTCCTATTGAAGAAATACAGGCTGCCGTTGATGGTGCTGTATCCAAAGAACAAGCGGTAAAACTCAGACAATGTCTAAACCATATCGATGAATTAGAAATGCACAAATCTGAAATAGAACGGGAAATCTTTCGTCTCAGTGATAAATACGAAGATATCCTTACTCTTATCCGAACCGTACCAGGATTCGACAAGAACCCGATGACTGCTATTCAGGTGCTTTCTGAAATCGGAGGTGACATGTCTGTTTTCCCCACAGCTAAAAACCTCGTTTCATGGGCTGGATGTTGTCCCCACAATGATCAGAGCAATCATAAGATCAAATCGACTAGGATCTCCCGTGCTGGTTCTTATTTTAAACCAGTTTTGGTACAGGTTGCAAATGCTTTGATCAAATCGAAGAAACATCCTGAATTTTCAACTCGTTATCGACGTATAAAAGCACGCCGTGGACACAAGAAAGCCATCATTGCCATCTGTCGTATGATCCTGACCGCTATCTGGCACATACTCACAGATTTAAAGCCTTATACAGCAAAAGGATTTCTTGAACCACGTCCTGTGAGCAAAGAAAAAGTTCTTACTGCTTCACAGGCACTTAACCTTTTAAAACAGAGAGGATATGTCATCAAAGATGAACCTATCTTTATTAGCTAATTAATGTTGTGTCTATATTACTTTCAAAAACCACCTTAATAGATGGTTTATTTGTCGTGTTCTTTGTTTTTCGGCTGTCCTCTACTATTTTGTTTCAAACTTACTCCTTCTTCCATCATATATTGTCTTCAGACTATGATCTTTCCATGTAGAATAAGATACATTCCACCAGTATAGCACACTTCATTTTTCGCCTGATCATCTCCATGGATTGTTGTCTCTCCGAAATCCGTGACTTCGTAAGGTCTCAGGGAACTTAAGTTCATACAGTATTCTGATATGTCGTTTTCATTCTCCCCTTATGCTTGGATTGTAACATTTCACCATTTTACAGGCAATCAGATTTAGTTTTTTCGTCGTTTAATACAAAAAAACTTTTTTATTTTTGTGAAATATTATGGTTGACTTTTTAATAAGTATACCTACTTAATATATTGTTCCATTACAATACAAAAAAAGAACCCTGATAACTAAATTACCAAGGTCCTTTCCATATTCCCGTAAGAAACTAAATCATATAATCTTAGCTTCTTGCTCTTTCTTCTAATAAAGCTTTTACTTCTGCTTCTGTTTCTAACTGCATTACTTCATCAACTAATGCTTTACATTCATCCATTGTCCACAGAGACATTACTTTTCTTGTAGCAAGGATTGCTGTAGCACTTACTGAGAATTCGTTTAATCCGAATCCTAATAATACTGGTACTAATAATGGATCGCTTGCTGCTTCTCCACACATACCTGCCATGATGTCTTCTTTGTTTGCAGCTGAGATGATATTTCTGATAGAACGAAGTACAGCTGGATTGTATGCAGAGTACAGATATGCAACATCTGGGTTACCTCTGTCGGCTGCCATTGTGTATCCAGTTAAATCGTTTGTACCGATACTGAAGAAGTCTGCTTCTTTTGCAAGAATGTCAGCAATTAAGCTTGCTGCTGCAGTTTCCATCATAACACCAACCTGGATGTCTTTGTCGTATGCGATACCTTCTGCATCTAATTCCTGTTTCAGTTCTTCGATGATCGCTTTGACTGCACGAAGCTCGTCTACACATGTTACTAATGGTACCATGATACGAACTTTACCGAAGGCACTTGCACGTAATAATGCACGAAGCTGTGGTTTGTAAATATCTTCTTTTCTCTGTAAGCAGAAACGTACTGCTCTGAATCCTAAGAATGGATTCTCTTCTGTTGGAAGTCCAAGATATGGAAGTGCTTTATCTCCACCGATATCCAGTGTACGGATGATCACTGGTTTACCGTCAAGAGTTTCAGCTACTTCTTGTATGCTTCAAACTGAGCTTCTTCTGATGGAATCGCATCGCTTTCCATGAATAAGAACTCAGATCTGAATAATCCAACACCTTCTCCATCACGCTCTAAGACACCTTCTGCTTCATCTGGTCCACCGATGTTAGCAACCAGTTCCACAACGTGTCCGTCTGCTGTCTGGGATTTCTGTCCAACAAACTTCTGAAGGGCAGCTTTCTCTTCTAAGAATTTTGCTTTCTTAGCTTTATATTCTTCTACAACAGATGCTTCAGGATTGATGAATGCTTCTCCTGTTGATCCGTCAAGAACAACTTCATCTCCATCGTTCACGATAGAAACGATGTTTTCGATACTAAGAACTGCTGGAATTTCCATAGATCTGCAGATGATCGCAGAGTGAGATGTCTTACCACCGATCTCTGTTAATACACCCTGAACATTTGCAGGATTGATTCCTGCTGTCATAGATGGTGTTAAATCTTCTGCTACTAAGATTGTTCCTTCTGGAACTGCACTGATATCTACTTCTTCAATTCCAAGTAAGAGATCTTAATTAAACGAGTTTGATGTCGCCTAAGTCAGATGCTCTCTGCTGTGTCAGTTCATCGTCTGCCATAGCGAAGATCTGTGCGAAGAAATCGCAAGCTTCTTCTACAGCAGCTTCTGCGTTGATCTTCTCTCCATCGATCTTAGCTTCGATCTGTTCTGAGATCGCTGGATCCTGGATCATCATGATATGACCTTCTAAGATCTCTGCTTCCTGCTCACCAGCAGTTACTTTCATGGATTCAACCATCTTCTGAGTCTTCTCAATGAAAACTTCAATTGCATCGCTTTAAACGTTTTTTTCTCTGCTTCTGTATCTTCGATAGACTGTTTTGTGTAATTAAGTTCTTCTTCCTTAATCTTAACGATCTTACCGATACCGATACCAGCAGATGCTCCTATACCTTTATACATGTTGCCACCCGTCCTTTATCAAATTATATGTTACACCCATTATGAGCAGTGATTATTCACCTAATCCAGATTCAATCAGTTCTGTTGCATGTGCAAGAGCTGCTTCTTCGTCTGGACCTTCACATACTAATTCGATTTCAGAACCACATTTGATGCAAGCTCCGATGATGTTTAATAAGCTTTTAGCGTTGATTTTTTTATCTTCGAATACGATAGTTACGTCAGATTCGAATTTAGTTACAGCTTTCGCTAAAACTCCTGCTGGTCTCATGTGTAATCCCTGTTCGTTTTCAATGACAAATTTCTTTGATACCATAATTGTTTCTCCTTCTCACATATAAAATAATTTTAATTTATCTGGATCTTTAACTGGCTTATCTTTGTACTCATCTAAGTGCAATTCCTTAAAAAAGCATAAAAAAAGACCTACTTTAACAAATGTTCACACTTATTAAATAGGTCTTGCCTGCCTTACCAGTCACAATCCAAAATCTGATAACATTATAATATCAAATTCTGACGCATAAGTCAACCTAGATTTATATCTGACCACTTGTTTCAAGGATCAGCCTTTTTACATAAATGATAAGATACATTTTCTCATCCGCAGATAATTTACAATCATAATGCTGTTCAATATGTTCCACGATCTTCTGACTGCACACATAGGCTTCCGGATATTTTTTCTGATTTCTTTCATAAAATTCAACATCTGCTTCTTCATCTTCTTCCATCGGATGTTTCTTTGACATGATCTCTGTCTCAAGATATTGAAGATGCGTTGCAAACCGCTGATATGCCGGATGTTCTGGATTAAGAACGATTTCATAGAATTCTTGAATAATTGCCATAACTTCTTGAACAAAAGAAGACTTCCCGCTTAAATCCAATATAAAAATCTTCTCAATCTTGTTTTTATCTAATTCATCTCCTGCTTTTTTTCGAAAAACCAATTCCCTTGCCCATCAAAATAACTTCCTTGCCGTTTGCATCAAATGTACTAACAACATTGTTATTAATTACTTTCTGAATGATCACTTTCAATTCCTCCTAGATGTTTCCAAGAATCTCTTTTGGGATATATGCTTCTACATAAATTCCATCTTCTCTATATTCTTCTTTCAAAAGCTGTCCATGAGCTCTGATCTGTTGAATCTTACCTGCATCCTGATAATCATATAATTTCTCCAGATATAATTTCTGTTTCTGCAGAATCTTTTCAATATTCTCTAATAACTGGTCAGTCCCCTCTCCTGTCTTTCCTGAAATTCTTACGACCGCTTCTGCATTTTGATCTTTTAAAATCTCATCTCCATTCAAAAGATCGATCTTATTAAATGCTGTCACGATCGGCGATTCATTCGCACCAAGTTGCTTTAATATTTCGTATACCGCCTCCATCTGCTTTTCTTTCTGCGGATTAGAAGCATCAACAACATGCAGGATCAGATCACTGTATTTTGCTTCTTCCAATGTACTTTTAAAAGCCTCTACTAAATGATGTGGAAGTTTGCGGATAAATCCGACCGTATCTGTCATAAGAATTGTCTGCCCGCCACTTAAATCCAGACTCTTTGTTGTTGGATCAAGGGTTGCAAACAACTGATCTTCCTCATAGACACCTGCATTTGTAAAATGATTCAGAAGCGTTGACTTTCCAGCATTCGTATATCCAACAATACACACAACCGGAAGATGATTCTTCTGGCGCTGTTTTCGCTGTACTTCTCTGTGCTTTACAACATCACGGAGTTCTGCCTTAAGTCTTGATATTCTCGTTCGGATCAAGCGACGATCCATCTCAAGTTTCTTTTCTCCAGGTCCTCTTGTTCCAATTCCTCCTCCAAGCCTTGATAACGCTTTTCCCTGTCCGGTAAGTTGGATGCACGATATTTCAGCTGTGCAAGTTCTACCTGTATCTTACCCTCTCTTGTAAATGCCCTCTTAGCAAAAATATCAAGAATGATCAAAGTTCTGTCCATTACCTTTGTATCTAGTGCATCACTAAGATTCCCCATCTGCGCAGGAGATAACTCATCATCACATACAATACCTATCGCATCTGTTCCATATAACAATGCCTTAACTTCGTCAATCTTTCCTTTTCCAATATAAGTTCCCGGATGCGGAGCTTCTCTTACTTGAATCACTCTTGCTGCAACCACTGCTCCAGCAGTCTTTACCAATTCTTCTAATTCATCAAGAGATTCTTCTGCCTCTCTCACGTCCTGATCGGCCACTGCAACAAGAATAACCTTTTCAATAATCTCTTTCTTGATCTCTTCCATAATGACTCTTTCCTATTCCTGATTTAATATCTGCATTACCGCCATCGCAAATGCCTTTTCTTTGCTGTTTGATCTGTGTTGGTTTCTCATCAAAG
>ENA-OQDF01001258-OQDF01001258.1-human-gut-metagenome-genome-assembly--contig:-NODE-1258-length-10275-cov-2.438017_pt1 | contig 10275 bp, 7 predicted proteins | sample MGYA00242769_ERZ504597 | MGnify/ENA primary metagenome ERZ504597 (study PRJEB26092, sample SAMD00036305) | human gut metagenome | host: Homo sapiens | study: EMG produced TPA metagenomics assembly of...
AATATATTTGTTGCAGCGTTTAAACAGATTGAAAATTTCTGTGATTGCATCTGCCACACGCAGATCTTTCATCTTTCATCTACTGCCTTTGCAGTATTCTCTACGACTGCCTTCAGGTCAGCATCCACTTCTTCTGCCACGCCTGTATCTGTCACTGTTCCGCCAAAATACTTATTTGTCATGGAAATCGTACGGTTTACAAGGTTTCCAAGCGTATTGGCAAGATCTGAGTTCAGACGCTCTACCATCAGCTCCCAGGAAATCACTCCATCGTTCTCAAACGGCATCTCATGGAGTACAAAGTAACGAACCGCATCCACTCCAAAGAAATCAACCAGCTCATCCGCATAAAGCACATTTCCTTTAGACTTGCTCATCTTTCCATCTCCCTGAAGCAGCCACGGATGTCCAAATACCTGCTTTGGAAGTGGAAGATCCAGTGCCATCAGGAAGATTGGCCAGTAGATCGTATGGAAACGGATGATATCTTTTCCGATCAGATGAAGGTCTGCAGGCCAGAGTTTGTTAAACTGCTCAGTACTATTTCCCTCTGCATCATATCCGATTCCTGTAATATAGTTTGTCAGAGCATCCAGCCATACATACACAACATGCTTTGGATCAAAATCAACCGGGATTCCCCACTTAAATGATGTTCTTGATACACACAGATCCTGCAGTCCCGGGAGAAGGAAGTTATTCATCATCTCATTCTTACGGGATACCGGCTGGATAAACTCCGGATGCGTATTGATATGCTCGATCAGACGATCCGCATATTTGCTCATTTTAAAGAAATACGCCTCTTCCTTTGCCGGCTGCACCGGACGTCCACAATCCGGACATTTTCCGTCTACGAGCTGGGACTCTGTAAAGAATGACTCACATGGAGTACAATACATTCCCTCATAGTGTCCTTTATAAATATCTCCTTTATCATAAGTTTCTTAAAGATCTTCTTTACCTGCTTTTCATGATCCTCATCTGTTGTACGGATAAACTTGTCATAAGAAGTATCCATCAGATCCCAGATTCTCTTGATCTCTCCTGATACCTTATCAACAAATTCCTTTGGTGTAATTCCTGCTTCTTCTGCCTTCAGCTCGATCTTCTGACCATGCTCATCTGTTCCCGTCTGGAAAATACGTCATATCCCTGACTTCTCTTATAACGTGCGATCGCATCTGCCAGTACGATCTCATAAGTATTACCAATATGCGGCTTGCCGGATGTATAGGCGATCGCTGTTGTAATATAATATTTTGGTTTTTCTGACATAATTGTCTGCCTCCTTTTAAAAAATACCGTCTTCCTGAAGACTTTCATCCTCAAGAAGACGGTTCTGTTTCACCGCGTTACCACTTCTCTTCGTTCCCACTTCACAGTGAAAACCTCCGTGAGTGACCTGCATCCCTCTGCTGCCACTCCTACGCTGTAAAGGGCGAACCCTTTGCAGACTTACCTGAAAGCTCATCTGCACTGCTCAGGAGCCATCTTCCCCTGCCTCCTGTTCATCCCCTCTCAGCCAACAGAACTTTCTTAAGTTCTCCCGGGGATCTCTCTGTAAAACGGTAATCAGGCTACTCTCTCCATCCTTGCTTTTCTACGCTATTCTGCTTTTCGCAATCCTTAGAAAGCGTAGCACACCGCCTCAAAAATGTCAATTCAATCTTTTTGCTTTCTCTTCTTTCTACTGCTTTTTCACTCTCGGGAACCGGATATTTACCCGGAACAAATCTCCATCCAGATACAGGTTGAAAGTTCCGCCCTGCATCGTTGTCAGGCTCTGTGCGATCGACAGTCCAAGTCCGCTTCCTTCAGAACTTCTTGAAAGATCTCCACGGATAAACCGTTCGGTCAGTTCATCTGCCGAAATGTTCAACTGATGTTCAGAAACATTTTTCAAAGACAGATCCACCGTATCTTCTTCCAGCTTCAGATCCGCGTATACCCTTGTTCCCGGCATGGCATACTTGGCTGCATTTCCGAAAATATTCTCCAGAACTCTCCACATTCTTCGCCCGTCTACATGAACAACCGCAGGTTCTGCCGGCAGATTGACGATCATTTTCAGATTCCTTGCCTCAAACTTCTCAGCCATCTCACCTTCCGTCTGCTGGATCATCTCCACAAGATCTACATCCATATACTCCAGAGAAATATTCCCACTGCTTACCTTGGATGCCTCAACAACGTCTTCCGTCAGTGTCTTCAGCCTCTGTGCTTTCGCCTCCAGTATATCCAGATAGCCCTGGATCTTTGGATCTGCAATATCCGACTGCTTCAGGATCGCTACATAATTAATGATCGAAGTCAACGGTGTCTTGATATCATGTGATACATTCGTGATCAGATCCGTCTTAAGACGCTCATTTTTCATTGCCTCTTCTACGGCCATATGGAATCCGTTGGCAATTCCATTGATCATCTCTGCCAGCTTTAAGTTCTCACCTCTTAAGCCTTGCAGCGGGATCTGATATTCCATATTTCCCAATGCAATTTCTTCAATACCTTTTTCAGTTTCTCCTTGAGTAATAAACCGTTCAGGACAACATAAAATACACCCACGTCTGCCAGTAACACCAGAAGCATTGTAACCCCATTCCTGAACAGCACTGCAATTCCCTGTACAAGGAAAAATCCACATAACAGAAGCACTGTCTTTGTCGTCTTCTTCCGGTTATCATATATTTTATAGATGAACCGCACAATCACTCTCAACAGACTGTTCTTCCACAGGTTTCGTCCCTTGATCCGCTTGATCAGACTCACGTATCCCATAAAGAAGCAGCCCAGTGTAAATACTCCATAAAAATAAATTTCTGCCAGCTCTGCAATACTCAATGACGGAAGATATAAACTTGCTGACATATATGCTGAAGAAACATCCATTCCACGAGCATAATAATACTCAAAATAAGTACCTCCATCCTTCAGATAAGTCGGAATATCATTGATCATCGTATAGATATTTCCATTCCAAAAATGAATCCCGATATAAGAACCAACGATCCATATCAGTACGATCAGCACCGCTGCAATCTCTGTCTTCCAATGATCAAAACCGTTCAGGTGCAGTTCTTCATCTTCCGCAGTTCTTCCTGCCTCCAGTGTCAGCCAGATTGTTGCCCCAAGGAACAGGATAATGCTCAGAACCAACAGCCATGTTGTTCCTTTAAAATACGGGATATTATTATCATAAGCTACCTTATTCTGATAAAACTGATCCTGGATCGTATAAGTTGTATCCACCGCAACCGCAAATACGCTGTTCCATTTCTTTTCACTGCTGTAACTGCGGAGTTTTTCCCATTTATCCGATTTCGATACATTCATATTACTGTTAAAATCTTTTAGCTTTGGATAAATGACCATATATTTAACATCTTTCTCCGAGATCAGATTCTGGACATTTTTCTCCAGCTCTGCATAGTTCTCGTAAGAAGTCTTATTCGTCACTACCTTTTTCGTGTCATTATTCGCATAAATGTAAGTAAAGTTTGTATTGCCTTCCTCTAAATGTTCAAATCCCATCTGATAATTCTGATAATCTGAGTAAATATTCCCCAAAGTATACGCAAGATCATCATAAATGACGGACAGTTTGCCATTCAGACGCGGACTGTTATTCACTACCTGCAAAAGGTTTTCTGCTCCCTGCGGTGCATATTTTTCGATTAATGCACTTCCAAAATTCCAGCAGTCTGTGTACAGGATATTTCCTTCCATGTCCACAATATCAAAATTATAAAGCCTGAAGATGTATACTTACCGTTCTGAAGTTCCTGCAGAAATCCGTCAACATCACTCCCATCCTGCATGATAATATCAAATACTCCCGACTCTACCCGTGTCATGAAATCACTCGTATAGTAATACTCATATGTCCCTTCAGGCTTCTGACATACGATCACACTGTTCTTCGCATAATTATCGCTCTCTGCACTGTCAAAATCTTCTCCCCAGTTGATCAGTTCCTCCAGTGAATACGCAATACCCGAAACATTTTCTCCGTTGGCAGTATCATTCTTGCTGTACTCCATTACGTCGATCTCTTTGTTCCGGTTCATCATCCCATCTGTCTCAAAAAGATTTTCCAGCCGGATCTGCGTAAGGACATCATCCATGTAATTTTCAACCATGTAATTAAATTCCTGCGATTCCTCAAATGGCTGTTGGCTCATCGTCCATAAGGACGCAGATCTGTGCTTCCTGCAAGATTCATAAGAGACAACAGATTCGTTATCAGCATTGCACCGCTGAGAATCGCCACAATAAGAACGATCGCCTTTACACCTGTCTTTCTGTACCACTTATTCATATTTCGTCCTTTCAGCCTTTATCAATTTTATAGCCTACGCCCCATACTACTTTCAGATATCTTGGATCTTTCGGATTGATCTCGATTTTTTCACGAATATGGCGGATATGGACCGCAACTGTATTATCCGCACCAATCGCCTCTTCATTCCAAATCGACTCATAAATCTGATTAATAGAAAAAACTCGTCCCTGATTTTTCAGTAATAACAAGAGAATATTATATTCAATCGGCGTAAGCTTCACTAACTCTCCGTCCACCGTCACTTCTTTCAGATCATCATTGATCCTGAGTCCGCCAACTTCATACACTTTTTCCTTTTGTTCCTGGGATGTTCCACCAAGCTCATTATAGCGACGCAGTTGAGACTTGACCCTTGCTACCAGTTCTAACGGATTGAACGGCTTTGTGACATAATCATCCGCCCCGATATTCAGTCCGAGTATCTTATCTGAATCTTCTGACTTTGCAGAAAGAATAATGATCGGTACACTGTTCGTCTCCCTGATCTTCAGAGTTGCCCTGATTCCATCCAGCTTTGGCATCATCACATCAAGGATCAGAAGATTTACTTTCTCTTTCTCCAAAATATTCAATGCCTCAACTCCATCATATGCCTTCAGGATATGATATCCCTCCTGGGACAGATAAATATCTATTGCCTCTACAATTTCTTTATCATCATCACAAACTAATATATTATACATTTCAATCACCTCCCTTTTAGTATACATGATATCGGTCATTTTTTAAAACCAGAGTGTCAAAATCTTAGAATTTTATTAAAAAAGAAAAGTCCGCTGGATTTTCATCCAACAGACTCTTCTCTCTTAAACTTTCATATGGAAAACCGCTTATCTTCTTTTCCTTCTGAAGACAACCGTTCCGGCTGCCAGCGAACCACCAAGCATGAATACAAATACTGCCATATTTGTGCTGTCGCCTGTCTTGGCTGCTGCATTTTGCTTCTTATTTGTTGTTCCGGCATTATGATTCTGATCCTTAGTCGGATTATTTACACCGGCATTTCCGTTATTGCCATTATTACCGTTGTCTCCGGTATTTCCGTTATCGCCGCCGTTACCATTATTTTCACTCTTTGTTGTTACACTCAGTTCTGCGGCTGCATACTCTGTTGCATTCTCATCATCGCCTACGGCAACAACTTCGATCTGATAAGTCTTACCGGCTTCAAGACCTTCTATCGTATATCCTGTAGCATCTGCCGGGATATACGTCACGTATTCTTTTCCATTTACATAGATCTTGTAACCTGCCAGTCCTGCTGTGCTTGCCGGTCCATCCCATTTCACTTCAACGGAATTTTTCGTAATTTCACCTGTCACTACATTCTCCGGTGCTGAAGGTTTGTCCGCTGATCCGGCTCTTCTATTTTCTCGAATCTTGCAGTCAGTGTAATATTCTTCGTGATGGCTGTATCGAAATCGAACGCCGTATCACTTCCTTCTTCATACCAGCCAAGGAACTTATAACCCTCTTTTCCGGATCGGCTGGCTTCGCAGCCTTTTCTCCTTCTTTGACGGTCTGTTTCTTTTCCGTCGATCGTAACCGTATAGGTCTTATCTTCTGGCTGATCCGGCTCGCTTCCTTTTTCAATTTTGCGATCAGGGTCAGGTTCTCTTCCGGAGTTACTGTATAAACGGCTTCATCACTTACCTTTGTTCCAAGGACATCATACCATCCGGTAAATGTAGCACCTTTCTTTGCTGTTGCAGTAAAGGTAACTTCTTCTCCCTGTTCGATCTTTTCTTTAGAAACAGTCGCTGTACCTTCTCCTTCTACATAAGTACTCATACGGAGTTGTGTCTTTGTAAGATCCTGCGTTCCTGTAAGCACTCTGAATTCTGCTGCACTACCGAAACCATTCTGTCCTTCTGATACAACCAGCTTGATCTTGGATGTCTGAACCGGTGTAAAGTTTACCGTTTTTTCTGTACCTGTGCTTTCCCACGTTCCATTCTCTACAAGAGCTGTCCAGTTTTCATCCGCATCCTCATAATACAGAGAATATTTCAGGATATATCCGTTATTTCCCGTCGGTCTCGGCAGATAATAGAATCCGTTCACATCATAGGACTGTCCCATATCAATCGTGATCGTTGCCGGCAGTGCTTTCTTACTCGGAGAGTACTGCGTATGCCAGATCGTTGACCGATCATTGTCAAATGCTGCACTGATTGGTCCGTCACTGTTCTGATTATCTGATGTCACTGTAAATCCGGATGGATCAATCGGTGAAGATTCCCCATCTGACATCGTAGAAGAAAGATTTACATTATCAATGATGGCATGTACCGCATTTGTATCAGAACCAATCCTTGTCAGTGGCAGAGAAAGTGTAGAGCTTGTAATACCGGTCTTCTTCACATCGCCTTCATATGTAAAACTTCCGGTTGCTTTATACTCTTTTCCATCTGCAATCAGGACAGTACTTCCGTTCTTTGTACGGATCTTTAATGTCATCTTCTGATTAACAGGAAGTTTATATCCAAAGGAATAGTCATATCCTTCTCTTGTAAATCCAAGTGTTCCATCTTCCATAATGCGGATATTATGAGTACTGTAGGCTTCATGATCTTCGTCCTTCTCAGCTTCAAAGAGAATCTGTCCCGGTTCTGCCGGCTGAGTCAGTGTGATATCAAAGCTCAGTTCTTTCTCAGGTCCAACTTTATCCAATGGAGTAGAGATATAGCTTTCTCCGCCCTTCAGAACAAGTTCTCCATCCTTCACTTCCGCATTCTTTCCGTTCTCTGCATCATATTCATTTGCACTCTTATCTGAAAGTCCATCCTCAAAATCATAGGAAAGAATCTCATCTGTCTCACTGTCTACTTTATCATATGCATTGACTCCTGGAGCTTCACCCACATTCTCGCTCGTCTGCTGTGCTGTTGTAAAAGAAACTTCTCCTGATTTGCCCCACAATGCAGCCGCATAATACGGTGCAGCATCATCGAAGCGATCATAGATCTCCATCTCAGTCAGTCCGTTCGCTCTCTGATCAACCATATCGTTCCAGATCGCATAAGCTCCTCCCAGTGTCTGTTCAGAACCTGACGGAACACCCATACGTGTAGCCGGATCATAATTATACATGGACTTGCGACTCAGATAATCAGCGTAATATCCTGCTGCCGGTACGATATATACACTTCCGTCATTCATATCGATCAGATCATAACCCTGCTGATACATGGATTTCGGATTTGCCCATCCATCGTTCCAGATGTTCATCTGAACACCTTCACTTCTTACAGATGTGCTTCCGTTTCTTGCTGTAAGACTTCCCCACAGACGAACGGTATTTCCATTATCCTGGATATAAGCCAGAAGGTCATCTGTAAACTTACGGAACTGCTCTGTATACTGTCCATCATACTCATCTGTTCCGATATTCACTGTAGTATCCTGGTCAAATACCGGATCATCACCCTTAATATACTCATCCAGATGCTCTCAATAAATGCCAGTGACTCATCGTACTTCGTGCTGAGGTTGAAATGATCATTCTGGCGTCCTGTCGTTCCGAATCTGAGATCCGGTCTTACCTTTGTAAATGACAGAGAATGTGCAGGAGTATCAAATTCCGGGATAATATCCAGTCCTAACTTCCGGTAATTCTGGATCATGGACTTCATCTCAGCCTTGGTATAATACATATCGTCACTGGTCAGGTCTGCCTGATTCAATCCACCCTCTTTGACATCAGACTCCATACGGAATCCCTCATAAGCTGACATTGCACCCTCTGAGGTTGAATAATTTCAAGGAAAATATAGTTATCGTTCAGATGAAGCTGCAGGTCATTCATCTTATACCACAGCATTGTCTTTGCAACTTCCTGAAGTGTCTCGCTTTCAAACGGTCTTCTTCCTACATCCAGCATAAAGCCTCTGACTTCATACTTTGGATAATCCCTGCATTCGCCCTTCGGGATTGTCGTACCATTCTGCTTCAGGATCTGAAGGATTGTTCTTGTAGACCAGTAAGCTCCTGCTTTCTGCTCTGCCTTCACTTCCACTTTATCCGTTACATTCATGGAATATCCTTCTTCTTTCAGCCCATTTCCGGCTGCCTCAAGTGTAAAGAAGAAGTCTCCTGCTGATGCCTGATCCGCATAAACAATCTCGATGGATTTTCCCGTGATCTCTTTATAATCGTTCTTAAATTCTTCAGCCATTGCAGATAATTCTGCCTTATCCTTTGTTGCTACAACGATACGGCTGGAATCACTGATCTCAAAGGAACCACCCTTTGCACCTTTCCATTCTGCCAGTTCCGGGATTACGTTCGGCTTTGCATTATCTCCGTCTTCTGCCGTATACTTTCCGGTTACAGTCATAGTATATTCTTTGGAATCTACTGCCGTACTGTCGTCACCGGCTTTCTTTACATTGAAGTTCATCTTCACAGTCTTTGTAACAAGCGGCTGATAAACTGTCAGATCCCTGTCTACGATCTGCTCATAATCTGCACCGACAAAACTGATCTCATATCCTTCAGGAACTTCCGGCATTGCCAGCTTTCCTGATGCTCCATCAATACTGGAAGGAACTTCCAGGCCGTCTGCAACTTCTTTCGGAGTTCTCTCCGGCTCTGTCGTAGCAAGCTCTGCCTCATAAGTTTCAAACTCATAGACTGAAACGGTCGGCCAGCTTACAGAAGCACTTCCCTCCGGTGCTCCCGCCTGATCAAAGGATTCAATATATAATCTCAGATATCTTGTCGTTACTGCTTCATCAAATACGATCGTCTCTCTATAATCTGAAGGACTTGCCGTAAATGCTTTTACCGTCTCCCAGTTCTCTCCGTCGGAAGACTTCTCGATCCGGTAGCAGTCGCATTCTTTCTCTCCCAATGGATCTTTGCTGTTCTGATCGTCTTCTCGCTGCCATAATCCAGCTTCAGCCAGTGTGATCCTGTTGCCGCCGGACTTGCCCAGCGGGTCGTATCATCGCCGTCAACTGCCTTGGAGGCATCTGTTCCGGTTGTCTCACGTCCGTCTGCTGTTGCAGTTGCAGCGGTACTCAAATTCTCTGCTTCTCCAAGGATCTCAAACTCATACAGGGATACTGACTGCCAGCTTCCCGGATTTACTGTATAACCATTGACTGTCAGCTTTACGTACTGAGCCGTCACAGCCTCATCCAACTGGATATCACTCGTAACTGATGTAATATTTTCTCCGTCATTTTTTACGTAAACATCCCGATATTCTCCATCTTCTGTATCACATACAGAAATCTTGAAGTTCGTAATATTCGTTCTTTCCCATTCGATCACAAAATGATCAAATGTCTTCTGTGTACCGAGATTCACCGTCAGCGTCCTTGCCGCCTGACTTGTACTCTGATTCGTTGCCCATCTCGACTGATCTGCCTTTGCAGCATCTCTGTTGACGATCCCGTCGATCGCCTTATCTGCTCCCCAGTAATTCGTCTCCTGATCACTGACGGTTGCCGTTCCGCTTAATGCATAATTGATCTCATTATTTGCCGCAGCGCTTACTGTGGCCGGCGGAATGATTGTAACACCACTCAAAACCATGGCAGCAGATAAAACGCACGCATTCATACGCTTTACTGTCTTTAATTTCATTCTTCCTTTTTCCCTTCTTTTTAGATAGAATATTGTACGGTTTTGCCTTAAAAGTAACAATCCATTTACATAGTTCGTACTAATTATCTCATTCAGTCGGAAACTTTGCAAGGAGTTTTTATTTGATTTGCACAAATTTGTGGTTGTTGGGGTGATACGCTTGTAGATTAGAAAGCTTCTTTGTGAAGAAGCGGACGCGGAAAGCAGGGATATTCCTTCGCGGTGCAGGCCCGCTTTACCTCAGCCCGTTGACCGTTTGTAACTCGAAAGTGGAAATCTTCGTGCAATGGCACTCGATTTACTTTCTCTAACAAACGCTGCAAAGTGTCTTCGGA
>ENA-OQDF01001259-OQDF01001259.1-human-gut-metagenome-genome-assembly--contig:-NODE-1259-length-10265-cov-7.549813_pt1 | contig 10265 bp, 12 predicted proteins | sample MGYA00242769_ERZ504597 | MGnify/ENA primary metagenome ERZ504597 (study PRJEB26092, sample SAMD00036305) | human gut metagenome | host: Homo sapiens | study: EMG produced TPA metagenomics assembly of...
TATTGGTAGAAACGTGTTTTTGAACTTTTTATTCCGATTCTGATTTCCAATCTGATTGACATCGGCGTTGCGAACGGCGATATCCCTTACATTTACCGCAAGGGAATCCAGATGGGGAATCTGCGCGCTCTGTGCGCTTGTGACCGGAATTTATACGCGCACTTTGCGGCGCGGGCGACGTACGGCTGGGGAGCTGAGATCCGGAAGGCGGAGTATGAGAAAATGCAGCAGTATGCATTTTCAACCTCGACCACTTTGCGGTATCATCCCTGATCACCCGTATGACGACGGATGTTACCGTCATCCAGAATATGGTAAGCGCCGGCTTCCGCCCGATCACGCGCGGACCGTCGCTTCTGATTATGGGAATCGGCCTTTCATTCTATATGAATCCGCGGCTGGCATTTGTATTCCTTGTATGTACCGCTTCTTGGCTTTATTCTCTCCCTGATTGTGCGGAGAGTTGCCCCGATGTACACAAAACTGCAGTCCATGGTGGACCGCCTGAACAACGTTGTCCAGGAGGGGCTGACCGCGATCCGTGCCGTCAAAGCTTTCGTGCGGGATGAGTACGAGGAAGACAAATTCAACGAGGTCAACACCGACCTGACCGCAGCGAGCGAGCAGACGTTCCACTACGCCGTGCTGAATCTGCCGGCATTTCAGGGCGTCATGTATACCGCGATCGTGCTGATTCTGTGGTTCGGCGGAAATATGATTCTGAAAAAACAGCTTGCCGTCGGAAACCTGACCGGATTTCTAAGCTACGTCATGCAGGTCATGAACTCGATGATGATGATTGCAAACGTCTTCCTGCTTCTGACCCGTTCCATGGCGAGCGCACACCGGATTGTCGAGGTGCTCGATGAGAAAATCGTGCTCACCTCGCCGGAAAATGGTGTAACAGAAGTGACAGAGGGCAGCGTGGAGTTTGACAACGTATCGTTTAAATACAAAGAAGAAGCAAAAGAGTACGCACTCTCCGATGTTACGCTGAAGATCAAAGCCGGTCAGACGGTAGGAATCCTCGGAGGAACAGGTTCTTCGAAAACGACGCTGGTGCAGCTCATTCCGCGTCTGTATGATACCAGCCGCGGCACCGTCCGCGTCGGCGGAAAGGATGTGCGCGCGTACGATCTTGCCGCTCTCCGCGATGCAGTCAATATCATTCTGCAGAAAAACGTGCTGTTCTCCGGAACCGTGCGTGAAAACCTGAAATGGGGCAATGTGGATGCATCCGATGAGGAGATCCGGGAAGCATGCCGCGCGGCGTGTGCGGATGAATTTTTGAACCGCATGCCGGACGGCCTCGACACCGTGCTCGAGCAGGGCGCAAGCAACCTCTCCGGAGGCCAGAAGCAGCGTCTCTGCATCGCGCGTGCGCTGATCGGAAAGGCAAAAATCCTGATCTTCGATGATTCGACAAGTGCGGTCGACACGGCAACGGAGAAAAAGATCCGCGAGGCACTGGCGGCGCGGAAGAATGTCACAAAAATTATCATTGCGCAGAGAGTAACATCCGTCATGAATACGGATCAGATCATCATTCTTGATGACGGAAAAGTACACCGGATCGGCACGCACGCTGAACTGCTGGCGGATGACCCGATTTATCAGGAAATTTACGCCTCACAGATGAAAGGAGGAGACGAAAATGGCAGCGAGAGCTTATAGCGGAAAGAAACCAAAGAACCTGAAACACACGCTGCGCGTCTTCCTGTCTTATCTGGGACGGCACAAAAAATGCTCGCAGTCGTAGCGGTACTGGTAACAATCAGCGCGGGAGCCAACCTCTTTGGAACGTATATGATCCGCCCGGTTGTCAACGGACTGGCGGACGGAGATGTGCACACACTGCTGCGCGGCGTGCTGATTACGGCACTCATTTTCGGGTGCGGCGCACTCGCAGCATACGGCTACACGCAGACCATGGTAAAAGCAGCACAGCAGGTTGTCTTTGATATCCGCCGCGATCTGTTCGAACACGTCCAGACACTGCCGCTGCAGTTCTTCGACAGCAGACGCCACGGCGATATCATGAGTCTTTTCACGAACGATATCGACACGATGGCAGATGCCCTGAACAACAGTTTTGCGATGGTTATCCAGAGCTTCATCCAGATTGTGGGAACACTGACCTTGCTGTATATCCTAAACTGGCGGCTCTCGCTGATTGTAACGGTGTGCTACGGTATCATGTTCTGGTATATCAAGTTCAGCGGAAAGCGCAGCAAGGGTTATTATACGAAGCAGCAGAACAGCCTCGGAGAACTGAACGGCTATATTGAGGAGCTGATCACCGGACAGAAAGTCGTCAAGGTGTTCCACCACGAAGAAGAGAGCTTTACGGAATTCTGCAAAAAGAATGAGGAGCTCCGGAAAGCGGGAACCGGCGCGCAGGGGTATGCGGCGACGATGGTTCCTGTCGTTGTCAGCATTTCGTATGTCAATTATGCGATTGTGGCAGTGCTCGGCGGCCTTCTCGCCCTGCACGGAAAAGCCGATATCGGAAGCCTGGCAAGCTACCTTGTCTTTGTCCGCCAGGCGGCGCTTCCGATCAACCAGTTCACCCAGCAGAGCAACTTCCTTCTCTCAGCGCTCGCCGGTGCGGAGCGTGTCTTCGACGTGATGAGCCTGGAGCCGGAAATCGATGAGGGAAAAGTGGAACTGGTCAACGTAAAAGAAGAGAACGGCGCACTTGCCGTCTGCGAAGAGACAACAGGCCGCTGGGCATGGAAGCGCCCGGACGGAACGATGACGGAATTAAAGGGCGATGTGCGTTTTGAAAACGTGGATTTCGGCTACACGGCAGACCGTCTGATCTTAAAGAACATCAGCTGTATGCCAAACCAGGCCAGAAAATTGCTTTTGTCGGTTCCACAGGAGCCGGAAAAACGACGATCACGAACCTGATCAACCGTTTCTACGACGTCCAGGGCGGCGCGGTTGTCTACGACGGCATTGACGTAAAAGATATCGAAAAAGACGCTCTGCGCCACTCCCTCGGTATCGTTCTGCAGGATACCCATCTGTTCACGGGAACCGTAGCAGAAAACATCCGTTTTGGAAAACTCGGTGCCACGCAGGAAGAAATTGAACATGCGGCCAAAATTGCGAATGCGGATTCCTTCATCCGCCGTCTGCCGAACGGCTACGACACGATGCTGACCTCCGACGGAGCCAACCTCTCCCAGGGCCAGCGCCAGCTTCTCGCGATTGCCCGTGCCGCCGTTGCCGATCCGCCGGTGCTGATTCTTGACGAGGCAACATCCTCCGTTGACACCAGAACCGAGGCGCTGATCGAAAAAGGAATGGACCAGCTCATGGAGGGCAGAACCGTATTTGTCATCGCCCACCGCTTAAGCACCGTGCGAAACGCCAATGCGATCATGGTGCTGGAGCAGGGAAATATCGTAGAGCGCGGCGACCACGACGCACTTCTGGCACAGAAAGGAAAATATTATCAGCTCTATCATGGAATGTTTGAGCTGAGTTAAAAAGAAAGGAGTAAAGAGTATGAGAAAATATAACCGTATTTTTCTGATCGTCCTGGATTCTCTCGGAATCGGGGCGATGGCGGATTCGGAGAAGTTTGGGGATGTCGGTGTCAATACCTTCGGCCACATCTGGGAGAGTCAGGGAGGCCTTGAAATCCCGAACCTGCGCCGCCTTGGCATGGGAAATCTCTGCGGTGTGACAGAGGATGAGGCAAAGGGTTACGCCAGAAGGCTGAACGAGGCGAGCAACGGAAAAGACACCATGACCGGCCACTGGGAGATGATGGGAATTTACACGACAAAGCCGTTCGTTACGTTCACCGACCACGGATTTCCGAAAGAACTGATCGACGGGCTGGAAAAACGAACCGGCAGAAAGATCATCGGCAATAAGGCGGCGAGCGGAACGGAGATCCTCGATGAGCTGGCAGAGCGCGAGATCGAAAACGGAGAACTGATTGTCTATACCTCGGCGGATTCCGTACTGCAGATCTGCGGCAACGAGGAGACGATGGGACTGGAGACGCTGTATCATTACTGCGAGATTGCCCGTGAGCTGACCATGAAAGACGAGTGGAAAGTCGGCCGTGTCATTGCAAGACCGTACGTCGGAAAGAAAAAAGGAGAGTTCGTCCGCACCGCAAACCGTCACGACTACGCTGTCAAACCGACGGGAAAAACCGTGCTCAACGCGATGCAGGAGGCAGGATATGATGTCATCAGTATCGGAAAAATCAACGATATTTTCTGCGGCGAGGGCATCACGGAGAGTCTGAAATCCAAGAGCAGCGTCCACGGCATGGAGCAGACGATTGAGACGGCAGGAAAAGAGTTTACCGGACTGTGCTTTGTCAACCTCGTCGATTTCGATGCACTCTGGGGCCACAGAAGAAACCCGGAAGGCTACGGAAAAGAGATTGAAAAATTCGATGTGAACCTTGGAAAGCTGCTGGAGCAGTTAAAAGACGACGATCTGCTCCTGATCACGGCAGACCACGGCAACGACCCGACTTATACCGGAACGGACCACACCAGAGAACAGGTGCCGCTCCTTGCGTACTCACCGTCTATGAAGGAGAGCGGCCTTCAGGAGACGAAGGACACCTTCGCTGTGATCGGCGCATCCGTTGCAGAGAACTTCGGCGTAAAAATGCCGGAGGGAACGATCGGAACATCGATCCTGGAATCGTGGAAATAAGGAAGCGATGGCGTTTTCAGCTGAGGCGGTAAGAACCTTTCGAAAGTTTCACAAGCTGTCCTTCTTCGAGCAGCTTCTTTAAAACTCGCTGGAGCTGGCGGCGGCTGCAGTGGAGCTGCATGGCCATCTTTCCACGCCGGAAAACGTCTGATCCGGACAGCGCTCTGAGAGATAAGAGAGGAAGGATTCCTCGAGCGTGGAAAAATTCGACTGGGAGCTGGAATAAAGCATCAGCTTTTCGGTGACAGAGTTTAAAAGATATCGTAAAAAGCGGTTGTCGTTCAGCAGAAGCTCTTTCGTGGAAGCGAGCGGCAGAACAATACAAAGCGCGGTGGTGCGTGCCTCGATCTGGTGCGTATCATCGCGTTTTCCGCAGAATTCCATATCGCCGATGCAGGTAAAGCCGTCGAGATAGCCGATCGGGTAGCTCGTGCCGTCGCTCGGTTGGCGCTGATCTCGATGGAACCGTCCACGAGGAACGAGAGGTATTCCTCCGGATTCAGCGTGTCGAGCCGTTCGCCCTTTTCAAACTGATACAGAGAAAATGCGAGATCCGGGGTATCGAAAAGAGATGGGATCTCATGTTTCTGAAGATAAAAGTTCAGCAGAGCCGGATCAAAAATTCGTTTCATAGGAAAATCCTTTCACAGAAAAATTTTTTGGAAAACTTTTCTTTATTGTGACATATGACACAAGAAAAAGCAAGAAAGTCTGCTAAGATAAACCAGAATGAAAAAGGTTACAGTTCGCTGGGTACCAGTGAACTGTAACCGAAAAAGAGGAAAGGGGAGTTTTCAAAATGGAAAACGAATTATTTGAGAAAACAAAAGTGTCCAAAGCATATATGACGCTCGCACTTCCGGTCGTGCTCGGCATGGTCGTGTCGCTGATCTATAATATGGTAGATACTTTTTCATCGCGCGGACCGGAAACACGGCACTGATTGCCGGCGTATCGCTCGGCACACCGATTTTCACGCTGATGATTGCACTCGGTGACATCTTCGGCGTCGGCGGCAGTTCCGTCATTTCGCGCCTCTTCGGTAAAAAAGAGTACGAGGACGGAAGACGGATCAGCGTATTCTGCTTTTACGCAGCGATTGCTGTCGGCATTGCGGTCAGCATCATCCTGCTTGCCGCCAAACAGCCGATCCTTGGCCTGCTTGGCTGTGATGAGACGACGTGGCAGTATGCGGGGGACTATTACCAGTGGATTGCACTCGGCGCACCGTTTATCATCCTGCAGCTGACGCCGAACAATCTTCTTCGGACCGAGGGCTTCGCAAAAGCCTCGATGATCGGAACAATGCTGGGAGCCGTTGTCAACATCATTCTTGACCCGATCTTTATTTACACGCTCGGCATGGGAGCAGCCGGAGCAGCGATTGCAACGGTGATCGGCAACATCTGCGGTGATATTTTCTATGTTATCTTTATGATAAAGAAATGCCGCTATCTCTCCGTCGATTTCCGAAAACTGAAAATGACCGGAGCAGAGGTGCTCGCCGTTCTTGCCATCGGCATTCCGGCATCCGTCACAAACTTCATGCAGAGCATCGGCGTGACGCTGACGAACCGATTTTTGCAGCCGTATGGAACGGACAAAGTTGCAGCGATGGGAATTGCTTTGAAAATTATTATGATTTCTGTTCTTGTGATGGTCGGTTTCGCTTTTGGCGGACAGCCGCTGGTCGGATACAATTATGGAGCGAAAAATAAAAAACGTCTCAGTGAGACGATCCGCTTTGCCTTCCTCCTGGAAGTGCTGACCGGTGCCGGAATGGCGGTTGTGCTCGGTGCGGCGGCTCCGCTTCTCGTGGGACTGTTCTTAAAAGAGGCGGATGTCATTGCAGTGGCCCAGCAGATCCTCCGCGTCCAGCTCATTGGTATGCCGTTTGTTGGTATCGTACTCGCATCGACCTGTATTTTCCAGGCGATCGGAAACGGGGCAGGAGCAATGATTCTTTCAGCAGGACGTCAGGGCGTGATTTTTGCCATTGTAATTTTCTGCGCTTCAAAACTTGCCGGTTTTTCCGGTGTTATTGCCTCCCAGCCGGTTTCTGATTTTCTGACCGCATCGGTGGCTGTGATGATTCTGCTTCAGTGGAAAAAGAAAGAATTTGCAAAATAAGAAAGAACAGCAAAGCGGCTGCGGCACAGCGTTCCGGAACGGGAACCTGCCGCAGCCGCTTTTGGCGTGCGCAAAAAAACAGAATTCCTGCACAGGCGGCTGCCATGTCAAAAACACGTAAAAGTGATGAAAAAACGTCTCTTAATTCGGCAGTATTACGGGATTGCATTCTGAGAAAACAAGATATAAAATGGCATGAGATTCGACAAAAAGGGGAAGCAAAAACATACGACAATAGGGAGGACATCACATGGCAACAAAGAAAAGTGCAGTAAAAGATCTGACAAACGGCAGCCCGGTAAAACTGATTCTGGGGTTTGCACTGCCGCTGCTGCTCGGCATGCTGTTCCAGCAGTTTTACAGCATGGTCGATACGATTATTGTAGGAAAATTCTTAGGCGCGAAAGCGCTCGCGGCTGTTGGCAGTACAGGTTCGATCAACTTCATGATCGTGGGATTCTGTATGGGAGTCTGCAGCGGATTTGCAATTCCGGTTGCGCAGATGTTCGGGGCAGGAGACCGGAAAGCGCTGTGCCGGTATGTAGGAAATGGAGCCGTCCTGGCCGGTATTCTTTCCGTGGTGATGACCGTTCTTGTCTGCATCTGGTGCCGCGACATTCTGATTCTGATGAAAACCCCGTCCGATATTCTGGACGGTGCATACGCTTACATCTTTGTTATTTTCCTCGGAATTCCGCTTATGGTGCTCTATAACCAGACATCAGCAATCATGCGGAGCCTCGGCGACAGCCGCTCCCCACTGATTTTCCTCGGTATCTCTTCAATACTGAATATCGTGCTAGATCTTGCGCTGGTCCGCCCGATGGGAGTAGCGGGAACCGCGTGGGCGACGATTATCGCGCAGGGAGTCTCTGGATTCCTGTGTCTCTTTTATATGAAGAAAAAATTCACCATCCTTGCTTTTACGAGAGAGGACTGGAAGCTGCACAAGCATTATGTGCTTAATCTGTGCAATATGGGAATCCCGATGGGACTGCAGTATTCAATCACCGCGATCGGAAGTGTTATTTTGCAGACCGCTGTCAACGGCCTTGGTTCCACTGCGGTTGCATCTGTTACGGCTGCCGGTAAAATTTCCATGTTCTGCTGCTGCCCGTTCGACGCGCTCGGCTCCACTATGGCGACGTATGCCGGACAGAACGTCGGTGCGAAGAAGATGGATCGTGTCAACACCGGTATTTTGACAAGTTCCATTATTGGAAGCGTGTATTCCGTGGTCATTTTAGGAGTTATGTTTCTGTGGTCCCGCCAGATTTCGCTTCTCTTTGTAGATGCATCCGAGACGGTCATCCTCGACCAGGCGCGTCAGATGCTGCTGATCAACATGGTATTTTACATTCCGCTGACCCTTGTCAATGTCGTACGCTTTACCGTGCAGGGCATGGGCTTCAGCAAATTTGCAATCCTTGCCGGCGTCTGCGAGATGATCGGCCGTTCGGTGGTAGCCTTTTTCCTGGTTCCGTATTTTGGTTACACCGCAGTCTGCTTCGCAAGCCCGGTGGCATGGATTCTCGCCGATCTGTTTCTCGTTCCGGCGTACCTGTACTGCGCAAAAACGCTTCGTTCTCTTTTTGAGAAAAATGCGCAGATGATGTAAGCGTGCCGCAAGATGGACAAGCTGTTTCAATTCTGGTATAATGGAGCCTGGATTTTAGGAAAGCTGAAAAAGAATCCCATAGAAGAGAGGAAGATATCCTATGAAACAGTCGGTATTAGAATATAAGAAACTTCTGGAGCAGGAAGGCCTTCTGGTGGAATTTGCAGAGCCGGAAGGAAAAGAAGGAGAGGACAGACCCGTTACCCTCGTAACGTATTTTTCGGGCGGAGCGGATCAGGGAACGCTGTTTCTCTGCAAAGGAGCTGCATTCAAAGAGGCATACTTAAAAGACGCCGTAAACCGCGGTGCTGTTGCCTATGTAAGTGAAAAAAAATACGAAGCGGGAAAAGAAATTCCGGCGCTCATCGTCAACGATGCCAGAAAAGCACAGTTTGTGCTGGGTGAGGCGTTTTACGATTATCCGGCAAAGTCGCTGCATGTCACGGCGCTGACCGGAACAAAAGGAAAGACAACGACAGCATACTACCTGCAGTCGATGCTCGATGCCTGCCTGAAAAAACAGGGCGGAAACGGATGTGCACTGTTAAGTTCGATTGAATATTACGACGGAAAGACGAGAGAAGCATCAACGCTCACCACGCCGGAATCCCTGGAGCTGTGCCGTCATATGCGCAATGCCGTAGATGCAGGCCTTTCCCATATGGTGATGGAAGTATCCTCCCAGGCGCTCAAATACGAGAGAGTCGGAAACACGCATTTTGATACCGCCATTTTCCTGAACATCTCCAAGGACCACATCAGCCCGACGGAGCACAAGGATTTTGATGATTATTTCCAGTCGAAATTAAAGATCTTCGACCGCTGCACCTGCGCCTGCGTGAACCTGGACAGCGACCATATCGGGGAAATCCTGAAAGCTGCGGCAAAATGCGAGCGCGTCGTTACGTTTGGATCGAAAGAAAATGCTGTAATCCGCGTGAGTGATATCAAGCCGGGCAGAGGAAAATTCTATTTCCATGTGGCAGGACCGGATTTCTCGGAAGATTTTACCCTGCCGGTGCACGGAGCTTTCAATGTGGAGAATGCCGTAGCTGCCATTGCGGCTGCCTGGTCGATGGGAATCCCGGTTTCGCTGATCAAGGAAAGCCTCCTTGGCGTCACCGTTCCGGGAAGGATGGAGACGTATGAGAGCAGCGCGGGCGAGGTCACGGCGATCGTGGATTTCGCGCACAATGGCCTGAGTTTTGAAAAAATGTTTGATACCGTAGCACTCGAATACCCGGGAAGCCGCGTAAGCGTTGTGTTCGGAACTCCGGGCGGAAAAGCATTCAACCGCAGAAAAGATATGGGTGAGATTTCCGGAAAACGAGCGGACCGGATTTTCCTCGTACCGGATGATCCGGGAAACGAAGATCCGCAGGCGATCTGTGAGGAGATCGGCGGGTACATAGCAAAGGAAGGTGCATCCTTCCAGATCCGCATGGACCGCGGAGCAGCAATCCGGGAGGCGATTCTTGGCGCCGTACCGGGAGAGGTTGTTCTGATCCTTGGAAAAGGCGCGGACGTGACGATGCACGTCGGAAACGGAAATGTGCCGTACCGGTCAGATGCCGTCTATGCAAAAGAGGCGCTTGCCGAATATGGAAATGCATTTGCCGAAGCGGCAACGGCTCGTGAAACAGAAGAATAGAAGCAAAAACAGAAAAACAGAGCAAAAAGACACGGAACAGAAAAATCCGTGTCTTTTTTGCGTTCTGGCGGCAGCAGAAATGAAAATCAGACAGGAAAATTTGGCGGAATACATCCTACAAAATGTAGAAAAGAAGGACAAGAAACTAGACCCGTATGAACGAAAAGTTGT
>ENA-OQDF01001260-OQDF01001260.1-human-gut-metagenome-genome-assembly--contig:-NODE-1260-length-10246-cov-3.785651_pt1 | contig 10246 bp, 13 predicted proteins | sample MGYA00242769_ERZ504597 | MGnify/ENA primary metagenome ERZ504597 (study PRJEB26092, sample SAMD00036305) | human gut metagenome | host: Homo sapiens | study: EMG produced TPA metagenomics assembly of...
TAAAGAAGCAGTTTTCCAGAAGCGTATCAAAGGACGTGGCTATTGTGACGTGGGAACGAGTGTCATATCGGAGTTTTACACTCCCCTTGTTCCAAAGGGGCATGATTTTTTTACAGACTATCGGCTCTCTTGCACTAGCAAGGCAAGCCGTACCAGAGAAACAAAAGGAGATTGAATGATTATGGGATATTTGGAAATCCATTATGAACCAGAATGTACCGACAGTGTACTTACCTGTATCGGATTGGGGTATGGAAAATTCCTGTCCGATTTGGCTTTACGGCAGACAGTGAATATAAACAGGACGACGACTATCCAGAAGCACTTTTTCACAAAAGAATGTCGGAACTGCTGGAAGATTTGGCAGAGGATTATCTGGAAATGCCGTTGCTGTTTTCCGTGGAGCTTCCCGCACATATGGCAAACCTGCTGGGCTGTCTTTTCCGCTATACGTTTCTTGTCATGGACAGGGAGCATTTCAGACAGGTATGCCGTGAATACGAGATTGACAAGGATATAGCCAGAAAATGCCTTTCAAGAGATACCGACTGTATCGTAGTCTATACGGGCATGACAAGGATAGGCTGAACCACTGACGCTGGAACGGTCAGCGGAGCGACCCAGACCGTGTAAGCCGTCCTGTGGAGCAGGGCTTGCCCTGCTCCACGAAAGAAGCCCCTCGGTATCTAACAGAGGGGCACAATTCCGCTGGAAACTACGGTCAAAAAGTCTGGAAATCCCGCTTGGCAAAAGGGTTTTCTCTCACTCATGGCTGACTGTGACAATCTGCGGAAAATATCACACTTTCACGATTGGGGGTATGCAGGCTGAATGAAAGCACCTTTATAACCGCCTTGAAAGAGAAACGCCAGTCCTACGGCGTGTCCCAGACAAGGCTTGCAATCATGGCTGGTATCAGCGTGAACACTTGAACCGTATCGAAGCGGGCAAGGTAACGCTCACGGACGATATGCAGGACAAGCTCATGGAAGCTGTTGAGAAATTCAATCCCGACGCTCCTATGTTCCTGCTGTTCGACTATGTGCGTATCCGTTTCCCCACGCTGGATATACAGCACGTTATCAGAGATATATTGAAGCTCAATATCGACTATATGCTCCATGAGGACTATGGACACTACAAATACACCGAGCATTACTATCTGGGTGATGTGTTCGTCTATACCTCGCAAGACGAGGAAAAAGGCACGCTTCTGGAGCTGAAAGGAAAAGGCTGTCGCCAGTTTGAAAGCTATCTGCTGGCACAGGAGCGAAGCTGGTACGACTTCCTTATGGACGCTCTGATTGAGGGCGGTGTGATGAAACGCCTTGACCTTGCCATTAACGACAGGGCGGGCATACTGGATATTCCAGATCTGACCGCCAAATGCAACCGTGAGGAATGTGTTTCCCTGTTCCGTTCTTTCAAGTCCTATGCTTCCGGCGAGCTGGTGAAGCACAACGAGCAGGACAAGGCGGGCATGGGACACACGCTGTATATCGGCTCACTGAAAAGCGAGGTGTACTTCTGCTGTTATGAGAAGAACTACGAACAGTACGCAAAGCTGGGAATACCGATTGAGGAAGCACCCATAAAGAACCGCTTCGAGATACGATTGAAAGATGAAAGAGCTTATTATGCCGTCCGTGAACTGCTGACCATTATGACGCAGAACAGACGGCATTTTCTATCATCAATCACTATATCCGCTTCGTGGACAGAGAGCCGGAGAAGCGAAAGACAGACTGGAAGCTCAATGACCGCTGGGCGTGGTTTATCGGGAAAGACCGTCCCCCTATCAAGCTGACAACTGACCCAGAGCCTTACACATTGGAAAGAACGCTGGGCTGGATAAGCCGACAGGTCGCCCCTACACTGAAAATGCTGAAAAAGATAGACGCTGGCAACAGCACAAGCTATCTGAAAGAGATTGAGGACAACGCAAAGCTGACGGAAAAGCATTTGCAGATAATCAGACAGCAGACAGCGGACACAGAGGAGCTTATCACAGAATAAAGGAGAATTGAGATTATGGCAGAACTTGTCAAGGACTTGGTGCTGGTATCGCTGGGAATGGGTATCGGTGTCGTCCTTATGTGTATCGCACAGGTCAGCAAAATGGCTGACGAACAAATGAAAGAAATCAAAAAGAAAGGATTGATAAAGAATGAATTTCGGACAGAACTTATACAACTGGTTTTTAAGCAACGCTCAGAGCTTGGTGCTTATGGCAATCGTGGTAATCGGTATCTATTTAGGATTAAGAGAGAGTTTTCTAAGTTAATCGGCTTCCTTGTGATTGCCTTAATCGCTGTCGGGCTGGTATTCAATGCCGGCGGTGTCAAGGACGTGCTGTTAGAGCTGTTCAACCGTATCATTGGAGCGTAACAATCAATCGTTTGCGGTCACGCAAACTTACCTGTCCCCCTATGGGAGTTCGGGCATAGGGGGAATGAAAGGGGGGGGTGACGGAATGGTACACAGATAATAGATAGTCACGCTATGAATTTTATTGAACGGCATACTTATAACTGATATAATTTGAATATAAAATCAGTTAAAGGGGGCTGTAAAAATGAAATTAAAAAATCCTATGCTGGTAGTATCTGATATGGAGAAGTCTGTTGAGTTTTATAAAAAGGTGTTCGGACTTCATGTTATCATGGATTTCGGGGCAAACAAGACTTTAACGGGCGGACTGGCTTTACAGACACTTGAAACATACAGCGAATTTATAAGAACAGAGGATATTTCTTTTGGTGGAAACAATTTTGAAATATATTTTGAAGAAGATAATTTCGATAAATTTACCGATAAGCTAAAAGAATTTGAAATTGAATATGTCCACCCTATTATAGAACATTCGTGGGGACAGCGTGTAGTACGCTTCTATGACCCAGATAAGCATATAATTGAAGTGGGCGAAAATATGAAAGTGGTTTGCAAGCGTTTCTTGGATAGTGGAATGACACCAGAACAAGTTGCAGAGCGTATGAATGTTCCCATGAAATTTGTAAATGCTTGTATGCGATAAATCAAAGTGTTTGGAGGGTAAAATTATGCTTGATAAAATACCAAATGCAGAGGAAATGACGAATTTGGTTGGACAATCATTGTATGATGTATGGAATAAGTTATGTGCTTTAATTGACGAAAAATATGAAATGGAACGTCTGTGGAATAAAGGTGGAAAGGCATGGACTTATGAGTACAAATATCGCCGAGGTGGTAAAACGCTCTGTGCGTTATATGCCAGAGAAAATTGTATAGGATTTATGGTTATCTTTGGAAAAGACGAAAGAGCAAAATTTGAAGCAGAACGCAATGATTATTCTCAACAAGTCCAAAAAATCTATGATGAAGCTAAAACCTATCGAGATGGTAAATGGGTAATGTTTGAACCCACCGATACATCAATGTTTCAAGATTTTATTAAATTACTAGGAATTAAGAGAAAGCCAAATAAAAAGTAATAATTATCACGTTGGCGTATACGAAATCCTAATTTTACAATTCCATATCCCACACACAAAGCGGTTACTCCATTGGAGATCAACCGCTTTTTCTATACTCAAATTTCAGATTGGAGTGATTGATTGAACGATATTTTTACGGATATGCAGGCAAAAATTGGGTGTCCGTATCTCTCCGACCTGCCCTACTACAAGCGTGCGGTCTGGTTTGAGATAAAACGCCTTTGCCTGTCTGATTATCCTAAGAAACAGTTAGAAGATTTTTCACGCTATGTATTCGGTGTACCTTACGCCGTCATACAAGAAGCGTTGACAAGAGAGGACGTGATGAAACATGGAAGAAATGCGTGTGCAGATTGAAGCAAGAGAACCGACAGACGGAGAAATCAGAGCTTTTTGGTTCACCCTGCCTATTGACACGGAACAGGTGGAAGAACTGCTGGGGATTGATGTAGATACAGACTATTACTATATCACGGGCAAGGAGCTTCCCTTTGCTGATGAAGTGCAGGAAGATACTACCGTCGAAAAGCTCAATGACCTGTACCATACCTACGAAAATCTACCCTCTGATTTGAAAGAGGACTATGCGGAGCTGATGTGCTATTTCTCTGACCTTGATGAATTGCACCGATACAGAAACGACATCATTCATTATTCATGGTGTAAGAACATGACGGACGTTGCCCGCCACATACTGAACAATGACCCAGACTTTACTTCCCTTAGTGAGAGTGTCACCCGCTATTTTGATTTTGAAGCCTACGAGCAGTACCTTGACGACAACGGACGTTTTGTGGAAACCGACCACGGTATCTATGACTTCCGTAGAAAGAGGTGTGTGCCTGTGGTTGACGACATGAGGGTGTATATCGCTAATCTTGGCAAGTATAACGAGGGCGAACTTGTGGGGGATTGGTTCTCTTTCCCTATCGACGAGGAAGATGTTGCGGAGCGTATCGGGCTGAACAGTTATTATGAAGAATACGCTGTCCATGATACCGATAACTTTCCTATTGAAATCGGGGAGTATATCTCTATTCAAGAACTCAATGAGATGTACGACATGATTTGTGAGCTTCCCGACTATATCACGGACGCTCTGGACGAGTTTGTATCCCACTATGGAAGTCTGGAAGAAGTCTACGAGCATAAGGACGACATTTATTTCTATCCAGACTGTGAGGACATGACCGACATTGCCTATTACTTCATTGACGAGTTACAGGTATTGGGTGAAATTCCGCTACCGTTGCAGAACTATATCGACTATGAAGCATACGGCAGGGACTTATCCATAGAGGGGACATTCATTGAAACAAGCCGAGGGATATGCGAGATACCATATTAGAGCTGGCAGATCAGCGACAAGCAAGGTCGCTACTGACAGCTTTTTCTATCAAGGACAGTCTGAAAAATGGCTGTCCTTTTCCACTACAACGAAAGGAGCTGAAACGAATTGAAGAAGATTAAGAGCTACACGGGTATCTGGAACGTGGAGAAAGTCTTATATGCAATCAATGACTTTACTCTCCCGTTTCCCGTTACCTTTACCCAGATAACGTGGTTTGTCATTACGGAGTTTGCCGTCATTCTATTAGGGGACTTACCGCCGTTATCGCTTATCGAGGGGGCATTTTTAAAATACTTCGGTATTCCCGTTGCCCTCACATGGTTCATGAGCCAAAAGACCTTTGACGGCAAGAAGCCTTACAGCTTCTTGAAGTCGCAGATTACATTTGCCCTGCGACCAAAAGTGACCTATGCAGGAAAAGCCGTGAAGCTGGAAAAGGAAGTGTTCAGCGAACCCGTTACGGCGGTTAGGAGTGTGATGTATGTTCCCGATTAAATATATCGACAACAACCTTGTCTGGAACAAGGACAATGAGGTGTTCGCCTACTATGAGCTGATACCGTACAACTATTCTTTCTTATCCGCAGAGCAGAAATTTATCGTGCATGACAGCTTTCGCCAGCTAATCGCACAATCTCGTGAGGGTAAAATCCATGCCTTGCAGATTGCCACGGAAAGTTCAATCCGCAGTATGCAGGAGCAGTCAAAGAAATTGGTTACGGGAAAACTTCGAGAGGTGGCAGTTAAGAAGATAGACGAACAGACCGAAGCGTTAGTATCTATGATTGGGGACAATCAAGTGGACTACCGCTTTTTTCTTGGCTTTAAGCTCATGGTTACGGAAGAACAGCTCAATCTGAAGAACATCAAAAATCGGCGTGGCTGACGTTCACAGAATTTCTCCATGAAGTGAACCACACGCTGATGAATGATTTTGTTTCCATGCCGAATGATGAAATCAACCGTTACATGAAAATGGAAAAGTTACTGGAAAATAAAATCTCCCGTCGCTTTAAGGTGCGTCGCTTGGAAATCAATGATTTTGGGTATCTCATGGAACATCTTTACGGCAGGGACGGTATCGCCTATGAAGATTATGAGTACCAGCTACCAAAGAAGAAATTGCAGAAAGAAACGCTGATAAAATACTACGACCTTATCCGTCCGACAAGGTGTGTGATTGAAGAAAGCCAGCGATATTTACGCTTGGAACATGAGGACAAGGAAAGTTATGTGTCCTATTTTACCGTCAATGCGATAGTCGGCGAGCTTGATTTTCCGTCGTCTGAAATTCTATTTCCAGCAACAGCAATTCACATTCCCCGTGGATACTTCTATGAATGTAGAAATCGTGGAAAATCGAAAAGCATTAACAACCGTCCGCAATAAGAAAAAGGAATTGAAAGACCTTGACAATCACGCTTATCAAGCAGGAAGTGAAACCAGCTCAAATGTGGTGGACGCTTTAGACAGCGTGGACGAGCTGGAAACGGACTTAGACCAGAGCAAAGAAGTATGTATAAGTTAAGCTACGTCATACGGGTGTCTGCACCCGATCTTGACGGGCTGAAACGCGTTGTGATGAAGTCAAGGACTTTTACGACGACCTCAATGTAAAGCTGGTGCGTCCTGCTGGGGATATGCTGGGGCTTCATTCTGAATTTTTACCAGCCAGCAAGCGATATATCAATGATTATGTGCAGTATGTAAAATCAGATTTTCTAGCAGGGCTTGGTTTTGGTGCGACACAGCAGTTAGGAGAAACTACGGGTATCTATATGGGCTATTCTGTTGATACGGGAAGAAATGTGTACCTGCAACCGTCCCTTGCCAGTCAAGGTGTAAAAGGTACAGTTACCAACGCTTTAGCGTCTGCTTTTGTCGGTTCGCTTGGCGGTGGGAAATCGTTCTGTAACAATCTTCTGGTATATTACGCGGTGCTGTTTGGCGGTCAAGCACTTCTGTTAGACCCTAAAAGTGAGCGTGGCAACTGGAAAGAAACACTTCCAGAAATCGCCCATGAAATCAATATCGTAAACCTAACAAGCGATAAAGGCAATGCAGGACTTCTTGACCCGTTTGTGATTATAAAGAATGTAAAAGACGCTGAAAGTCTGGCAATCGACATCTTAACATTCCTTACGGGTATTTCCTCTAGGGACGGCGAGAAATTCCCCGTACTTCGTAAAGCGGTGCGTTCCGTTACCCAGAGCGACAGTCGGGGTTTGCTCCATGTGATAGACGAGCTACGCCGTGAAGATACACCCATATCAAGAAATATTGCAGACCATATTGACAGCTTCACAGACTACGATTTTGCACACCTGCTGTTTTCAGACGGTACGGTGGAAAATGCTATCAGTCTGGATAACCAGCTCAATATCATTCAAGTAGCGGACTTAGTATTACCAGATAAGGACACAACCTTTGAGGAATACACGACCATTGAATTGTTGTCGGTGTCTATGCTGATTGTGATTAGTACCTTTGCCCTTGATTTTATCCATTCGGACAGAAGTATTTTTAAGATTGTAGACCTTGACGAAGCGTGGGCGTTCTTAATGTGGCACAAGGAGAAACGCTCTCTAACAAGCTGGTTCGTGCTGGACGAGCTATGCAGGCAGGCGTTTATTTCGTTACACAATCTTCTGGGGACGTGTCAAAGGAAAGTCTGAAAAACAATATCGGCTTAAAATTCGCTTTCCGTTCTACTGACATCAACGAGATAAAACAGACCTTAGAATTTCGGTATCGACAAGGACGACGAAAACAACCAGAAACGCTTGCGTGATTTGGAGAACGGACAATGCTTATTGCAGGACTTATACGGACGTGTCGGTGTGGTGCAGATACACCCAGTCTTTGAAGAACTGCTACACGCTTTTGATACCAGACCGCCCGTACAGAGAAATGAGGTGGAGTGATGAAAGAAAGGATAAAAGGTGCGTTCACAAAAAAGAAGATTTTCCACTTTCTCAAAATGGCTCTGTTCGTGGTGGCACTCTCCCTTATCCTGCTTTCACTTCTGGGGACGGTGGCTCATGCGACGGGGCTTGTGGACGATACCATAAACGCAGAAAATCTTTATTCAAAATATCCCCTTTCTAACTACCAGCTTGATTTTTATGTAGATAATAGCTGGTCGTGGCTTCCGTGGAACTGGCTGGACGGGATTGGAAAATCGGTGCAGTACGGGCTTTATTGTATTACCAACTTTGTCTGGACTATCAGTTATATTTAAGCAATGCAACGGGCTATGTGGTGCAGGAAGCCTATAAACTTGATTTTATTAACGATATGGCAGACAGTATCGGAAAGGGCATACAGACCCTTGCAGGCGTAACACAGAACGGTTTTTCCAGTTCTGGCTTTTATGTCGGTTTCCTGCTTCTCATTATTTTAGTAGTGGGAATGTATGTTGCATATACGGGACTGATAAAAAGAGAAACCAGCAAGGCACTTCACGCCGTTATCAACTTTGTGGTGGTATTCGTGTTGTCTGCTTCATTTATTGCCTACGCTCCCGATTACATCAAGAAGATAAATGAATTTTCATCAGACATCAGTACCGCTTCTTTGGACTTGGGAACCAAAATCATGCTCCCCAACTCTGACAGTGAGGGTAAGGACAGCGTGGACTTGATACGGGACAGCTTATTTTCTATTCAAGTACAACAGCCGTGGCTACTTCTACAATTCGGTAACAGCAACGCAGAGGAAATCGGGACAGACCGTGTTGAAGCTCTGGTATCGGCAAGCCCAGAGGACGAGGACGGAAAGACCAGAGAGGAAGTCGTGAAAACAGAAATCGAGGATAACGACAACAACAATCTGACGATACCGCAGGTGGTAAACCGTTTGGGTATGGTGTTTTTCCTACTGTTCTTCAACTTAGGGATAACGATATTTGTATTCTTGCTTACAGGCATGATGTTGTTCAGCCAGATACTTTTTATTATATTCGCTATGTTTTTACCTATCAGCTTTTTACTTTCCATGATACCGAGCTATGAAAGCATGGCAAAGCAGGCAATCGTGAGGGTATTTAATACCATAATGACACGTGCAGGAATAACGCTCATTGTAACGGTAGCGTTCAGTATTTCCAGTATGTTTTACAATATTTCCACGGACTATCCGTTTTTCATGGTGGCGTTCTTGCAGATAGTATGTTTCGCTGGTATCTATATGAAGCTGGGCGACTTAATGAGTATGTTCTCGCTTAATGCTAACGACAGTCAAAGCATGGGACGAAGAATTTTCCGCAGACCGTATCTGTTTATGCGACATAGGGCTAGACGTATGGAACACCGTATTGCAAGGGCGGTAAGTGCTGGCGGTATTTCGGGCGGTGTGGCTGGTGCAGTAGCTGGAAGTGCCGTTGCTGGCAAACGAGCGGAAAGAAAAAATACAGCTTCTAAAGAAAATCGGGGCAATACCACTTCCAGCATGGGACAACGTGCAGGCTCAAAGGTAGGTGCTGTCTTAGATACGAAAAATAAAGTGAAAGACAAGGCAAACGCTGTCAAAGAGAATATCAAGGATATGCCGACACAGACCGCTTATGCGGTATATTCCGCAAAGGAAAAGGCAAAGTCCAGCGTGTCCGACTTTAAGCGTGGCATGGTGCAGGAAGAGCAGTCCAGACAGTCGGGACGCTTGGAAAAGCAGGAACAGCGTAAGAAGAATATCGCTGATAAGCGTATGGAGCTTCAAAAGGCACAAGAAGCAAGGCAGGCACAGCGAAAGGCTGACGGATCAGCGACAACGGGAGCTACCCGTCCCCATGAGCGACCAGCCACCGCTTCAACCATTCCAAAATCGAGTGCGGAAAAAATGCAGGAAGTCAAACGCCCTGCCACAGCTCCAACTCCGAAAGCAAGTGAGCCAGTCAAGACAAATGTTGTGAAAGAGCGTCCGTTATCTTCTGGTGCTTCTGATAAGAAAACGACCCAACCTGCACAGCCAGTACATAGGCAGAATGTAGAAAAAGTGGTATCGCAGGAAACACGCCAGAATTACACAAAAGACCGTAGGACAAAGGTTCAGCAGACGCAAACCGTCCAAAAGAACCAGCAGACAACAGAGAAAACTCCTAACCTTGTGATGAAGAAAGGACAGAAGAAAAAATGAAACTGAAACATATCGCTATCATTGGCAGTCTGTTTCCTATCCTCTTTTCTCTGGTGCTTTTCTTTGGTGTGTTGATTAGTGCGGACAGCGACGACGAGAACAGCAATTTTTCTTCTGGCATTACGGGTATGAACTTATCCGCAGAAGTCTTGAAACATCAGCCTATGGTAGAAAAATACGCCAGAGAAACGGTATTTCCGAGTATGTCAATGTGCTGTTGGCTATCATTCAAGTAGAAAGTGGCGGTACGGCAGAAGAGTGTTATGCAGAGTTCGGAAAGTCTTGG
>ENA-OQDF01001262-OQDF01001262.1-human-gut-metagenome-genome-assembly--contig:-NODE-1262-length-10235-cov-1.615156_pt1 | contig 10235 bp, 20 predicted proteins | sample MGYA00242769_ERZ504597 | MGnify/ENA primary metagenome ERZ504597 (study PRJEB26092, sample SAMD00036305) | human gut metagenome | host: Homo sapiens | study: EMG produced TPA metagenomics assembly of...
TTTAAAAGGTAAATATAAAAGAGTATTGGTTCTAGCAACAGGAGCATTGTTAAATCCAGTAATGACAAATCAAAAATTATCTATTCCTTGTGTTTGTCATGGTTATGTATTGGAGGGTGTTTCATGAATTATTTATTATCATTTTTATTTTGTGGTTTTGTTTGTGTTATAGCACAATTAATCTATGAATATACAAAATTAACTCCGGGACATATTACTTGTAGTTTTGTTGTCCTTGGAGCACTATTAGATTTATTTCATATTTATGATCGTTTAATTAAAATATTTCATGCAGGAGCAATGCTTCCTATTACAAGCTTTGGACATTCACTAATGCATGGCGCTATGGCAATGACAAAAGAATATGGTGTTTTTGGATTGGCTATGGGGATGTTTGATTTAACAGCAGCCGGAATTGCTTCAGCTATTTTATTTGCTTTTTTAGTCGCAATCTTTTTTAAACCAAAATCGTGAATAATAATTCATTTGATATCAATGTTAGAACACTTGATTTTCATAATCGAAAAATAGAAATCAATTATGTTTCAAGTCTCTGTTCTGATGAATTAATTGCTTATTTAGTTGAAGGAATTACGAATGCTAAAGGAAAAACATTAAAAGATTGCTTAAATAATGGTGATGTCCAAGAAGAAATAGATGCTACCAAATATAAATATGCCATGCTTACAGGATGTGCTATTGTAAAAGATTTAGAAAAACAAAAAGTCTATGTTTTAGATACTCGTCATTTTCCTTCTCGTTCTATTGATGAACCTGATACAGAAAAAACAGTAAGAGGAAGTAAAGATGGTTTTAATGAAAATTTATTAAATTGTGCTGGATTAATTAGAAGACGTATTCGTACATTAGATTTAGTAATGGAAAAAGTAACGGTAGGAAAAACAAATAAATTGGATATTTGTTTATGTTATCTGCAAAGTAAAATAGACAAAACAATGTTAAAAAGTATTAAAGAAAGATTACAAGAAATTAAAAATGAAGATTTAATTATGACAGATCGAGCTTTAGAAGAACTGATCTTTGATCAAGGTTATAATCCTTTTCCACTTGTAAGATATAGCGAACGGCCAGATGTTGTGTCAACACATATTTATCATGCTATCTTGCCATCATTTGTGATACTTCAAGTTCGGTTATGATGTTGCCCACAACTCTATTTGAAATTTTAGAACACGTAGAAGAACATCGCCAAACACCTATTATTGGAACTTTTTATTCGTTTAATTTCGTTTTAGTGCCGTTTTTCTTTCTATCTATTTAGTTCCTTTATGGATGCTGATTAAAAATCAAGGAAGTATCAGTTTTTAAAACACTCTTTTCTATTATTTTGGTAGAACTGGCTGTAGAACTTTTAAGAATTGCGACTATTCATACGCCTGATTCTATTTCAAATACGATGGGGATGATTGCTGCAGTTTTATTAGGTGAATTTGCGATTGAACTGGGTTTCTTTTCAGGTGAGATATTGTTATTTGTATCTATAGGAAATGTTTGTGGTTTTGCAACTCCTAATTATGAACTCTCACTAACGAATAAATATGTAAAAATCTTTATGATTCTATTTTCAGGGTTATTTGGCTGGTTAGGTTTTATTGCGTATCAGGTTATTTTATATATGTATTTAATATCATTAAAACCTTTTGGTTTTTCTTATCTTTATCCGTTGATTCCTTTTAATGGAAAAGATTTACTTCAATTCATTATTAGAAAACCTAAGAAGTAGTGTATAAATTGTACATAAATCTTTTAAAATATATGTACGATTTATACATTTTTTATAAAACAAAAAAACAGAAGTTATTCTCCCGTTTTAAAATAATGTAAATAAAATAAAACTACATGTAGCAATAGCAACAGCTGGAGGATCAATATGTGTTCCACAATCTGTGTTAAGCACCATGCCAAAAATCAACCCAATAAAATGAGCAATGACTCCAAAAATAACAGCAATCAAAATATTACCTGTTTGTGCCATGGCATAACCTACAACAAGAGTTGTATGGTGTGTAGCAGGGAAAGCAGGATCACTTAAAGCAAAGATAAGTGTTAAAGCACTAATTGAAAAACCAATTGTATAAAGACCTGTTTCTTTAGCAAAATAAGCCATGACAGTTGAAACTGCAATTCCTATAAGTAATTGGAATAACCAAAAAGAATTAGGTGCTGTTTCTAAAAAATCTAAATTTTTTTGATTATATGTATTTTCTCTATTAAATAAACTTCTACCTAAACACCTACTAAAATAACAGAGACTGCTCCAGTGTCTACTGGAAATGAAAAATAATTTTCAAAAGCAAAAATCAAATAACCTAAAACACCACCGATAGCTCCTACGAGTAAAACCTTTGGATCATTGGTAAAAGCAAGTGATCTTGATGTTTCAACACCTCTTATGTTATGTTTTGTTCCTGCATAGGCAGTTGCAAGTCCTGCAGCGTTAAAGATAATACATGGTAAAAATAAATTATTTGATAAAGCTTCATTTAAAAATGTGGTATCAACACCAACATGTTCTAATAAAAATATAAGGAGACCGACAAAACCTGTACAAATAAAGGTTTGTGTTCCACCAATTAGTGCTCCTAAAATTCCTGCAAAAAAAGCTAAAATAATAGATAATAATGAAAACATTTTATAACCCCTTTCAGGCGTATTATATAGGAAATAATCAACATAATAAATACAAAATATAAATTTATGTTATAATACCTAAGAGGTGAAACAATGGAATATCAAGTTATATTAGATGATTTTCAAGGCCCTTTAGATTTATTGTTACATTTAATTAAAGAAAAAGAGATGGATCTACAAACACTTGAACTATCAGTATTACAGATCAATATTTACAATATATACATATGATGGAATCATCACAACTTGAAGTGATGTCTGAATATTTAGTCATGGCTGCACAGCTTATTGAAATGAAAAGTAAAATGCTTTTACCTAAAGAAAAAGTACAAATTGAAGATGAGTATCAAGAAGATCCAAGAGAAGCACTCATTAGAAGACTTATTGAATATAAAAGATATAAAGATGTTTTAGACGAGATTCAAGAAAAATATGAAAAAAGACAATTTATGTTGATTAAACCTCTCATAATATGGAAGAATATGTCATTGATACTTCAACAATGATTCCAGAGGGGTTAGAAGTATATGATTTAATGAAGGCTATGCAAAAAATGTATCAGAGAAAAATGTTATCACGACCATTAGATACACATATTTCTAAAAAAGATATTTCCATTGAACAAAGAAGTGATCAAATTAGAAATTATTTCAAAGTAAGAGTTAATAAAAGGGTAAAATTAGATGAATTATTTGATAGAGGGGATCGCTATTATTTTATCGTGACATTTTTATCGATTTTAGTTTTAGCTAATGATAAAGAAGTTGAAATTATCCAAGAAGGATTGTTTGATGATATTTATGTAGAGGGGAAAGAGTAATGGAAGATTATAATAATATTATAGAAGGTATCCTTTATCTAAAAGGTGATGAAGGTATTGATATAAAAGAATTATCACTGATTAGAAATTTCTAAAAAAGAAGCTGTGGAAGCTATGGATCATTTTATAGAAGCTTATTCAAAAAGAGGCTTTGATGGCCTACAAATTGTTGATTTTGGTGGTAAATATAAACTTGCAACGAATCCTCAATATTTTCCTTATTATCAAAAATGGTAGAACAATCAAAAACAACACTTTCTCAAGCAGCTTTAGAAACACTCGCTATTATTGCTTATAATCAACCAATTACTCGTGCTAAAGTTGAAGATATTAGAGGAGTTGGTTGTGATGGCATGATTAGAAAACTCATTGCTAAAGCACTTATTAAAGAAGTAGGCAGAGAAGAAAGTCCAGGACTTCCTATTTTATATGGGGTAACGAATGAATTCATGGATGCTTTTTCACTGGCTTCTTTAGATGAACTTCCTGAATTAGGGGATATTGTAGAAACTGAAAGTGATGAAGATATATTTGCGACAAGATATCAAGAAGGTGATTTAAGTGAAACTGATTAATCATTTGAAAACAATTAATAAACATAAATACTATGTGACAATGCTTTGTTTTAAATGTGGTTTATATAAACAAGGATTACTACATGATTTATCAAAATATTCGCCAACTGAACTAAAAACAGGTGCTAAATATTGGGTAGGGACGCGTTCACCTAATTCAATTGAAAGAGAAACGATTGGTTATTCTACTGCCTGGTTACACCATAAAGGAAGAAATAAACATCATTGGGAATATTGGATTGATTTTTCAAGAGAAGGGGTTGTTCCTGCCAAAATGCCTACAAGGTATGTTGTGGAAATGTTTTGTGATCGAGTAGCAGCAACAATGGTTTACCGTGGAGAAAATTTTGATGTATCGGCTCCTTTAGATTATTATAATAAGACACATGGTTATTATGTCATTCATCAAGAAACAGATGCAATGATTAAAGATATGTTAGTTCATTTATCTAAAAGTAATTTAGAAGAAACAATTGATTATATTAAAGAAACTTATTTATAAATTCTATGTTTTGCATAGAATTTTTTTATAGAAATGATATAATAGCTATATTATATTTAAGGAGCTTGAAGATGAATTTTTTACATTTAAAATATTTAATAGAAGTTGAAAAATATGAATCTATTTCTAAAGCAGCACAGCATCTCTATATTAATCAACCACGTTTATCTAAAATTAATTAAAGAAATAAGAAGAAGAAGCTAATATAAAAATCTTTGAAAGACATAATAAAGGGGTTGTTCCAACAACTAAAGGAAGAGAATTTTTATCACAGGCTAAAAAAATTGTTCAAGAAGTAGATTATTTAAAAATATGTATCAGGATGATCCTCATAAATTGAATTTAGATATTTGTGTTCCTCGTTCAAGTTACATCTCAGAAGCTTTTATTGAATATTTAAAAATGGATAATAATATGAAAAAAGAAATTGAATCTAAATTATCGAGAAACGAAATTCATTGATACGATTCAAAATGTTTATGATGGAGAAAATAATTTAGGAATTGTACGTTTTCCTTTAAGAGATCAAGATTATTATTTCAATATTTTAAATTTAAAAGAATTGACTTATGAAAAACTATTTACTTTTGATTATCAAATACTTATTTCAAAAGATAATCCTCTTAAAGATAAAGATATCTATATGAAAGATTTAAAGAAACAAATTGAATTAAAACATGGAGATATTCATATTCAAGAAGATCATCATAATCATAAGCATATGAACATTTATGAAAGAGGAATACAATTTGAACTTTTAAATGAGATTCCAGAAACTTATATGTGGGTTGCCCCAATGCCTAAAAAGCTTTTAAAACAAAATGATTTTGTTTTAAAAACATGTAAAGATAAGAAAATACCATATGTTGATTATTTAATTTATCGAAAAGGATATGTTTTATCAAAAGAAGATCAAAATTTTATAGAATGTTTGAAAAATGTAATCGAACAAGTGAAGTGAAAAAATGCACATGTAATGTGAAAAAATAAACTTGATATATAAAAAGGCATATCACTATGCCTTTTTAGTATCTAACCAAAAATAAAATGTAAGTGCTATCATTAGAGATAGGAAAAGAGGAGAATAAGTTATGCAAAGATTTACATTACCTAGAGATTTATATCATGGAAAAGGTGCTTTAGAAGCCCTTAAAACATTAGAAGGAAAAAAGCTATTGTATGTGTTGGTGGAGGATCAATGAAACGTAATGGTTTTTTAGATCGTGCTGTTAACTATTTACAAGAAGCTGGAATGGAAGTTAAATTATTTGAAGGTATTGAACCAGATCCATCAGTTGAAACTGTTATGAAAGGTGCAGCTGTTATGGAAGAATTTTAATCCAGATTGGATTGTTGCCATGGGTGGAGGTTCACCAATTGATGCAGCAAAAGCTATGTGGATTAAATATGAATATCCAGATATCACATTTGAAGATATGTGCAAAGTATTTGGTATTCCAAAATTACGTAAAAAGCTCATTTCTGTGCTATCCCATCTACTAGTGGTACAGCAACAGAAGTTACTGCTTTCTCAATTATTACAGACTATAATAAAGGAATTAAATATCCTATCGCTGACTTTGAAATTACACCAGATGTTGCTATCGTTGATCCTGATTTAGCTGAAACAATGCCAGTTAAATTAGTTGCTCATACTGGTATGGATGCAATGACTCATGCTATTGAAGCATATGTTTCTACAGCAAACTGTAATTATACAGATCCACTTGCTATTCATGCAATTGAATTAATTCAAGCTAACTTAGTAAAATCATATAATGGAGATATGGCAGCAAGAGATACAATGCATGATGCTCAATGTTTAGCTGGTCAATCATTCTCTAACGCTTTATTAGGTATCGTTCACTCAATGGCACATAAAACAGGTGCTGCTTTCGTTGATCAAGGTGGACATATTATTCATGGTGCAGCTAATGCAATGTATTTACCAAAAGTTATTGCTTTCAACGCAAAAGATCCAACAGCTAAAAAACGTTATGGTGTCATCGCTGATTACATGCATTTAGGTGGAGCAGATGATGATGAAAAAGTTGCTTTATTAATTAAATATTTAAGAGGTATGAATGATGAATTAAATATTCCTCATGGAATCAATAAATATGGTGCAGATGGTATGCCAGCTGAAACTGGATTTGTTCCAGAAGATATCTTCTTAGCACGTGTTGATGAAATTGCTGATAATGCAATTGCTGATGCATGTACAGGATCAAACCCACGTATTCCAAACCATGATGAAATGGTTGCTTTATTAAAAGCTTGCTACTATGATACAGAAGTAGATTTCTAATAGAATAAATGAGGTCCTAAATAAAGGACCTCTTTTTTTATGTGTATATACTATAAATACGTTTTTTAGGTGTTTAATACATACTTATGAAAACAATATTTCTTTTATTTATCTATAATAAAGATAGATAAAGGGGGTAGCTATTATGAAGTATGCAATATTAGATGGAAAATTAACTCATATTTCTAAAGTGAAAAAAGGAACAATTGCCAGAGTTTTTGGATACAGTGATGATTTAGTAATAGCTGTAGGTGGTAGGGAAAGAAAATATTGGAAATATTTAGATGTGAAACGTACAAGAATGTATCAAGGATTATAGGAATAACATTGTTTATTCCTTTTTTTGTATGTATAATAGAATTATTGGAGGTTATAGGATGAAATATGGAAATGAGATAAAAAAATATATGTCATCTTGCATGGCCTGCTATTATTCAAGAAGCAATGAATACGGTAGTAACTTATGTAGATACAGGGATGGTTGGTTCTATGGGAGCAACAGCTTCTGCAGCAGTTGGTTTAACATCTACTGTTACTTGGCTGTTAGGAAGTATTTCGGTTGCCTTTGGAGTAGGTGTCTTAGCCGTATGTGCTCAGTCAGATGGCGCTAAAGATTATAAAAAAGTACAGATTGCGGGTCAACAAGCCTTATTTATTTCTTTTATTATAGGATTGATAACAACTATTATTAGTATCATAATTGCTCCATTTTTACCTGGTTGGCTCAATGGTGCCAAAGAAATAAGGCATGATGCTTTTTTATATTTTTTAATTGTATCAGCACCATTTATATTTAGAACATTTATTATTATTCTCTCTTCAACTTTAAGAGCTGTTAAAGATATGAAAACACCAATGATGATCAATGTTTATATGAATATAATCAATATCGTTTTAAATTTCTTTTTAATTTATCCGACAAGAAAGATATTTGGTATAACTGTTTATGGAGCTGGTTTATCCGTAGCCGGAGCAGCGATAGCTTCAGCTATTTCTTATATTGTTGGAGGAATTTTGATTTTTAGACATTATTATCAAAATAAAATCTTTGATTTTAAACATACAGGATTTCATTTTCATAAACCAGTATGTTTAGAATGTTTAAAAATTTCTATTCCTGTTGTTATGGAAAGAAGTGTTATTTGTTTAGGACATGTTACTTTTGCTTCGTTGATTGCTAAATTAGGAGTTGTTTCTTTGGCAACACATTCGATAGCAATTCAAGCAGAACAAGCGTTTTATGCACCGGGGTATGGTTTCCAATCAGCAGCAAGTACACTTGTAGGAAATGCTGTTGGTGAAAAAGATGAATCTAAAGTTAAAAGAATGACGTATCTTACATGTACAATTACTTTAAGTATCATGGTTATTGCTGGTGTTTTATTATTCATAAATGCTCAAAATATTATGTCGATTTTTACTCCTGATCAAAAAGTTATCGCTTTAGGAACTAGGGTATTAAGGATTGTTTCTATTAGTGAACCAATTTATGGTATTTTGATTATTCTAGAAGGAACTTTTAATGGAATGGGGGATACCAAAGCACCATTTGTATTTTCTTTGATTACGATGTGGGGAATAAGGATTTTTGGTTCAATGCTCATGATCAATGTCTTTTCATTTGGACTTGAAAGTGTTTGGATCATGATGGTTTTAGATAATATTTCTAGATGTTTATTATTATCAACACGTTTTTGAAAGGAAAATGGAAATATCGGGTTTATCAATAGGAGGAAAGAAAATGAAATATAAAAAATTTGAAAATACAATTATCGCAAGATTGATAAGGGTGAAGATATTGATTGAACAAGTTAAAATATTGCTTTAAAAGAAAATATCAAACTTGCAAGTATTCAAGCTTTAGGTGCAATTAATGATTTTACAGATCGGTGTTTTAAAACAAAGGAAAAGAAATATTATGCTAATGAATTTAAAGGTGATTATGAAATTGTATCTCTTACGGGAACTATTAATACAATGAATGGTGAATATTATAGTCATATGCATCTATCTGCTGGAAATGATCAAGGAGAAGTTTTTGGTGGTCATTTAAATAAAGCAATTGTTTCAGCAACATGTGAAATGGTTATTCAAGTCATCAATGGACAAGTAGATCGTTACTTTGATGAAGAAATTGGTTTAAATTTATTAAAATTATAAAGGAGCTAACTATGGAATATTTAACATTACCACAAACGGATTTAAAGGTATCAAAGATTGCTTTAGGATGTATGAGAATTGCTGATAAAAGCATTGAAGAAGTGGAAGAACTTATCAAAACTGCTCTAGAATCAGGAATTAATTTTTTTTGATCATGCAGATATTTATGGTGGAGGAAAATCAGAAGAATTATTTGGTGAAGTATTAAAAAGACATCCTGAATATAGAAAACAGATGATTATTCAAACAAAGTGTGGTATTGTTCCTGGAAAAAGATATGATTTTTCTAAGGAACATATCTTAAAATGTGTCAATGAATCATTAGAAAGATTACATACAGATTATGTAGATATTCTTTTGCTTCATAGACAGATGCTTTATGTGATCCTCAAGAAGTTGCTGAAACTTTTAATGAGTTATATGAAGCTGGAAAAGTTCATTATTTTGGTGTTTCTAATCACACACCTTTACAAATAGAATTATTAAAGAAATATTTAAAATATCCAATTATTATTAATCAATTACAATTATCAATCGTTCATTCAGTAATGATTGATTCAGGATTAAATATGAATATGAAAGAAGCATTTGCACAAGATAAGGATGGTGGTGTTTTAGATTATTGTCGTTTAAATGATATTACGATTCAACCATGGAGTTCAATCCAAGCTTCTTGGGCGGAAGGAACTTTTATTGATCATCCAAATTATCAAAAATTAAATGATGTTATGCAACAATTAGCTCATAAATATCAAGTAACTAAACCAGCAATAGCGATTGCTTGGTTACTTCGTCATCCTGCACATATGCAACCAATCGTAGGAACAACATCCTCTCAACATTTAAAAGAAACAATTAAAGCATGTGATTTTACGCTTACAAGACAAGAATGGTATGATCTCTATCTTGCAAGTGAAAAAACCACTACCATAGAAAGTTGCTTAGGCAACTTTTTATATACTTTATAATAAAAATAATATTTATTGAATAAATATAATATATTGATATAATAAAGATGGGTGATGTTTATGAAATATAAAAGAATATCTACAAAAGATTATTTAGTAAATGAAGATCAATTTATTGAATTATTAGAAATAAAGCTTTAGAAGGTTGTTTTAAGAAATATAAGTCTAAATTTTTAACATTTGAAAAAGAACACCACAAAGAAAAGCATTAATAAAATATAATTATAAACAAAATAAATTAAAGAATATA
>ENA-OQDF01001263-OQDF01001263.1-human-gut-metagenome-genome-assembly--contig:-NODE-1263-length-10231-cov-8.072842_pt1 | contig 10231 bp, 17 predicted proteins | sample MGYA00242769_ERZ504597 | MGnify/ENA primary metagenome ERZ504597 (study PRJEB26092, sample SAMD00036305) | human gut metagenome | host: Homo sapiens | study: EMG produced TPA metagenomics assembly of...
TTGGAAGAAAAGCGAAAATACTTTTCGAATCTGCACCTGCAGCGTTTCCTTCTGAAAAAGGACATAGACAGGCAAAGGAAAATGCAACAAAAAAGGCATGCCAATCCACTAACTATGGAACCCACTGCTGACATTGTGATATTCATCATATTTCCTGCACCATTCCAAGCAGGCTTATCCCCCACTTGATCGCCTGATCCGGATTAAACTGTACCTGATCTACAAGCTTCATGATTTCCTGGTTATTATGGGAAAACTCCCGGATCCAGCTTTGCATCTGCGGAATAAAATCAGCGATACTCATCATCAGGTTCCTATTGTCCGCGTAAGCTGCGGAATCACACCAAACATCACCAGTACAATCACGCCAACCGCAAATACGATCGTGAGGAACAGGCTTATCGGTCTTGCCAGTTTTTCGACTATCTTATTTTCTTTTTTTGCCCTTCCAAAAATTTTCTTTTCCAAAAAGCTCATTGGCACGTTGGTCACAAATGCGATCGCTCCGCCAAGTACAAAGGGAAATACGATCCCCCATATTACTTTCAACACGTCGAGCACCACATTAAACTTCCACAGTGCGACCACAAGAAATGCTGTAAACACAATAAGTTCCCGGATTTTTTTTACAGATATTTTACTTATATCCACTGTCATTCTCCTCTTTTTCTTAATTTCGTGCGTATCCATTTAAGCAGCTGAATAATCGGAAGACCTGCATACGCATACAAATATACACAGCAATGATAAAAAAAGAAACTATTATTGCATAACAGAAAATGCAATAAAAGTCTCACCATTTCCATGTAGTGCCGGATGTTTCCACCGTACTGACGACACTGCAAACGCAAATTTCTAAACGTAGGTTACTCCCCTTTATCAAGCCTAATAGTATAACAGAATCGGTACCTCTGTCAAGATTTTTGAAATTATATTTAAAGTGTAAAAAGATATAGTCGCCATTTTCTTTCTTGCCTTTTCCCTTCCCTATGGTCTATAATAGAAAGTACTTGTCTAAGATACGAAATTGCTGATAAAGGAGCATTCTATATGAACAAAAAGGAAATTGCCGAAATTAAAAAACTGTTTACCCCATCCCACTGTGCGATCACGCGAATCTGCGGATGCTATGTGGATGCGGAAAAGAATATTAAGACAAAATTAAAAGAAGCGTTTCTCTCTCTCGAAGAGGAAGAAATGTTTAAGTATTTTAAGATTTTTAAAAGCACCCTCTCCGGTACCATCGGAAAGAATCTGCTGAATATGGAGTTCCCGCTCTCCCAGGAAAGTGAGGGCGGCACACAGGAGTTTCTCTTAAAACTCCGCAACAGTGAGCTGAAGGACGAAGCGCTGATTGATGAATTTTATGAAAAGGTGATGGCGGATTATCTCTATCCGGAAAACTACTATATTATTCTGATCCATGGTGCATACGATGTACCGGGACGCGCTTCTGATAATCTGGATATGGACGATGCTTCCGATTACGTCTATGAATTTATCCTCTGCAGCATCTGCCCGGTAAAACTCGACAAACCGGGTCTCTGCTACAATGTGTCCCACAATACGATTGAAAACCGCGTGCAGGACTGGGTGGTCGGCGCACCGGAAAACGGTTTTCTCTTCCCGGCCTTCACAGACCGCAACACGGATATCCACAATCTGCTGTATTTCACGAAAAACGCAGAGATGGATCAGCCGGACTTTCTCGACCACTTCCTGGGCTGTCAGGCGCCGCTTTCCGCGAAATCTCAGAAAGAAACGTTTCAGTCTATTATAGAAGAAACTCTCGATTCCGCCTGTGATTTTTCTACTGTTATGACCATTCAGGAGAACTTAAATACCATGATTGAAGAGCGGAAAGACGATCCGGAACCGGTGGTGCTCGATAAACACGAGGTAAAACGTCTGCTCGCCAGCAGCGGCGTACCGAATGAACAGCTTGACGAGTTCGACGAGAAGTACGAATCCATTGCGGATGAGAAAGCAAGCTTCGTTGCCTCGAACGTGGCCAGTACACGGAACTACGAGATCCGCACCCCGGATGTTATCATCAAAGTCAGCCCGGAAAAGGCCCAGCTCATCGAAACCCGTACGATCGACGGAACACCGTATATTCTGATCGAGGCAGCCGATGAAGTGGAAATCAACGGAATTCTTTTAAAACCGTCACGGCCATCCGATGCGGATGATACCGAATTTTAACAGCCAAATGACAGCGAGTCTTTCTCATTGTCCGAAAAAAAGCGGCAGTCCCAGACAAAAGGGCTGCCGCTTTTTCTTCCTTTTATTTATGCTTAGCAGAGTGCTTTTCCAAGTGCAATGCATGCTGCCTCAGCTTCATCATCTGGCGCGTCTGCGCAGATCACGCTGTCGCATACCAGCTCGGCGCCATCATTTTTGCAGCTTTCTTCCCAGGTGCGCATCCACTCGCCGTCTCCCCATCCATAGGAACCGAACAGAGCGATTTTCTTTCCGGAGAGTTTGGATTCACATGCGGAGAACATTGGCTCGAACTCGGTATCTTCCAGCTCTTCTGCCCCCATAGCCGGGCATCCGAAAGCGATTGCATCGTATGCATCTACATCATCCGCAGAGAAATCTGCGCAAGTCAGAACAGAAACTTCTGCGCCTGCCTCTTTTGCTCCCTCTGCTACTTTCTGTGCCATCATTTCTGTGTTGCCGGTTCCACTCCAATAAACTACTGCTACTTTGCTCATGTTTCAAATCCTTCTTTCTTTATTTTCTGATTCCGGGGGATTTTTCTTTCCCCGATCCTACTGCCCTTTTTATGGTATGCAGGATTTTATGTTAAACAGCTACGGTGAGCTGTAAAACGCTTCTTCCCTGCTTCCAGAGACGCAGATACACGTTTCTGCATTTCTGATAGCGCTGAAATGTTTTCTGTGTTTCGCACTCATTGCAATAGACCTTCCAGCATCCCTTGCATTTATAATTGTGGCCTTTGTTCTCAATAAAACCGATCACATCACCGAGCGGATAGTTGAGAAACACACCGATCTCATGCGGAAATCCTTCTTTACACTCTGCTACCCGGGTTTTCAGGCGATTCAGTGCATAGGCAATGTCTGTATTTTCATATCCATAGGATTTCAAAAACGCTGCATTCTCCGGATTTTCCAGCTCTTTCTGGAGAAGCCCTTCACGGTACACATAGACCAGTGCTCTCGTCTCATGCTCCCGCAATACAAAGATGTGAATTCCTTTTGGTTCCAGACAGGCACTCCAGTATGAAATCTGATCTTCCAGTTCTTCTTTGGATGAAAATGTCATATTACATAAATTTGCGGCTTTGATGGAAGCCAGCGTTGCCGAACAGTGTTCGATCAGAAATCTCTCAATCATGCCTTTTACGTCTCCTTCTTACATTGCTGCTGCGCAGTGCTCATCTAATACCGAGCGAAGTGCGGTGGCACTGCTGGTATGGATTCTTGCGATCGGAATATTGTTTTTCTTTGCTTCCTGGGAAGCAGTGATGACCATTTTGTGGGATACGGTGTTGGTAAAGAGAATCATCAGATCCGGATTCCCAATTTTTTCTTAACGGAGCCATGCTCTTTCGGGAACACCTTTGCTTTACATCCATAGTCTTTACAGATATCTGTATATTGACACACCATTCTTTCATTTCCACCGATAATTACGACACTCATCTTCTCTACCTGCCTTTCTGTTGTTATCTTATGCTACTTAAAATTAGTTTATTCTAACTCCTGTGTTTTAAGAAAGAATCCCTCTACCGGGATCCCGTATGATTTTTGGTTTTATCCGTTGTACTTTAGTTAGCTACATCTAACTGTTGGGTATATCATACCGTTTTTGTCGGATTTTGTCAAGGATATCCTGCAAATTTTTCCGGCTTTTCTTGAGAAAATTGTATCATTTTCTTTTTCACATCACGCTGGTGAAAGAATATTCGCAATGGAAGCAGAGACTTTCCCTGCTTTTGTTAAAAAGCCGCTGGAATCTTAAGAAGAAGACTCCAGCGGCTTTCCCGTTGCTATTCTGTTCTGTTTTTATACCGGCTCGTCCAGCAGGTTACCCATACTCTTTAAGCCAATGTAAAGAGTAGATGTATTGTGAAGCAGTGCGGAAGTGGTTGGCTGTAAAATACCGCCCACGCCGAGCAGAATCAGTCCGGCATTGAACGTAACGATAAAGCGGTAATTCTTATGAATCCGTTTCATCAGACGGTTGCTCAGCATACGAAGCACCAGAATTTCTGCCAGATCGTCTGCGGCAACGGTGATATCCGCGATCTCACGCGCAATCTCTGCGCCCTCGCTGATGGCGATTCCAACGTCTGCGGCAGAAAGTGCCGGTGAATCGTTAATACCGTCACCGATCATAATGACTTTACGTCCCTCTGCTTTTTCTTTCTCCACAAGTTTGCCTTATCCTCCGGCAGTACCTCAGCATAGTACTCGTCCACGCCGACCTTCTTCGCGATCGCTTTTGCCGTGCGCTCGCTGTCTCCGGTCATCATGACGATCTTTTTCAGACCTGCTTTTTTCAGCTGACGGATAATTTCGGCCGCCTCCGGACGAAGCGGATCCTCAATGCAGATAACTGCTGCAAGTACACCTTCTAAGGCAAGATAGAGATGAGAATACTCCTCCGGCAGATGACGGAACTTCTCTTCCATCCTTCCGGAATGATACTGTTCTCATCCTCAAATACGAAGTGATAACTTCCAATAATCGCTTTTTCGCCATTGATCGTTGTAGAAATACCGTGTGCAACGATATATTCTACTTTGGAGTGCATCTCCTCGTGATCCAGATGTTTCTCTTTTGCCGCGTCTACTACGGCTTTTGCCATGGAATGCGGAAAATGCTCTTCCAGGCAGGCTGCGATGCGCAGAAGCTCATCCGGGCTCTTTGTTTCGCTGAAGGATACCACCTCTGCTACGGTCGGCTGCGCTTTTGTCAGTGTTCCGGTCTTATCGAAAACGATCGTATCCGCTTCCGCCACAGCCTCCAGGAATTTACCGCCCTTTACGGTGATCTTGTGCTGGTTTGCCTCGCGGATTGCAGAGAGAACGGAAATCGGCATGGCAAGTTTTAACGCACAGGAGAAGTCTACCATCAGAATAGAGAGTGCTTTCGTTGCATTTCTGGTCAGAAGATACGTCAACGCCGTTCCGCCAAGGGAATACGGTACAAGACGGTCTGCCAGATGCTCTGCCTTGCTCTCCAGTCCGGATTTCAGTTTCTCGGACTCTTCGATCATCGCGGTAATCTTCTCGTAACGGCTGGATCCGCCGGTCTGCTTCACAAGAATGGTAAGCTCGCCCTCCTCAAGAACCGTTCCCGCATAGACAACGGAACCTAAGGTACGGCGTACCGGAACAGATTCTCCGGTCAGAGAAGCCTGGTTTACCATACCCTCGCCGTTGGATACCTCGCCGTCGAATGGAATCAGATTTCCCATATGTACGACAATCTCGTCGCCCGCAACAATTTTTTCAGACGGAACGAGAATTTCCTGGCCGTCTTTTTTCAGCCATACCTTTCCGACGTTCAGCGACATGCTGCGTGCCAGATCTCCGACGGATTTTTATGCGTCCATTCCTCAAGCAGCTCTCCTACGCCGAGCAGGAACATGACAGAGCCTGCGGTTCCATAGTCGCCGCGGAGCATCGAAACACCGATTGCGGTTGCATCAAGAACCGGAACTTCGATCTTTCCCTGTGCCAGTGTCTGGATTCCTTTCCAGATATATTTTACGGAAACAACCGTAGTATAGATGGCACGGATCGGTGCCGGAAGAAGCCATTTTCTTCCAAAGTGGTAAATCACTTTGCTGATCAGCTTTTCCTGATATTCGTTGTTTAACGCTCTGCCGGAGCTCTCAAGCAGTCCGGTCGGCAGCTCTACTTCCTCGTAGTGGAAGAGCTGTATCATCCGAATCACAGCGGCTCGTTCTCCCTCGTAACAGATCACGGCATCGCCGGTTCTGTCATATACCTTCGCGAAAGATACCTGGTTCTGATTCTGCAGATAGTACAGCAGTGTCTCTGCCTGTACGGAGGACATGCGCTTCTGTGCCAGATGGATTCGGATTCTGCCTCTGCTTTCGTGTTTAATATAAAATTTCAAATCTTATGCCTCCTAGAAAAACACCTGCAGAGAATTCTGCAGGCGTTTTTGTTTTTTCCGTATGAATACGACGTAAATCAGATGTTGCTGTGTACAGCTTATGCCTCAACCGTATCCTCTGCTTCTGCTTCAACAGCTTCCTCTGCTGTCTCTTCAGCTACATCCTCTACTGCCTCTTCTGCTGCTTCACGCTCTTCGTTGATCTGTTTTGCGTCAGCATAGATGTCCTCCGCATTCTCCTGGATGGTCGTTACCGTATCCATAACAACTTCTTTGCACGAAGAACAGCTGCGGTGCAGTTGGTGTAAAGTTTCGCATCCTTGCTGGACAGTGCTTTGATACCTGCTGTTCCGAATAATACTCCTGCTGCGAAAAGTCCTGGATGTTTTAAATCTTTGATTGTCATATTACATTTCCTCCTATTGTTAAAATAAATTTTTCCTGAATTTTACATCTTCCCCCGCTGTGGTTCACAGTATAGCACTCACCTGCTCGGTTAGACAATACGTACAGTTCTTTTTGATAATTATTTTCATTAAAACAGGGAAAACGGAAGGAATTTTCACCCGTTTTCCCCGTTTTTCAGCCTTCCACCGCTGAAACAATCACATTTTCAATATCCTGATTCTGAATATAGCCCTTTGCCTTCAGTCCGGATTTCATCACGTCCATCCACATCTCTCCGCTTAAGCGGCAGATGGTATGATCGCTCAGTTCTACGGTACAGCCTGATCTTTGAAGCATTCTTCTCCACAGGCAATCTTGTAAAAATTTTTGCGGCTGATTGCACCGATGCTCTCCAGTGTATTCACCATGCGATACACCGTAGCAGGCCCGATGCTGCTGTCTTTCTGCAGAGCTTTATAGTAAATTTCTTTACAGCAGGAGCACTCCTCTTCCAGGATAATATCGAGCAGAATCCGTCTCTGTCTGGTTATTCTGCATCCCTGTTCCCGGAGCTTCTGAATAATCAGTTCTCGCTTCATCTGTGTTCTGTGATAATTTCTGGCTTCATGCTTTGTCTGTTCCTGCGGCATACGTTCTACCTCCTGATGATGATTCCTGTCCTGTCAGTCGCAATGTCCCTTGCACTGCCCGCAGTTACCACCACAGCTTCCCTTGCCACTTTTTTATCTTTAATCATACTGCGTACTGCAAGTCCTACCAGACCAACAACGACTACAAGTGTGATAAAAGTTCCCATAGAAACAACTCCTTTCTTTTCAAAAGAGTCCGCATCCTGCAGCGGATGCCGGATACGGACTCTTCATCAGATACATGTTCTCTATCTGTCACAGCAATTATTTGCTGAACATTTTGTTGGTGGAAACGCTCAGAGTTGCGCTCTCTTTGTAAGGTCTTACCAGCAGATATACAAATCCGATGATGAGCAGAACAGCAACTACCGTTCCGATTCCAAAACCGCCGCCGATGAACAGGTTACCGATCTGATAGATGCACAGGGATACAACATAGGCAAGCAGTGTCTGATATCCGATTGCAGTAAAAAACCATTTGGTATTGTTCATCTCACGTTTGATTGCACCCATTGCTGCGAAGCACGGTGCGCACAGAAGGTTGAATACCAGGAAGGAATAAGCTGCTACCGTAGATAAGCTTCCTGCGAGCTGTCCCCAGATCTCGGCACCGTCTTCTGCAACTTCACCAAAGCCGAACAGGATACCGAAGGTACCAACAACGTTCTCTTTTGCGATCAATCCGGAAACAGCTGCAACAGCCATCTTCCAGTCGCCCCATCCAAGAGGTGCAAACAGAGGAGCGATCACGCTTCCGATGGAAGCCAGGATACTGTCATTTAACTGCTCAGCTTCCAGCATTCCGAAGGATCCGTCAACCCATCCGAAGTTCATCAGGAACCACAGAACGATGGTAGACATCAGGATGATCGTACCGGCTTTTTTGATGAAAGACCAGCCACGCTCCCACATGCTGCGGAGAACGTTGCTTACCGTCGGCCAGTGGTAAGCCGGAAGCTCCATAACAAACGGAGCCGGATCGCCAGCGAACAGTTTTGTTTTTTTCAGGATGATACCGGAGCAGATGATTGCTGCGATACCAACGAAGTAAGCACTTGGTGCAACCCAGGAAGCTCCATTAAACAGAGCGCCTGCGATCAGGGCGATGATTGGAAGTTTTGCTCCACAAGGTACAAACGTTGTTGTCATGATGGTCATTTTACGGTCACGGTCATTCTCGATGGTACGGGAAGCCATGATACCAGGAACACCACAACCACTTCCGATCAGCATCGGAATGAAGGATTTCCGGAAAGTCCAAATTTACGGAAGATACGATCCATGATGAATGCAACACGCGCCATGTAACCGCAGGACTCCAGAAATGCCAGGAACAGGAACAGTACCAGCATCTGCGGTACGAATCCAAGTACGGCACCAACACCGGCAACAATACCATCCAGGATCAGACCCTGCAGCCAGTCAGCGCAGTGGATCGCGTTCAGCAGATTTTCAATGGCCGGCGGAATGATCTCTCCAAAGAGTACATCGTTGGTCCAGTCCGTTACAAAAGTACCTACTGTTGTGACAGATACATAATATACAACCCACATAACAACCGCGAAGATCGGAAGTGCCAGCCAGCGGTTAGTTACGATCCGGTCGATCTTATCCGATGTTGTCATGGCGTTTTTCTTGTTCTTTGTGACACAGTCACCGATGATGCTGGAAATATAAACGTAACGCTCGTTTGTAATAATACTCTCGGTATCGTCATCAAATTTGTCTTCCAGCTGTTTGATCTCGGCAGATACATCCGGAACGGATTTCATCTGCTCTGTGATCTTATCATCTTTCTCCAGAAGTTTGATTGCAAAGAAGCGTTTCTGCTCATTTACAATATCACTTCCGAGTTTGCTCTCAACGGTGCGGATGACTGCCTCCACATCCTTGTCAAACTCATGAACTGGTACAGCAGCACCTTTTTTCTGTGCAATCTGCACTGCTTTATCAGCAGCTTCTTTGATTCCGGTTCCTTTCAGCGCAGAGATGGTTACAACTTCACAGCCCAGCTTTTTCGCCAGTTTGTCGATATGTATTTTGTCTCCGTTCTTTTCAACAATATCCATCATATTGACAGCCATGATCACCGGAATACCAAGTTCCATGATCTGTGTGGACAGATACAGGTTACGCTCAATGTTGGTACCATCTACGATGTTCAGAATCGCATCTGGTCTTTCATTAATCAGGTAATTTCTGGCTACCACTTCCTCCAGTGTATACGGAGATAAAGAATAGATACCCGGAAGGTCCATGATGGTGACATCTTTGTGGCCTTTGAGCTTTCCTTCTTTTTTCTCGACGGTTACACCTGGCCAGTTTCCTACGAACTGGTTGGAGCCTGTCAGTGCATTGAACAATGTTGTCTTACCGCAGTTCGGGTTTCCTGCGAGTGCAATCTTAATTGCCATTTTTTCCATGCCCCTCTTTCTTTGATTTTTACTGATTTTAATAACTTCACAAGCCTTACCAATATTGGCTACAGCTTGCTTTTGTTAGCATCCGCTAACAAGCAGGCAAAAAAAATTTACTCTACTTCAATCATTTCGGCATCTGCTTTTCTTAAGGATAATTCGTATCCTCTGACGGTTACTTCGACCGGATCGCCGAGCGGAGCAACTTTGCGCACGAATACGTCAACACCCTTGGTGATTCCCATATCCATGATTCTTCTTTTGACCGGACCGGAGCCGTTGAGTTTTACAACTTTAACGGTTTCTCCTACGGAAGTCTCTTTTAAAGTCTTCATCTTCTCTCCTTCTTTCCTATCAAATCAGGATTTTGGCTGCCATATCTTTTCCAACGGCTACCCTGGAATCTTTCACATTCACGATGAGATTGCGTCGATTTCCGATACGACTGTCACGTTTCCGCCAACGACGAAGCCAAGATTTTCAAGAAATCTTCTGGTCTCTTCTTTTCCGCCAACTTTTCTGATTGTGTAACATTCGCCTGGATTTGCCATCGTTAAAGGCATAGTCAATTACCTCCTGTGTATGATAATGAGTTTCATCTCTATTTCAGTTGTTAGTATATGCTAACGTACGTTAGATGTCAACTGCTTTTTTA
>ENA-OQDF01001264-OQDF01001264.1-human-gut-metagenome-genome-assembly--contig:-NODE-1264-length-10230-cov-1.962882_pt1 | contig 10230 bp, 9 predicted proteins | sample MGYA00242769_ERZ504597 | MGnify/ENA primary metagenome ERZ504597 (study PRJEB26092, sample SAMD00036305) | human gut metagenome | host: Homo sapiens | study: EMG produced TPA metagenomics assembly of...
TGCGCCATCTGCCAATGACGGCAATGACGCCGAACATAACGCCGACTCCCCGCCACCGACCAAGTGCTTGGCTACGCATTCTGCGTGTTCCAGCAGCACCTCAACAGCAATATCCTGACCGATATCAAAACCCTGTACATCGATGATCTATGCGTTGACGAGCGGTCCCGCGGCCACCATGTAGCTCCACCTTGTATCGCTACGTGCTCGACTTCGCCCGTCAATCCGGCTGCCACAACGTAACGCTCAACGTCTGGGCCTGCAACCCCAAAGCCCAAGCCTTCTACGAACGCATGGGACTCACTCCATATCACATCGGCATGGAGCAGGTGCTGTAGCGCCGCCGTGCACAGCAAAGTCGCCTGAACGGCGAGCAGAATCGCCCATTCCCAGAACATGGACGGTTCTTTAAGCAACGTGGTCTCCGGAAACATAGACACCACCTCATTGATAAACCACGGCGCCACAACAATCTCCACATATGCGAGCCCAATACAACACACGACAAGCACCACGGCAATGGCATAGCGCCAAGCGACGTCTGTTTTGCGAGATTTACGAGAAATGAATGCGATACCAGCGTTCATGCTATGCTCCTTAATCCAATATCAATATCAATGGATGAACCTGCACTGCACCGTATGCCACCATCATAATATATCGAATATCGATATAAAAATATCGAAAAACACTTTCACCATTCACCCACACGCATCGCGACGTGATCAACCGTTCTTGCCTTGCTCGCAGCATCCACGACCAACACGGGAAAGTCACTTTAAAAAAGCACCTTATCAATGTGGATAACTCGGAAGCTAGAACCACATACCCCCGTTCAGCTTCGCCAATCAGAGACCTCATCCCATACCGTCAAATGCACCCGCACGCAACGACGCGTCAGACAACAGAAAGAAGGACCAATGAACATCTCTACGTTTACCCACAACTCCCACCCGGCAATTCGACATACGCATTTTGTCTAGTGCGGGATTGAGAGTTATGATGACACGAAGAAAACTCATCATCAAGAAACTTCGGCAAGCGGCAAAGCAGCGAGGGCTCGATTTCTATTTGTTACGGCAAGGCAGCAGACATGAGGTTTACTGCCTGGACGGGTTGAGGATACCCATCCCCCGCCATAATGAAGTCTCAGAACGAACCACGCTGGATATCATCAACGAGAGCGAGCAGAAACTCGGAAAGGGTGGTGGCAATGAGCAACTATGACGTGCTTGTGCAACCCGATGACCGATATTGGTACGTTCAGGTACCAGCTATCGAACGGTCGACCCAGGCCAAAGGACTTGACGATATCGAGCCAATGGCTAAAGATCTCATCACTGTCATGAACGACGACGACAATCCGGAGCTCAAGGTGACGTTTGTGTTGCCGAAACAAGCCAAACAACACGTAACAGAAATGTTCCGGCAGCGCGAAATAGCAAAAAAGCCAACGCACAAGCGGCTGCCGAATCCCGACTCGCCGCACAGGCCCTACGCAACGAGGGACTCACGTATCGACAAATCGGAGCTTTATTGGGGGTCTCCTACCAACGAGCATTTCAATTGGTCAACGGCAAAACAAAGCACAAAACGACAGCGTCCGAATCGCCTCAGCCAACAACTGAATCACGCTCCTCACGCACGAACCATGCCACACCGCTATCGACTCCGGTCTCGGCTTAGCGAACGGGTCCACAAAGCCCAGACTGTTTCCATCCCCAAGCTCAAGAGCACCGAGCAGAATCTTCTCATCCCAGCAGATTGAGGAGATCGTCCTTGGTGAGGGTGGCGATGGAGGCGGGGGCTTCGGTGAGGGCGCTGGCGCCGGTGCCGGCTTCGTCGGCAAGCAAGGAAGCGTCGGTGAACTGGCGGGCGAGCTCGCTCTTAGTATGCTGAAGCTCCAAGATACGTTCTTCGATGGTGTCTTTGGCCACCACCTGATACACGTTGACGTCTTCGGTCTGACCGATACGATGTGCTCGGTCGGTGGCCTGATCCTGTGCGGCAGCGTTCCACCATGGGTCGCGTGGATGACCACGCTGGCACCGGTCAGGTTCAGTCCGGTGTTGCCGGCCTCAGGGAAATCAGGAAGGCAGGCGTATCGTCCGCATTGAACTGATCGACGAGTTCGAGACGCTTCTTCTTGGGCGTGGAGCCGGTGATGGTGTAGTAGCGCAGGCCTTGCGCGTCGAAACGTTCGGCGATCAGATCAAGGAAGCTGGTGAACTGGGAGAAGATCAGCGCCTTCTTGCCTTCGTTCACACAGGTTTCCACCAGTTCGGTGATGGCGGCAAGCTTGGCCGATTGATCCTTGGCATCGGCGTACAGCAGCCTCGGATCGCAGCAGATCTGGCGCAACTTGGTCAACTCGGCGAGGATGCGAATCTTCGACGTGTTGAAATCGGCTTCTTCGCTGTGTTCGAGCTGCATTCTGAGCCGCTGCTCGTGAGCTGCATACAGTTTGCGCTGTTCGCCGGCAAGCCGCACGGTCAGCGTGGTCTCTAGCTTGTCCGGCAAATCGGTCAACACCTGGGACTTCAGCCTGCGCTTGATGAACACGCCCACCAACGACTGCAATTGGCGAGATACCCGAGCGGCCTCAGGATTGACTTGTGCGGCGGCCCGACCTTCAGCCGTGCTGCCATCCGCGGCCCGGGCATTGGAGATGGGCAACTCATAACGCTCATGGAATCGCTTATATGAGCCGAGCAGCCCCGGCATCAGGAAGTCGAAAATGCTCCATAGTTCGGAGAGTCGGTTTTCGATCGGCGTGCCAGTCAAGGCGAAACGATGGTCGGCGGCCACGGCCTTGACCGCTTTGGCTATTTTCGTGGTGTGATTCTTGATGTACTGGGCTTCATCCAATGCCATGACATTGAAACGTTGCTCATTGGCGGCGTAATCATCGACATCTCGGCGCAGCAGGTCGTATGAGGTGATGAGCACGGTGGGTTCATCCGCCCGGAACGCACGGCCGATGGCGGTACGGCGCTCGGCTTTGGTACCGGCCACCACCACGGCATTGAAGCTCGGGGCGAACTTGGTGAATTCGGCACCCCAGTTGTACACCAAGGACGCCGGGCACACGATCAGCGATGGGCCAAGGCTGCCGTTGCCCATCTCGCCGGTATTCCGCTGATATCGAGACAGGAGCAACGCGATAAGCTGCACGGATTTACCCAAGCCCATCTCATCGGCCAGAATGCCGCCAAAACCCTTGTCACACAACGTGTTCAGCCATTGGAAGCCTTCGACCTGATAAGGGCGCAGAATATGCTTGAGACTATCCGGCACTTCATACGACTTAGGGTCGATGATCTTGAGATCGTCGATGTATTCGGTGAACGAAGCGTCCTTGACTACATCGGAGCCGTCATCCGGCAGCTCACCATCCAGTAGGAATGCTCGACCGCCCGGCAACTCGATCAGTCCGGAGTTGAGCTGCTGCTCGCTCAGATCGAGGTCACTGGCCAATCGGTCCAACGTGCTGAGATTCGCGCCGCTGAGTTTGACAAGCGTGCCGTCCTTCAACTGATGGAATCGTTGACGCCGACGGTACGAAGATAGCAAGGCACCCACTTCGTCCGGCGGCACTTCATCAGCGAGGGGTGATATCTCCACCAAGTTGCCTTTGATGGACAATCCGACTTGACGCTTGGTGGCTTGGGCGCGATCAGCCGGTCAAAAGCCGGTGTGGTGAAGACCTCCCCCACTTCCTTTAGTGCCGGCAATCCCTCGTCAAAGAGACGAACGATCTGCGTGGTGTCATCGCGATCGATAGTGGCCGCATCAGACACGAATTTTTTGGTGGCCTTTCGCGCGGCCGGCGTTCGGAACCCATTCACCGTCTGATGAGTGGCGGCCGCAACGCGCTTGCGCTGGTCAGGCATGGTAAAGAATTCACGCACTACATCAATCGCAAGATGCTCAGCGTCGAAATCACGCCCAATCACGCCCCGAGACAAGGGGATGGAACGCTCGCCCTCAGCATGCACCGTCGGGCCATCGGGTAGCAACGGGACAATGGCATCGCCGTAGCGTGCCTTGACCTCGCATTGCACACCATGCTCATCACGATCCAGATAAAACTGGAGGCTGCATTCCGTAGGACTTAATTCAGCCAGCTCGCGAGGAATCTCACTGGCCTCCAACAGTCCGGCACCAACCAGCTGAGGCAATAGCGTGCGTGCGAATAGGGCGATGTCATCGCCGGCAATGACCTGTCCCTCGCCATCGGGTTCAAACAGGTCTCCCAATAGTCCTCGCAACGGAATCAATCGTTTCGGGCAACGGACGAATCGGCATCCTGCTGCGCTTTTACGCTGAGAGCCCGCCACCATGGCGGATACCGCACCGGCCGGATTAGTGGAGGCGAGCAACAGCCATACATTCTTGCCGCCGTCAATCACGGTTTCCACCGCTGGCACTCCGGTAAGCAGGTATCCGGCATCCGGACCATACGTATTGAAATCACGCCGCGCAATGCGCATGAGAAAATCTGGCTCGCCACCATCAACTGGCACCGATGCAGGCTGCCCGGAGAACCATGTGTTCAGCACGAGCTGTACGCCTCTGCCCTCACGTACGGACAGCAACCGGGCCACTTCCGGTGCTGAAAGCGTCAGATGACGGTCGATGGCGATATGCCCGTAATACCTGTCCTGCTGCTCGGCCGCACGACGCACGGCCATCGCATCATCAAGGACGTCCAGCAGGGGGCGCGAATCATCATCGAGCATATCCGGCGTATGAATAAAGGCAAGCTTCTGCCCATAATCCGCATAGTCGCCGTTCGCCATGGCAAGCACAAATTGCGGAATCGATTTCAGCACATAGCTGGACCCATTGGAAGCCGAGCCGATCTTGAACTCCACGCTCCACACGCCGTCGATGAAACTCAATATCGGGACAAGCTGCACCTGCCCAAGCCCACAGTCTCGCTGTCACCCTGATACCCGCCGCCTCGGGTGCCGGCACGAGAGCCGTATCCGCTTTTTGTACGCCGAGCATTTGCACCGTTTTCCCCTTGCGTGGCATCAAACCGACGCATAACCGCATTGCGACGACGAATTTTGGCTTGAGCGTCTTGCCTATCGGCGTGCTCCATATAGTCAATCAGCGTCCGAGACGGTCGTGCGGCCCCGGCACGGTAGCCTTCAAACGCTGCGGATCATCGCAGAATATGAAGGCGAGCGCAATCATGTGCTTGCACATGCCATAGCCACGGCCGTAAGCCGGGCATGAGCACTTGCCGCCGACCTCCTCCCCCGTATCGAGGTCGAATTGCACGCTGGTGCGATACCTACTTGATGGGCTGGTGGTGCCACGTAGAATACCGTCAAGTTCGGCATACCCGGTTCGATGATTTTCGCTGTATACCGGATTGATAACCATGGTGGCCGCTTTGCGCGCAATGCTACGGGCACGAGCGAGCACGGCATTCGACGATGACGATTCCACATCGTTGCGTAACGCAAGGATAGGGACGGCATGGGCTTCGGCACGCTTCGCAGACCCGGCGAAATGGCCTTCGTCCTCATCGTCGAACCATACGGAACGTCCTTGCCTGAAACGATAGGGCATCACCGCATCGGCGGCGGACAAACTGTCCGTTCCACCAAACGTTACGTCTCTGCTGCCGGCCGCGCCTGAGCTACCAAGTATTCCACCCGTCTCACCAGAAATGCCGCCTACTCCGCCGCTTTTACCGGCATAGATGCCCCTGCCCCCATTAGTGTCATCAGTGTCATCTATGTCATACCGACCGTCGTCGTAATCGGCATCTTCGTCGTCTCCTCTTTTCCAAGGATTGCGACGACGCAACGCATGGCCCCAGGAAACGCCGGAATCATCATCCTCATAAGGCAGGAGGCCATCGTCATCCGCATTATCGGGAACATGGCCAAACACACCATACCCTTTGCTCATGGGCGAGCTCCTTTCCAGCGAATGTATTTCAACCCAACGTTCCATCCTAGACGAAGCGCGCGGTAGCCTTAATGTATGGATGCAGACAAGCCGGCGCAACGCAAATCCTATGCAGGGAACACCACCCTCGAAATCTTCGAGGTGCTGTGGCGTCACAGCTACTTTGGGCATGGCCTGACCGTGCGGCAAATACTCGATGAACTTGCCCGTAAACACCAGCTGGAAGATCCAAGCGAGCTGCGACCGAGAAGACCATACGAAATCAGCTCAAAAGCTGACCTCCACGGAATTTCTCGGCAGACATATCGGGCATCTCGCCGAAAGTGATCTTGCCGGCATCGAATGCAAGAATCCACAACCCGGCTGGTATCTTGATGCATTCCTGTCCACCGCCGAAATGCGACTGCTGCTAGACAGTCTTACCCTATCTCGCATCAGCCTCGACACCATGGACGACCTCATCGGTAAAATCCGCGAGCTCGCAGGAGCCGCCGGGCAGGCAGTAGGCTACCTGGACCATGTGGCCACCTACACGCATATCAACGGTGAGTTCCTATCCACTATCGACCAGCTGAATCAAGCCATCGAAGAAGGCCACGGCGTAACCTTCCAATACCGTGATTACGGCCCGGATGGCACCTTGATACCACATAAAAGCCGTACGGGTGCAGGCCGAATTACCTACACCGCCGACCCGTACCAGATGGTGTACAAGAACGGACGCTATTACCTCATCTGCCACCTGCATGGCGAAGACAACCTCCGCATTTTCGTGGTCAACCGAATCGCCAACGTCAGCGCCAAAGGCAGGAACGGCACAGTGCCACTGGAAAAACCAGCACCAGCTGATTTTGACGCAGTGAACTTCATGCGCCACCGTCCATACCCCGTAGCCGATGCCCCGATTCGCATCCGCATGGCCGTACGAGACGAATCCATGCTCAACAACGTGTTCGAATGGTTCGACGACCCTCAAATCAAACATTCGCCGGACGGCACACAGTTCGAAGTCATCGTCGATGCTCCCGAACGCGCTGTGTTCTGGTGGGCATTGCAGTATTCCTGGGATGGCCGCGTAGTGATTCTTGAGCCCGATTCGCTCAAGCGCAAACTCTATGATGCCGGGCGTCGCATGGCCACAGCCTATGCTCCCGAATGATGCAACATCACATCGCACACCTCCTTGTCGAGTTGTTCACCAGCGAATTTCACCGGAGAACCTATCATCCCATCGCCAATCACACTCGGTAATTTTTTACCGGGAAATACGATTTCAAGCCATTTCGCGGGCATCGTCCCTCACCTAGGCGCACATAAGGCTAAGGTGGGAATCATTAATCGCATCGCGCGTCCACAAGCGTGCACTAGCGCGTACAACAATAAGGAGCAACTATGAGCGAAGAGCGTACCGCATGGGGCTGGGGTCTGGCCAGCGTAGACGCCGCCGGCACCACCCTGGACGTCTGGTACCCCGAACTGAATCTCGGTGAGCACCGGCCGAGGCCGATCGCCCGAACCACAATTTCGGTACTTTGGCTCACGATGAGGCCGACGCCCGTGGCATTCGCCGCGTGCCGGTATTCGTCGTCAGCCAGTTGGACGAGCCGATCAGTAATGCCGCGGACGCTTACCTGAAGCTCCATTTGATGAGCATGCGCATGGCCAAGCCGAACACGCTGAACCTCGACGGCATCTTCGCCCAGCTCGCCAATGTGGTGTGGACCAACTACGGCCCCTTCGCCGTTGAAGACTTCACGCTGCGCAAGGCCGACGTCGAACGCGCCTCCACCGAAGCCGCTCTCGCTTTCGCCTCCCAGGCCGGACTGCCTGCCGCAGCTCCTGCCGCCACTGTCAACGTGTTCGGTGTGGATAAGTTCCCGCGTATGATCGATTACGTAGTGCCCACCGCGTGCGTATCGGCGACGCCGACCGCGTGCGCCTCGGCGCTTACTTGTCTTCCGGCACCACCGTGATGCACGCCGGATTCGTGAACTTCAATGCCGGCACGCTCGGCGTCTCCATGGTCGAAGGCCGTGTTTCGCAAGGCGTGGTCGTGGGTGACGGTTCCGACATCGGCGGCGGTGCCTCCATCATGGGCACCTTGTCCGGTGGCGGCAAGCTGCGCAATTCCATCGGCGAGCACTCGCTGCTCGGCGCCACGCCGGTATCGGCATCTCTCTGGGCGATAACTGCACCGTCGAAGCCGGTCTGTACATCACCGCCGGCACTAAGATCACCATCTGGACAAGGCCAAGGCCGCCGCTGGCGAACCGCTGGAAGTGGTCAAGGGTGCTGAGCTCTCCGGCAAAGACAACATTCTGTTTATCCGCAACTCGGTGAACGGCCGCATCGAAGCCCGCTACCGCAAGGTGGGAATTGAGCTCAACGCCAAGCTGCACAAGAACTGAAATTGAAATAATGGAGCGTTATCTTCGTTGCCCCTCGGTCGACGTACCTTCGTACGCCTTCCCTCGGTGCGCCTCGATACCGCACACATTATTTCAATTTCAGAACTAGCCCTGCTAGTTCTTATGCAGCCGTCGCAGCATAGCTGGTTTGCGCTGTACATATAGAAAGCGCCTCACTGGAATCTCCAGCGAAGCGCTTTCTCAAACCAACAATCACCGCTCGTCCATCGGCACGAAATCGCGCTCGACCGGACCGGTGTAGACCTGGCGTGGGCGGCCGATCTTGGTATTCGGGTCGGCCAACATCTCACGGTACTGCGCAATCCAACCGGGAATGCGGCCCAGCGCGAACAGCGTGGTGAACATGGCCGGATCGAAGCCGATCGCCCGATAAATCAAGCCCGTGTAGAAGTCGACGTTCGGATACAGGTTGCGCGATACGAAATATTCGTCATTCAGCGCAATATCTTCAAGCTCGGTGGCCACGGCGAACAGCGCGCGCTCGTCAGACGGCAGCTTCTGCGTATCTTCGCGCTCCATGATCTTTTCCAGATACTTCCTGGCAATCGCCGCGCGCGGATCATACGACTTGTATACACGGTGGCCAAGGCCGGAAATCTTCTGGCCATTCTCCTTGGCATCACGCACGAACTCGGCCACAGACTTGCCGGAATCACGAATCGCCTTCAATTGGCGCAGTACGGCCTCATTCGCACCACCATGCAACGGACCGGACAGCGCATTGACGCCAGCGGCCACCGCCGAATACAGGTTGGCGTGGGCGGAACCGGCGATACGCACCACCGAGGTCGAGCAGTTCTGCTCATGGTCGGCATGAATAATCAACAAACGACCCAAAGCATGCACATACAGCGGGTCGGATTCAAACGGCTCGTACGGCACAGCGAAGCACATGCGCAGGAAGTCGTCCACATAGCCGCGCGCGTAATCGGGGTACAGCATCGGCTCATCGCGACGACGGCGGAAGATGTACGACACAATCGTACGGGCCTTGGCCATGATGATCTTGGCGGCCTCATCAAGCTGGTCGTTGTCAGAAATATCGGTGGTGTCCGGGTAGAACGTGGCCAGCGCATTGATGGCGGAGGCAAGCACGCTCATCGGGTGAGCGGAGCGCGGGAACGAACCCATGAAGGTACGGAAGTCTTCGCCAACCATCGTCTTGTGATTGATGTCCGCACAGAACTGCTCATACTCAGCCCTGCTCGGCAGCTCGCCGTGGCGCAGCAGCCACGCCACCTCCAGAAAATCGGAGTTCTCGCACAATTGCTCGATGGGGTAACCGCAGTAGCGCAAAATCGAATGCTTGCCGTCGATGTAGGTGATTTTCGATTCGCACTGCGCGGTGGTGAGGAATCCGGGATCAAGCGTTACCCAGCCATCGTTGCGCAGTTTGGAAACGACGATGCCATCCGGCCCTGCACTAGCCTTAACCACGGGCAGGTTGAACTTGTTCGAATCGACATCAAGTTGTGCCGTTGCCATTCGCGCACCTTCCTCTTCATGAACCACTTACCCCAAACATTAACGTTCACGCGTTCGCGAACACTAGTGTTCGGTACTCTATGTCTTCTGTGTTACCGCTGGCGAATGCCGGTCGATACACGAAAGCCGAAGTGCGCTCATGCTATCAAAGCAAACGCACTTCGGCTTGTTACGTCTCGAATTCGCGGGAAAACCGCGAACAGACGGACGGCTAATGAGACGCTGATCGCCCATCACAGGCCAATCAGGCACCTACCATACGCCAAACGCCGATCAGAGTTGGTGCGATCGGTGAAGATGATCGGGCCGTTCTCGGTGATGGCGATGGTGTGCTCGGAGTGGGCGCGCGCGAGCGTCGGAGGCACGCAGGGTCCAGCCGTCCTCG
>ENA-OQDF01001265-OQDF01001265.1-human-gut-metagenome-genome-assembly--contig:-NODE-1265-length-10228-cov-2.136917_pt1 | contig 10228 bp, 11 predicted proteins | sample MGYA00242769_ERZ504597 | MGnify/ENA primary metagenome ERZ504597 (study PRJEB26092, sample SAMD00036305) | human gut metagenome | host: Homo sapiens | study: EMG produced TPA metagenomics assembly of...
ATCACCTTGCCTTTTCTTTTATCATACCATATATTACCATAATTTACAACTTGCCAGTACACTAGTTAACAAAAACTGGACACAAATTTTAAATTATTCTTCAGTATAAATCCGATTTCCGTACAATGCCGTGCTTCTTTTTCTACATTCTTGTTTGACTGACAGGATTCTATCAGATGTTTCACGATTGTAACGTCTGCTTACGCAGCTTCGGGCCTGACAATTACTCCACACCTGATATTCTGGCTCCTAAGTCAAATAAGAAAGGCACCTATGCCTCCAGGCATCCATTCACATCGCTGGCATCTGTGCCAAAATCTTTCGGAGTATAGGCCTCCTTGGATAAGTTAATGAACGGACACATTACGAATGCCTTTGGCTGATATTAGAGCATCAGTCAAAGGCATTTAATGGTAAAACTGTGAAGATTAACAAATATCAGATTGAAATGTTCTTTTTAATAGAGTTCCTTCTAAATTCTTTTGGGGTACATTTTTCTAATTGCTTAAATAGTTTGGTAAAGTAATTGTAATCATCCATTCCAATTTGGGCAGCAATTTGATTGATCGGGATATCTGTAGATGATAATAAATTTTTTGCTACCTGGATTTTTAAGTTACGAACATGCTTCATGATACTAATGCCGTAGAGTTCGTGTGTGACTTTGTAAAAGTTAGTCTTTTGATAATGAAATTCTTTACAGAGCATTTCTACATTAATCGGCTGGCTGATATTTTTTAGAATATAATTGTCAAGTTGATATGCAAGATTATTTTTATTCATTTTAAGAAGACCAGTTACATTTAAGTAAGTTCCAATCATCTCAAGATAGTGCTGTAAAGAGGGAAGAATGTCTGTTGAAAACAAGGTATATTTATTATGTAAAGTATGTAAAGTTTCAATATCGACATTCTGTTTTTTTAATACAGGAAGAAGATTATCCCATTTTTTGTACAAGGAATCAGACGAAAAAAACTGTCCGCACATAACATAGCCGATAATAGTATCAGAAGAAATAATAGGAGAAATAATTTCTGTCATACCCATATGGCACTGATAGATTATTGTTTTCCTTTCATTAGTACATTTTGCAAAACCTTCGAAATCACAATGATGACACTTTTCATTTAATGTTATATCTTCCCGTAGAGTTTTGCAAAAGCGGGACAGCCTGGTCGGACAGGATAGAAACTCTGTAAATTATTGTCAAACAATGCAATTCTGAAATTAGTCAGTTTGTTAAAATCAAATAAAATTTTGTTGATTTCATCAAAAGAATAGATCAGGTTCATCATTTTAAAAATCCCCTTTCTGTAAGAGACGTTAAACAGACTTTGGCACCCAACGTAGCCATAGTCTGCTTCTAAGGATTAGTGATTCATAAAGGAATTTAATAAAATTATACTATATTATGAGCAATATAACAAACAAAATAACTTTATTGTTACTGTTAAAAAGTAAATAATGACTGCTCAACAACACACGAAATTCCCAGGTCGTTGTTTTGAATCAATATCAGCATGAATTCCTGCTGTTTGTACCTTTCTACAAGTTTTATTTTTGTAGCAGGGGATTAAAACTTATTTTTTGTTATTGAGCAGTCATTAAATAGTAAAAATATATAAAACTATAAAGTGAAAAGAGAGTGAACAAAGATACTATTATTTCGAACTGCAATTCTATTTATTTCGTCTTTGATTGATTATACTGAGTACAAAGTTCAGGAGAGGAAGTGATAAGTTGTATCTAGCAGGGATCGATATAGGAACAACTGGGTGCAAGTGCTCAGTCTATGATGATGAGGGAAATTTCTTTATGGAGGAGTATGAAGAATACAGAATTCATATTACAAAAGAAGAACACACCATTGATGCAGAGGTGGTCTGGGAGGGAATAAAGTCAGTAATAAAAAAAATCACCAGACAAATACAATCGATAGAAGCAATTTGTGTAACGTCTTTTGGAGAAGCGAGTGTTTTACTCGACAAAGATGGAACTGTTTTGGATAAATCGTATTTGTTTACAGATCCAAATGGGCAGGAAGAATGTGATGAAATCACAGCAACGGTTGGCAGAGATTATATTTATGAGAATACAGGAATTGCACCGGGAAAGATGTACAGCGTATGTAAGTGGTGTTGGCAGAAAAGACATAAGCCGGAGATTTGGAAAAAGTGAAATATATATGCCTGTTTGAAGATTATATTGTATACAAACTAACAGGAGTCAGACAGATTGATTATTCACTTGCAACGAGAACAATGGCATTTGATATTTATTCCTTAGAATGGGATACCAAAATACTGGATGCTGCGGAGATCGATGTGTCCATGCTTTCGAAGGTTGTTCCAATAGGAGCGAAAGCTGGAAATATGAGTCTGCAGATAACAGAAGAACTCGGATTTATGAACCGGCCGGTTATAGTGTCAGGATGCCATGATCAGATTGCAGCGGCTATTGGAAGCGGAGTATTTAATGAGAGGCATGGAGTAGATGGTACAGGAACTGTAGAATGCATCACAGTTGCTTTCTCGAAAGGTCAGAAAATTGATAAAATGCTTTTGCAGAAGTCTGGATTTGCGATCGTTCCGTATATGAAGGATTTGTTTGTTACATATGCTTTTTCTTACACCGGAGGTGCGTTGTTAAAGTGGTATCGGGATAAAGTATCTCCTATGGAGGCAAAGGAAGCGTATGAAAACGGGCAAAATCCATACGAGGTATATAACAGGGGAGTTTCTGATGGAGAACCGTCAGAATTATTGATTCTTCCCTATTTCGCAGGCGCTGGAACACCTTATATGGACAATAGTGCAAAGGGAATAATTGCTGGTCTTACAATGGACACATCAAAAGAGAAGATTTATCAGGGAATTATGGAGGGGTGTTCTTATGAAATGAAATTAAATCTTGATTACCTCCAAAAAGCAGGAATTGCAGTAGAAAAACTTTTTGCTACAGGAGGAGGGGCAAACTCAAAAGAGTGGTTACATATAAAGGCAGATATATATGATAAAGAGATAATATCATTGGGAGCCGCTGAATCAGGAACAGTTGCATGTATATTGCTTGCCGGAGTTGCATGTGGAAGATTCAGGAATTTGGAAGAAGCGTCAAAAGTATTTATCACTTATAGAGATACTTATTTCCCACGAAAAGGCGTGAAGGAAAATATAAAAATTATTTGATCAATACAGGATGATTTATCCGAGGCTGTATGAGAAATAAAGGAGAAAGGAAGTATAAAAAATGAAGAAGACGACATTTGTTTATATTTTGGAAACAGAGGATTTATGCCTGCAGAGCTTCTCAGTTCTGCAAGACAGGAGATGATAGAAGCTGTTGAAAACGCAGGTTATGATTACCTGATTATGGATGAAAAAGCAACCCGATATGGCGCGGTTGAGACAAGAGAAGAAGGACGCATTTATGCAAAATGGCTGGAAGAGCACCGGGGAGAATTCGATGGAGTTATATTATGTATGCCCATTTTTATTGATGAAAATGGGGTCATTACTGCACTGGAGAATGCAGGAGTTCCAATTTTGATGCAGGCATATCCTGACGAAATCGGAAAAATGGATTTTGCTCATCGTAGGGATGCATTTTGTGGAAAATTCAGCGTGACGGATGTTTTTGAACAATATAAGAAACCATATACAGTATTTCCCCCCCATGTAGTACATCCTCTTTCAAAAGAATTTGCTGAAAATCTCAGAGATTTGCTGCAGTATGTCGTGTTGTAAAGGGAATGAAAAAGTTGAATGTGGGATGCATTGGTGCAAGAACAACTGCATTTAAGACTGTTCGTTTCGATGAGGTAACGGCACAGAGATATGGCATTAATATTGAATCTTTCGATTTGTCAGAATTAATTTTTAAGGTACAGAACAAGAATGACGATGATGAGGATGTAATTATTAAGAGAGGAATTCTTGAGAACTACACTAACTGCTCCTGTGTGCCGGAAGAGAATATGAATACACTTGCTAAGACAAGTGTTGTTCTGGACGAATATATAAAAGAATATCATTTGGATGCACTGACACTACGTTGTTGGAATGAAATGGAAGATATTCTTCATATCACTCCGTGTGTATTGTTAGGCGAATTAAATGACAGAGGAATTATTGCTTCATGTGAAATGGATCTCTGTTCTGCACTTACTATGAAAGCCCTGTCTCTTGCATCGGAAGAAGCATCTACTTGTCTTGACTGGAACAATAATTATGGAGAGGAAGAAAATAAAGTTATTCTTTTCCATTGTGGACCTGTTCCGCAGTCATTGATGACTTGTAAAGGTAATGTTATTGATCATAAGATGATTGCCAAGACGGCACCCGGACACGGCTGGGGAGCAAATGAAGGAAGAATAAGGCCTTTTGATATGACATTTTCAAACTGCAAGATGGAAGACGGAAAGATTTATATCTATTTCAGTGAAGGAAGATTTACGGATGATGTTATTGAAGATGGATATTTTGGCTGCGGAGGTGTAGCTGAAATTCCTAATCTTGAAAGTAAGCTGAACAAGCTTGCCAGAAATGGATTTAAACATCATACAACAGTTGGTGTTGGACATATGAAGAAGGTATTGGAAGAAGCGTTTAAATACTACTTAGGATATGAGATTGTTAATATTGATTAAGAAAAAGGTGAGAAAAAGTGGTGAAAGAAGATTACTATTTGGGGAATCCAGATCAGATACGTGGTGTAGAAGAATGTTATCTTTTGGAGGGAAAAGCTGATGGTGTGCGAATCATGCGCGTTCGAAATGGACTGGGGGCTGGAGGTAACAGTCTGTCCAGATCGTTGTGCTGATATTACCCGGGTAATATTTAAGGGAGATAACATGGGGTATTTTGCACCTTGTGGTTATGTTTCGTCCAAATATTATGATGCAAATCAATCGGAATGGTGCGTTCTTTCACAGGGGGCTTCTTGACAACCTGCGGTTAGATAATGTGGGAGAGGTTTGTGAAATAGATGGAATTACATACCCGCTTCATGGAAGGATCAGTAATCAGCCAGCCAAACACTGTTATTGGAGTGAAAATGATGACGATTATATCATCCACGCAATTATATCGCAGGCGGCTTTGTTTATGGACAAGATGGAGTTGGTTAGAGAAATTCATATAGGCAAAAAAATAATACGATCGAAATTAAGGATCAGATTCAAAATAAAGAAGATAAGGAATCCGCCTGTATGTTTATGTACCACATGAACATGGGCTATCCATTATTATCAGAACATGCGCAGCTACAAATAAATTCATGTGATGTTCGGCCTAGGAATGAATATGCAAGGGAACACATTTCTACTTGGAAAGAGATTTCGGAGCCGGGCAGTATGACAGAGGAGGCTTGCTATTACCATTCTTTTGAAGAAAAAGGAGTTGCAAAGATATATAATCCTGATATTAAAAAAGGTGTGGAGATATCTTTTGATCCCGAATCACTCCCGTGTTTTACAGAGTGGAAAATGATGGGGAAATACGATTATGTACTGGGACTGGAACCCGGAAACTGTAATCCAAACGGCCGTAAAAAGGTTAATCAAGTGGTAAGCTTGTAATGTTGAAGGAAAATGAAATAGTAAAATATGGTGTTAAGATAAAACTTTTGGAGGAAGCATAAATGTTAACAACAATGAACGAAGTGCTGAAGATCGCAGAAGCTAGAAATATTGCGGTTGGTGCATTTGATACCCCGAATTTAGAAAATATGTTTGCGGTTGTGAAGACCGCTGAAAAGTACAATGTGCCTGTTATATTGATGTATATTCCACTGCTTGAGGATGTTGCTCCTGTGGAATTTATGGCACCTGTAATGGTTGCGGTTGCCAGAAATGCTAAAGTTCCGGTTGCAGTACATCTGGATCATTGCAGTGATCTGGAATGCTTAAAGCGTTGCCTGGAACTTGGGTTTACATCAGTTATGTATGACGGATCTGAACTTCATATGAAGAAAACGTAAGAAACACAAAGATTGCAGTTGAATATGCAAGAAGATACGGTGCAGATGTAGAGGCAGAAATTGGTATTATGGGTGGACGTGAAGCAGGAGGAGCAAATGTAGGGAGCATAAAACCGGAGGATATGTATACGGATCCGGAAGATGCAAAGCGATTTGTGGAGGAAACAAAGATTGATGCACTGGCGGCTTCCTTCGGAACGGCACACGGGTTTTACACTGTTGCACCTAAACTTGATTTTGCAAGGATTGAGAAAATAAAGAGTCTGGTAAAGATTCCGCTGGTTATGCATGGAGGATCTGGCGTGAATGCAGAAGACTATGTAAAAGCAATTCACTGTGGTATTCGTAAGATCAACTATTACTCTTATATGGGAAAAGCAGGTGTAGACGGAGTGAAATCGTGTCTGGAAAAACATAAATGGAGAGGTAGCGTTTTATCATGAGATCGCAGCTGCAGCAACAGAAAAAATGCAGGAAAATGTTGAAAAAGCTATCAGGACATTCTCTATGCAGTCTTGATCTTTTTCTCAAATTAACTACTGAGAACAGGAGGAAAGTAAAGTGAATAGTTCTATGATAATTATATCATTTATAATTTTTGCCTGATTGGTTGCAGTTATTACGTATTTCAAAACCAGAAACGATAATATGGAAACCAGTGACGGATATTTCCTTGGCGGGCGTAGCTGAGGCAATTGTCGTGGCCGGATCGTTGATGCTTCTACTAAAAATCTCATTACAATGTTGATCCTGTTGGGATATATCATCAATATGCTTCCAGGTACATTATATGCAGGAGCTGTTGCCCTAAGTCAGATATTTGATATTCAGGGAATGTTTCACATTACATATGGTCAGGGAATCTGGATTATGGTTTGGCTGGTAGGTATCATCGGATGTTGTTATGCAGTTTGCGGAGGATTAAAAGCTGTAGTAGTTTCTGATACTATCAACGGAGTTATATTACTAATTGGTGGATTTTCCGTAGTAATCTGAGCGTTGCTTGCTCTTGGAAAGGGACATTTCGTTGATGGAGTGCAAAATTTTCTTAATATGATTCCGGAGAAACTAAATTCTATTGGTGGACCAAATGATGATGTGCCGTTTGGAACAATGTTTACAGGTATGTTGATTGCAAACATTTTTTACTGGGAAACAGATCAGTCTGTGATTCAGAGAGAACTTGGTGCTAAAAATTAAAAAGAAGGACAGAAAGGACTCATGTTAGCAGGGTTGATGAAAGTATTTACACCGGTTATCATTATCCTGCCAGGTGTTATGGGATATCAGCTGCTTGGCGACAATATTAGCAATGCAGAAACAGTATATCCAACTCTTGTAAGAACTGTTCTGCCAGTACCTCTTGCCGGTGTTTTTGCTGCAGCAATGTTTGGTGCGGTACTAAGTACTTTCAATAGTGTTTTGAATAGTTCAGCGACATTATTTGCAGTAAATATATATAAACCAAAATGGGGAAAAAACAAATCAGAAAAAGATCTGGTGAAAGTAGGTCGTATTTTCAGTGTGGTAATGGGTATATTTTCCATGGTTGTAGCACCGCTCTTTATGTATGCACCACAGGGGTTATATAACTTTTTCCAGTCAATTAACTTACTATACAATATTCCTGTATTAATTGTAATTGCTGTCGGTTAATCTGACAAAGAAATGCCTGCAATTGCAGAAAATCGGTGTTTGCGTATATATGATCGGTTATGTTATCTGCTATTTTATAAAACCAATGCATTATTTATATTATACAACCTTTTTATTTATAATTAGTTGTCTTGTCATGTTTTTTATTGCGAAGAAATATCCTTGCGAGGAGTATGAATTTGAAAATAACCATGTTGTAAATGTAGATCCGTGGAAAAATCGCTATAGATTTGGTGATTTTGTTACGTGGACAATGATTGCGGTTTATATTGCATTTTCTCCTATAGGCTTTGTAAGATCTCAGGGGCCTAATGTGTATACGTTTGTTGCGATGGCGCTGGCAGCCATATTAATAGGAGTTATAGTGAAAATATTGGAAAAACGCTCTGATAATAAAAAATAAAGATAATCAGGTCATATGCTGATTATCAATAATCAACAAATTTTATTTTAAAGATATTATAAATAATATGAGAAGGAGATACTATTATGGAAATCAAAAAATCAAGAGTAGCTATGATGACAGAGGTACAGAAATTCGAGATTCAGGAATACGATATTCCTGAAGTGGGTGATAACGAAATGTTGATCCGTGTAGAAGGATGTGGTGTATGTGGTACAGATGTGCACGAGTACAAATCAGATCCGATGAACTGTCTTCCGATAGTATTGGGGCATGAAGGTACAGGTGAAATTGTAAAGATGGGCAAGAATGTTACTGTTGATTTACAGGGAAACCTGTAAAGGTGGGCGATAAGATTGTGACAAGTGTAATACCATGTGGGGAATGTGAATCATGCAAGACTATGCCGGATCGAGCCGGACTCTGCGATAATATTGGGTGTTACGGACTTATGGCAGATGATGAGAAGCATTTAAATGGATGGTTTGCTGATTATCTTTTACTTCGTGAAGGTTCTACTTTCTTCAAGGTTAATGAATTTGATGTTAATACACGTATTATGATCGAACCACTTTCTGTTGGAGTTCAGGCGGTAGAAAGAGCGAAGAGTACAGGGCTTATCTCTTTTAATACTACTTGCGTTGTTAATGGTGCGGGTCCGATCGGTATTGCAGTACTTACAGTATTAAAAACGATGGGAATCACAAATGCTATTCTGGTAGATGGAAATGAAAAACGTCTGGATCTTGGAAAAAAGATTGGCGCTGCAGCAACATTAAACTTTATGGATTATCCTTCGAGTGAAGCTTTGGTTGAGAAAGTGAAAGAACTTACCGGAGGTGTTGGGGCAGGATTTGTGTTCCAGACAACAGGTAACGCAAAAGGATTCCAGAACGCAATGAAATTTACAAAGCGAGGAGGAGGATTCTGTGAAGTAGGATTCTTTGTAGAACTAGGAGAAGTTTCAATTGATCCACATAAAGATATCTGCTTCAAAGAAATTACCATGGTTGGCTCTTATGCATATGCACCGCAGAATTATCCGCGTACCATTGAGATGATTCGCAGAGCAATTGAAATAGGAATTCCTGTTTCGGAAATGGTAACAGACTGGTATCCATTAGAGAAAATAGATGATGCATTTAAGAAAAATATGAGTATGGAAGGTCTGAAGATTGCTGTAGGAAGTAAGTAAAATATCGGTTATTAACCCAAAAGAAAGGTGAAAATTTCAAAATAAAACAATAACGAAGAGCGCACTATTTTGTGTAAACCTCCAGGCTGATATAAGATTATGTACCGGTTTGGAGGTTTGTCTTATGTTAAGCGGTCATAAAACTGGTTTCCAGGGAGTGAAATATTGAAAATGCAAAAAGTCAGGTGTAAAGCAGGAAGCTGGTTTGTGTTTTTTCAAAATTTTCTTGAAGTATGCGGCATCTTTGACTTATAATACAAATTATACATGGAAGTTTTAAATCCATATGCTTTTTTGAAAAACCTCAGGTATGAAGTAACGTCTTATCGTATAAGAATCCTATTTACAGATTTTTCTTCATTCCTTCTTTTTGACGTTTAATATATTTTGCAATATTAGCAAGTTCAGGACCACATATTTCAAAGAAACGGCGATATCCCTCACAAAAATAATTGTAATATGTTCCGGTCATTTCGTCTTTTATTCTGCTTCTTCTGCATCCAGATCTACAAAGGGGGAGATATTTGCATTGCAGACATTTTTTGTGTAGCTTTTTTGATTGCATTACAAAATCTTTTGCTTTGTTTGATTCAAAAAATCCGTAATCTGATCGGTGTTGAAGTTTCCTAATTTATATTCATCTATGACGTAAAAATCACAGGGATATACACTGCCGTCAGCTTCTGTTACGCATTGTACACTACAGATTCCCCGTTGTTCACAGGACTCAGGGGGATATCCCAATAATATACCTATATAATTCTCAAATTGTCGAATATATGGAGCTCTGTTTCTCCTCCAATCTTTATACCATAATTGGAACAAATCAATTAAGAATTGCCCATAAATCTCAGGTGTAAGAGAATATTCTTTTTGACCTTGCTGTTCCCCCAGAGGGTCAAGGCAAAGGATATATTGTTGATAGTTCCAGCCGTTTTCTCGGTACTCTTTGTAAATTTGTTTGTATGTTTTCTGCAACTTGGTCGACTTTACTA
>ENA-OQDF01001266-OQDF01001266.1-human-gut-metagenome-genome-assembly--contig:-NODE-1266-length-10225-cov-1.790949_pt1 | contig 10225 bp, 14 predicted proteins | sample MGYA00242769_ERZ504597 | MGnify/ENA primary metagenome ERZ504597 (study PRJEB26092, sample SAMD00036305) | human gut metagenome | host: Homo sapiens | study: EMG produced TPA metagenomics assembly of...
CTCAGACAGTGTCGGGCAATATGTCGGGCGATGACCCGTGGAACCAGCCCAATCGGTTCCGCAGCCGGCTGCGGCGATGACCCGTGGAATCAACCGCAGGCAGTTCCACAATCGGCTCCGCAGGCCACCCCGCACGGTGACCCGTGGAATCAACCGCAACCCGCACAGCCGACCCCGAATGCCGACCGTGGAATAGCCAGCCCCAGCCCCAGCCGAAACCACAACCGCAAGTCGCGGCCGAGGATGACGAATACTCGATGAGCGACCAGTCGCTCGGCGAGGCGACGGCCATGAATCTCGACGATCTGAAAAAGCTATTCGAGGTCAAAAAAGTCGAGCAATTCGCGGCAGATGATCCGAAGAACCCCAAGAACATCCAGCCTGCCAAGAAGCACTCGGATGAATAATGAGGACGAATAACGAGGAATACCCATGGCACTTGCTTATGACGGCGCAATACAGCGACTGATCGACGCTTTCGGGCGGCTGCCCGGCATCGGCCGAAGGGCGCGCAGCGTATCGCCTTCTACATGCTGTCCGCGCCCGAAGATGAAGCGCGCGATTTGGCCGAGGCCATCGAAGAGGTTAAGGCCAAGATCCGCTTCTGTGATATTTGCGGCAACGTGTGCGAATCCAGCCCCTGCCCGGTATGCGCCGACCCGAGACGCGACCGTTCGGTGATCTGCGTGGTCGAAGAGCCCAAGGATGTGATGAGCATCGAGCGCACGCGCGAATACCACGGCCTATACCATGTGCTCGGTGGCGCAATCAACCCAATGGCCAACGTTGGCCCTGCTGACCTGCGTATTCCCGGTCTGCTCAAACGCTTAGAAGGCGATGAGGTCAAGGAAGTGATTATGGCGCTCGACCCGAATATTGAAGCGAGGCCACCACCAGCTACTTGACCCAGCTATTGCGACCCGTAGGTGTCAAGGTCACCCGACTTGCCAGTGGCCTGCCGGTGGGCTCCGACTTGGAGTATGCCGACGAAATCACGCTGGGCAGGGCACTGGCCGGTCGGCGCGAGGCCTAAGCCAGCGTATCATTGGCGCTTTCGCCCTTGCGGCGCATCCACGGCCAGAATGCGCCGTGGCGGATGATGCGCGCGCCTTGTGGCGTCGTGCCAACCAGATAATGAACAGTCCTGCCGCCAGTATGCCTAGACCAACACCAAGGGCGATATTGCGCGCGTCAAGCACGTCATTCGGCTCGGGGGCCGGCATCGGAATCGCCACGCGGTGCCCGGAGATAAGCAGTCGGTGCGTGTTCACGCCGTATGGCGTACAGGTCATCAAAGTGACGCGATCCTCACCCGGCACGATCTTGAGCTTCGACGTGTCATCCGGCAAAATCACCGAAATGCGGTCCACTTTGTAGCCCAAAGTTTCGCCCATGACTTCGATGTAGAAGAAGTCGCCCTCTTTCACCTCGTCCAAACGGGTGAACATCAGCGCTTCAACCAACCCGCGGTGCCCGGTAATGACCGAATGGGTGGATTTACCTCCCACCGGCAGCGACGTGCCGTACAAGTGGCCGGCACCAGAAGCCAGTGCTTCCTCGGAAGTGCCGTGATAAAACGGCAGATTGATGGACTGCTTGGGCACCTTGATTGTGCCCATCACGCCGTTGCCGGTATTAAGCAGTGACTGGTATTCCTTGTCTTTCTTTGAGGCGGAATCCTCGCCGCTGGCTTGGGATCCTCCTTGAGCGGCGGCGAACGGATCGACGGCTTCACCCAAGATAGGCTGGCCGGATTCAGCGAGCTTCTTGTTGTATGCGCGGGCCGCCGTGAGCTTGTCTTCCGCCTGCGGGTAAGGCCAGCCAGCTACTTCTTTGGCCGTGGTGGCTGTGGTGGCGGCCAAGTTGCGGTCGGACTCGAATTGCAACGCTAGCGGGAAGCAGGCCACGGCGATTGCGGCGATCAGCAGCACAATGGTGATGATGCGCATCGCCCACAGGTTGCGTTGCAGGCGTCGGCGCTCGGCCACGAGATCGCTGATATCGATGACTTCGTCAAATGGTGTTGGAACGAATGCTGCGGGCTCGGGCCGCGCTGAGGAAACGTTGTCATTTGCAGATGCGTCATCCGGCATGGCCGCGTTGTTTTCCCACATTTTCTGTGAGGCACGCTTACTCGTCGAACGTCGATGCAGCAATGCCATAGTCGCCTGTTCCTTCGCTTGATCTGCTCATGATTTGCTTATACAAGACGGCCGGGTCCGTCTTAGTCGTGCATGGCATAGGTGCTGTCGCAAATGGCAACACCGCACGCGCCACACTGCGAAACGTTACTCCGCACCAAGCCTTTCATGCAACATGCCGACGGGGCCATATAGGGGCAATGTAGGGGCATAAGAAGTCTGAAAATGCGATACGAACAACGTTGCTACGGCTGTCAGTGATGCGGCTTACTTCGGACAAGCCGTTGAGATGCAAGGGGATGCAAAGGATTGCAAAGTATGGCAACATGATAAGTCGCAGCGTCGGCGATATTTGGCAGAGCTTTCAAATAGGGGGGTATGAATGCATAAAGAGGGAATATGTTACCTCGATAAAAGAGGCGCTATTGCTGTTTTCGTGGATGTCGGTTCGTCGTCGAGCCGTTGGTTTCGTAGGCGTGAGGGGCGTTCCCGCGTATTCTGTTTTCCGACCAAAGAAATGAATCGCGAAGAGCGCCTGAGCAAAAGCTTGTTCGCCGGATTGCCGAACGTCAAAGGCGCGGTTGCAGAGGATGCGCGGATCACGGATTCGCCGCTGCGTTCCGAATTGGCTAGTGTGATCAGAGAAAAGATGGCACTGTCTGGGCATCTCTCTTTTTAGGTCAAGGAAAAGGGTCTGGCGATAGGCGGTGATGACGCCCATCGTGTTGGTGGCACTGTTGCTGCAAAAAGGAAAGTCTAGTTCGTAATCTAGTGTCCAACTTCCCTAATAGGAATGGTCCAACTTCCACAACGAAAATAGTCCAACTTCCACAATTAGAATGGTCCAACTTCCGCAATAGAGTGATTTATAGGTTGATGTTTCGACGGTTTGCGGGAGGGCACATATGGCAGTGGAGAGCTCGGAGATTCAACGTGGCGAGTACCTTCCTCGAGTGGCTGATGGGTTGCTGACTCAGGCATTGCAGTCTTCTGGTGCCGTTCAGATTAAAGGTCCAAAATGGTGTGGCAAGACTGCAACGGCAGAAAGGCAGTCGGCGAGTCAGGTCTTCATGCAGGACCCGGATCGCAGTGCTACGCTGTTGGCCTTGGCTGATACAAAGCCTTCTCTCATCCTGCGAGGTGAGGAGCCGAGACTCATTGATGAATGGCAGATGGCCCCGCAATTGTGGGACGCGGTGCGTTTCGCCATCGATCGAGGCGCGGTCGTGGCCGATTCATCCTAACTGGATCGGCGACTCCTCAACAGGAACCAGCTCATTCCGGAGTGGGAAGAATTGCCCGATTAACCATGCGTACCATGTCCTTATTTGAATCGCAGGAATCGACGGGCGTTGTTTCGTTGGGAGAGTTGTTCGATGGCAACCATGATGTTTCGGGTTTCTCCGATTTCGATATTGAAAACACCGCGTTTGCGCTATGCCGCGGTGGCTGGCCTGAAGCAGTAGTCGAATCTCGAGTAAATGTTGCCTTGCGCATGGCGCGGATTATGTCGAAGAACTACTTGATTCTGACATCAATCGTATGGATGGTATAAAGCGCAATAAAACTTGGATGCGTCTGATTATGCGCTCGTATGCGCGCAATATTTCTTCTCAGGCGTCGCAATCCACTATCGCGGCGGATATGCAGGGTGAACCGCCTTCGGAAGGTACACTCTCCGATTATTTAGATGCATTGTCGCGAGCTTGCGTAACTGAAGATCTTCCAGCTTGGAACCTCGTTACGTTCTAAGACTGCAGTGAGAACGAGCCCAACCAGACACTTCAGCGACCCGTCGATAGCTTGTGCGGTACTGCACGCGACCCCGGAGAAACTCCTTAATGATTTCGAGACCTTTGGCTTGCTGTTTGAGTCCATGTGTATTCGCGATCTGCGTGTGTATGCTGATGCGCTTGGCGGAGATGTGTTCCATTATCGGGATAAGACGGGATTGGAATCTGATGCGGTCATTGGCCTGCATGATGGACGATGGGCTCTCATTGAGGTCAAGCTCGGAGAAAAGCAGGTTGATATTGCGGCGGCCCATTTGAAAAGTTGGCTGACAGAATTGATCAAGATCACGAAGGCCGTCCGTCATTCTTGATGGTGCTGACCGCTACGGCTGCCGCTTATCGCCGGGATGATGGGGTATTGGTAGTGCCGTTGGCCACGCTTGCTCCGTGAGCTCGTATCGTGCGTTTGACCCATCGTTCCCAACACAAAAGGAAAAGGCCCGGGCTGCGGGACCGGGCCTTGAAAAGGAGAGAGGAAGAAGAAGGTATTCAGTTATGGGGTCTGCGGAAACCTCGCCGGTTTGCTTTCGTTTGCCGGTAATTGATAGTTAACCGCTCGAATCTCAAAGGATGGATGCGGCTGCCTCAAAGAACCACCGGTGAAAACTTGAATATTTGCTGAACAACGTAGGCCATGCCCGTGTCCACATGTCGGCGCGGGGTCGCGGGGTGAACGCGGCAACCTTTATAATCGTTGCGTTTGCGTAGAATATTGAGCAAACTCCCCCTAAGAGAAGAACAAAGGACAGCAGTGGCTCTCATCGTGCAGAAGTACGGCGGTTCGTCGGTCGCCGATACCGAATCGATCAAACGTGTGGCCAAGCGCGTTGTTGAGACGGAAAGAAGGGTAACAAGGTGGCCGTGGTGGTCTCCGCCATGGGCGACACCACCGATGACCTTATCGATCAGGCGCTGAGCATCGACTCCAACCCGCCCGAGCGCGAGATGGATATGCTGATGACTGCAGGCGAGCGAATTTCCATGAGCCTGCTGGCCATGGCCATTCACGCCGAAGGCAGCCGCGCCCACTCCTTCACCGGTCAGCAGGCCGGCTTCTTCACCGACACCCGTTACGGCGCGGCCCACATCAAGGCCGTGAGACCGGACCGCGTGAAGAACGCGCTCTCATTGGGAGACATCGCCATCGTTGCCGGCTTCCAGGGCATCAACGCCAAGGGTGACGCCACCACGCTCGGCCGCGGTGGTTCGGACACGTCCGCCGTGGCACTCGCTGTGGCCCTTGGTGCCGACATCTGCGAGATTTACACCGACGTGGACGGCATCTTTACCGCCGATCCGCGCATCGTGCCTTCCGCCCGCCGTATTCCTTCCATCGGCTACGAAGCCATTCTGGAAATGGCCTCCTGCGGCTCCAAGGTGCTGGCACTGCGCTGCGTAGAGTACGCTCAGCGTTTCAACATGCCGCTGCATGTGCGCTCTTCGTTCTCCCGTCGCCCCGGCACGCTGGTTGTGCCTGACGGCATTGACCCGCGCACGCTGCCGAACCTCGACTGAGCGCGGCTACAGCGAACAATAATCGTAAGTAATTTCAACCAAGACAAGGCAAGACATGACTGAAGAAGAAGCGAAATCCATGGGCGACCTGTTCCCTGACCTGGGCCCCGAGGCACCGGTGATTTCCGGCATTGCCACGATCGTTCCGAGGCGCTGGCCACCGTGCGTGGCGTGCCGAACGAGCCGGGTATGGCCGCCAAGGTGTTCACCGAGCTGGCCACCGCCGGCGTGAACGTGGACATGATCGTGCAGGCCGGCGCATCCGTCGGCACTGCGGACATCTCCTTCACCGTGCCCGAATCGGCCGTCAAGCAGGTTCAGAACACACTGCTCGACAAGCAGGAAGTGCTGGGCTACCACTCCTTCGATGTGGACACCAACGTGGGCAAAGGTGGCCGTGGTGGGCGTTGGCATGAAGACCCACGCCGGTCTGGCCGCCAAGTTCTTCCAGGCCCTGAGCGACGAGGGCATCAACGTGCTGATGATTTCTACCTCCGAGATTCGTATCGCCGCGCTCGTGCCGCTCGATCAGCTCAACGACGCCGTCAAGGCGCTGCACACCGCATACGGTCTCGATGCCGATCAAATCGAAGCCGTGGTGTACGGCGGTACTGGCCGCTGAGCCACTGAGCCGCGTTTTTGCGGTATATACGACGAAAGCCCTCCTTGCGGAGGGCTTTCTCAGTTTCGGACTCAGTTTCAACTACTTCTTGGTGATGTAGCCGAGAGCCTTAAGCATTTCGGCACATTCAAGGGCACCGCCGGCTGCACCACGCAGGGTGTTGTGGGCCAGACCCACGAACTTCCAATCGAAAATGGAATCCTCACGCAGACGGCCGATGGAAACGCCCATGCCACCCTCGTAGTCCACGTCGAGCTTGACCTGCGGGCGGTCATCCTCGGTGAGGTACTGGATGAAGTGCTTCGGTGCGTGCGGCAGCTCCAGCTCGGAAGCCTTGGACGTGTAGTTCACCAGACGGTCGATGAGCTCTTTCTTGGTGGCCTTCTTGCCGAAGTTCAGGAACACGGTGGCGGTGTGGCCGTTGAGCACGGGCACGCGGATGCACTGGGAAGTGATCTTGAGGTCGCCGTCGAACGGCACGATCTCGCCCTTGGCGGCGTCCACATGGCCGAACACCTTGAGCGGTTCCTTCTCGGACTTCGCTTCCTCACCGGAGATGAACGGGATGATGTTGCCCACCATCTCAGGCCAATCCTTGAAGGTCTTGCCTGCGCCGGAAATCGCCTGATAGGTGCTCACAACCACCTCACGCGCTCGAATTCCTTCCATGCGGCCAGTGCCGGCGTGTAGGCCTGAATCGAGCAGTTCGGCTTGACGGCGATGAAACCACGAGTGGTGCCCAGGCGCTTGCGCTGGTGCTCGATCACCTCGAAGTGCTCCGGGTTGATCTCCGGCACCACCATCGGCACGTCCGGGGTCCAACGGTGAGCGCTGTTGTTGGAGACCACCGGGGTCTCGGTCTTGGCATAACGCTCTTCAATGGCGCGAATCTGGTCCTTCGGCATGTTTACCGCAGAGAACATGAAATCAACGCCAGAGGCCACGGACTCGGCATCGTCGCCATCGACGACCACCATGTTCTTGACATATTCGGGCATTGGGGTTCCATCTTCCAACGGTCGCCGACAGCTCGGCATACGTCTTGCCGGCGCTGTGCGCGGAAGCGGCAAGCGTGACCACCTCGAACCACGGGTGATTCTCAAGCAGCGTGATAAAACGCTGACCGACCATACCGGTGGCACCAAGGATGCCGACCTTCAATTTTCGGACATGATGACCTCTATGACCTCTGGGTTTCGATGGATTACTTACGTCGGACGGCCGTCATGCGGGTGGCCGTAAAACAATGCAATTGTACGAAACACGCGGAACAACGGCAGTGGTCTTCCCAGATGGTGGCTGCCCAATGAAGCGAAGGCGATGTTCTACACTGGTAGCCATGTCTATCGCATCAGTAGAGGCCCAAAAACAGCTCGACCGTATCGTGGCTCTCGGCTACCCGGATGTGGCGGATATTTCCGCCGCCGCATTCCGCTCGCTGGCCCGACCTCTGATCGGGGCGCTCGAGCATTCCGATTTGGGATCGAACATCCTGCTGGTGCCCACGCGTGAACTGGTTTCGCCTGAGTCGCTGATTGCACGAACCTCCATCAATCGCATGGCAGGCTTCACCACCATGCCGCCGCGTGACATCGCCAGCTTCCTGCCTCAAGACGCTTCATGCCGCCGGAAGGCCCGTTCTATCTGTCGTCAATCCGCACACCGGCACGTGCTATGTCAATCGCGAGCCGGATGTGGCCCGCAAACTTATCGACTCCGATGAGCGCCTGCCGCTCACCCTCGAGGAAGGCTTGGCCATCGCCACCCAGCACCCGGAGTGGCTGCTGGAAAAGAACGGCTTCAATCTGCTCGGCTCACGCTCCGCAGACGGACGCGTGCCGAGCATCTGGATGAGCCAGAACGCACCGCGACTGGGAGCCGTCTGGCCCAATTCCCGCCATACTTGGCTGGGCAACGCGTATTGCACGGCCCGTCGCGGGGTGAGTCTGTTTAAGTAGGTTTAGCGCGCGGCTTGATCAGCGAACGGATGATGGCTATAAAGCAAGGCTCATCGCGCCGGCCACCACGGCGAACACCTGCGGGCGGCGCAGCTCGTTGCGTGCGCTGACCGCTCCGGTAACGCAATGATCCTCGAACCAGACGCGCAGCTCGTTGCTGGAGTAGCGGCCGACCAGATTACCCCATGTGAGCATGCGGGTCACATAGCCCGCCGGATTGCTCTCATGGAATTCAAACAGGCGAATGCGCGGTACCGCGACTTGGGACCATAGCATTCGAACCCGCACGTGGTGCATAGCCAGATCGATATCATGCACATGACCAACGAAAGAGTTCTTATGGTCATGCCCGCAGAACAGCCGCGAAATAGCCGCCAGCCTCGCGCAAGGCATCCACCTCGCCCACATTCTCGTCCGCGCAGCCGATCGCCTCGCCGAGCCGCGAGCCGGGGCGGCAGACCTCATGGTTGAGCACATAGCACGCCCGGCGTGCGTGCGCGCGCCTTCCACGGCGTTCGGCGTCCATGTGGGCACTTCCTTCAGACAATCGTAGATTCCTGCGGCGGAATGTGCTGGAAGGCGATGGCCGGCACGGGCTTGCCGTCGCCATTGCGCTCGCCCAACTCGGTTTGGACGGACCCCAGCCATTCGATGGCCTTGGGGGTGGGGGTGCCGTACCCGTCGGCGTCGGCCAGGTCGAGTCCTCGCGGATTGACCACATACGCCGGGTATTGGGCGTCGTTTTCTTCGGGTTTGCCGGCATAATCGCCTGAATTGACCATCATAACGGACATGGCCACGCGGCCGGAACCATCGGAGGACTCGACGGGCAGCGCGAACGTGCCGGGCTCGAGACTGTCGTCGGGGTTCAGGCAGCCGGGGTATTCGCGGTAGATGTCATCCTGTTCGTCGGCCAGAATGCCGCATTGGAAGTCGTGGTTGCCGTAGGTGGCGGCAAAGGGCACGCCGGCCTCGACGACCGGACCAAGGAAACCGGAGAACGTGCGGCGGACCTTTTCGCGGGTCTCAATCATGAGTTCGTCGAGGGTCGCCGGCGTCTCGTGTGCGGGGCTGGCCTTGCCGGATTGCGTTGAATATACGAGGGTGGAAACCGTCTCGGGCGTGGGGCTGGTCTCAACGGAATCGCCTACTTCGGAAGTCGTGATCACGTCGGTCGAATCGGCGCCGGCAGCGGCGACGGCATTCGTCACGGTATCGGGGTCAAGCAGCGCGGCTGGTACAGGCTTGCCGGCTTCGGTGAGACGATCGGCCACGCGATCGGATGTTTTGCGAATTACGGGGTGACGCTTGATCCCGCGGATTTTGGCCTCGATCTCGGTGACCGCGCGCACGCGAGCGCCCGGCTCTTCGCCGCGGCGGCGCAGGAACGTGTCGATGTAGGCGGGATCATAGCCGCGGATCTGGTCGCCGGTGAACACCACAAGATCCGGATCGGCTTCGCGGATGGCCTCGCGGATGAGGCGGATGGTGTCGGGCAACACATCGGGGCCGTCCTGTACGTCGGCCATTTGCAGCACGCGGAAGCTGCCGTCTTCGCGGAATCGCAAGCTCGTCATAGCTCTTCAGTCTATGTTGCCGGGCGGCGGATCGCCCGCGCGTTCACAGGACTGGCACAGCAAGGGACGGGGCAGGGCGGGGTGCCGCAGCCGTGTTGTTGCTTGATGGTGCCGCGATTTGTCATGCAGCGTCGGTTGGAGATCCAGACAGCGTCCCTATGCTGACGTTCTGAGACCATTGGCGTCGTTACTGATTCATAGAATGGCCCGGCGCCGACGCTCAAAGAGGCTAGCGTCGGCGGTGGGCCAATATTTGTCGCGTTGCCGATGGTTGTGGGCCTCGTAGCGTCGGTAGTGTGCCATAGCCTGGCAATTTGCCGACGATAAGCTTTCCCAGAGTCGGTATTTCGCCATAAGTTGGTCCGCTGACGACGCTGAGCCGTTTGGCTGTCGGTGCAGTACCAATATTTGGCCCGCCGCCGACGTATGGAGGGCCATCTGGTGGGGTATCGCAGGCGGGGTGTTGTGCCGGAGTCAAAGCGTGGCCCGGCGCCGACGCTGAGTGCCCTCATGTCAGCCAGGTGCATAAGCAAATGCCACGATACGGCATTTCCCCGCGGGTTTGCCCGAACCGGCCTGTAGGATGTTACGTGCGTATTGACAAATCCGCGTGGCCCGG
>ENA-OQDF01001267-OQDF01001267.1-human-gut-metagenome-genome-assembly--contig:-NODE-1267-length-10217-cov-1.978295_pt1 | contig 10217 bp, 15 predicted proteins | sample MGYA00242769_ERZ504597 | MGnify/ENA primary metagenome ERZ504597 (study PRJEB26092, sample SAMD00036305) | human gut metagenome | host: Homo sapiens | study: EMG produced TPA metagenomics assembly of...
TTTTCAGAATTAAAAACTGTCCTAACTTATTCTTTAATACCCTGTTAGAATATTCTGTATCTGCCGTAATATCTCTTACAATTGCACGGCATTCATGTCTTGGGCATAACAAAAAAGTCTATCTTTACTATTTAAAACAAATATTGTTCCATTTCTTAATTTCCCTTGCTTTGCAAATATTCAGCTTCTATTAAACGACCTAAAACCGATTCTGTTTCATCTTCGGTACAAATGTATTCCACCTCAACTTGGTCATCTTTGTAAGGATCTGGCATATTTATCACGGGCTTAATTACATTATCGCCAGAAACCAAACTTGAACCACAAAGTATAACCATTAGCTGTAATTTTCCAGTCCAAAAATTATCACACTTTCTTCGATTACTTTTACAAGATAATTCTTCATACCATTTTTCAACACAATTTATCGGTAATAAATTATACTCTTCAATTAATTCTTCTGAAAAATCGCAAAACAATCTTTTTGCTTCCTTTCGATTGTGTGGAAATATAGAAATAGCTAATTTCTTATATTTTTCAAAAGAACAAGGATACTTTAAGTCTAAATTGATAAGTTCCAATAATTCTCTGCACTTTCAGAAGAAGTAGCTCTTAATAATGTTCCAGAAGAATTGTCACCACATTCTTCTGAAATAACGCATATAAAATTAATACCATTATTCCTAATAGCAAATAGTCCTGTTCCAGAAAAACCCTCCATCACACTACTACGTGAACCAGTTCTCCCTATCGAACCAAAATCATATTCTATGGAATATGTTTGATTTTTAACGATATTATTGATTTTACCTTGCAATTTTCGTTTTCCATCAAGGAATTTGCACCTACTTTCTCACGCTCTTTATCCATAGACATCGGAAATCCATAACCATATATTTGCTCTTCAAGGCTTCCCTGACTAAATTGTATATATTCCATTGCATCCATCCATTCCTGCCATGGTATAAGAATAATAGCAATATCAGCAATAGAAGATGGTTCTGATTGCTTATAATCCGGATGAATGTACACATTTCCTTCTTCGGGTACAAAATCTGAAATATCTGAAACTAATTTTGCTTCAACATTAATTTCTTGAGCATTTCCCAAACTATCCGTGCACCCTAACAACAAGCATATCTGTGATTCAGCTTCTTTGAATATATTAGTCACCACATGTGCAGCTGTAAAAACAACAGCCATTTCTCCAGACTGCCTTAAAAGCAAAATTCCAGATCCTTTTAACTGTTCTGTTCCATTTTTAGCAATTCTTACTGACAGTCGATTAATTATCTCAAAACATTCCGTATTCTCCATATATATAACATCCATCCTTTATCTCTAAAGCTTGGTCATCTAACAGATACAAAGATAACTTTTTTGTATTTAAAAATTCTTTACGGTCCTCAAATGTAAAATATTTTTCATGGTATTCTGTATTATACCAATCATAATTACAATACAGATTAATGCCTTTTTCAGTTGCATTTTTCAGCAGATGAGAAGTACAACTTTATTGGGTACCTTCTTATGATGACCGTTTGTGCTTAATAAATAATTATTCGTCTTAATTGTCTTTAACAAGGAATCAGAAGTATTACTTCTGCTACCATGATGTGACAATTTTAATAAATCGACTTCTAAATATGCTGAGTCGTTTATTTTTAATTCCTTGCAAGCACACTGATGGTTTTGCATCTCCTAAAAAAGCCAATTTTATATTCTGGTATTCAAAAATAAAGGCTATCGAAGATGCATTATTTATAGATGGATCAGTTACTAAATTTTCGTTCATTAAATCAGCCAAATTTTTTTCACCATATCAAGATTACTTGCATATTGAACATTCTCGTTTTCTTTTTCATACTTTTCCCATTGGTTTGCAAATTTTATTAATTCCTTTTCTCCAGGACTAATAAATCGTATTATTGCGTTATCAGCTAAAACATCTTGCTTGCCATATATAACATAATCTACATAAACGGTCTTTTTAAGCCTTTCTCTGAATAATAACTCCAAAAATTTGATTCCATCGCCCACCCCATATTCTTTGTAATTCTGATTTACACAAATCTGATCTTCCACACAATCAGAATCTTCTGAAATTTTTTCTGTCTTTTTTATACTTCTTCGAATACCCCGACATGTATTAAAATAAACCTTTTTCACTGTTCTAGTTAATAAATCATTGGAAGTTCTACAAATTCCCTCTAGTGCTCCTTGTATATGATCATAATCTACATGAGTCAACACAAGCGCTTCTATTTTTTCTTTACGCTCATCAATAATATTAATAATTGATGCATATTCTTCTCCACATTCTTTAGTACCTCCATCGATTAAGATATGGCTAAATACTTCATTTTCACCATAGCAAATCCATATAAAATCGCCTTCATTCGCAGGCAATGTAAATATTTTAACCATTTTGTTCGTTTATAATTTTCCTTTCAAATTACTTATTCTTTGATTTTATTCGTTCAACTAAAATACTATTTTTAATCCATTCTTGCTGTATCTTTTACGACATAATATATAGTTACATATTTTTCTCTGATAAACTACACTAAATGTTTATTAAGTCTAATCCTCTCTTCCACCCCATTATCAAACCTATACATCATCATCCTCCGATCAAACACCGGATTCGCATCATGTATAACACTATGATGATTCGGGCATACAATCATCTGATTATTCGCATCATTATTCAAACTATTAACAAAATAATCAATATGATGTGCCTCTGCGATATGTGAGCCATACTTTTCTCCAATTACCTGTCCGCATATCTGGCATCGATATCCATATAGTAGCTTCAAATTTTCTCCGATTTTTCTGTTCAGTTTACGAATCTTGACAATCTGTAACTTCTTTTCTATTCCACTACTTTTATCTTCCATCTCATATTCTATTTCGTTCTCCACAGTCCGCTCTCGCATTCCTTGAATTGCCTTTTTCATAACCCGAAAATCATCCTGTGCTATTGGCTCCAGAAGAAAAGTATCTTCATATTCTGTGGTATAAATAGCAAGATATTCCTTTAGTCCATCTGGCATTTTTATATAACTTCTGTCTTTTGGATCTCTGTTTTCACGAATCATCTTTATGTAACTCATGCTTTTGAAAAAGTATTGCTGAAGTGCCTGTGACAGCTCACCATTTCTTGGATATCTGATCTGATAAGCATCTTTCTTTCTCTTTTCTACTGAGTTATTCACATTAACAATTTTGGCATCATACGTTTTTCCATTCATAAAAAAATGAATGATTTTAGATTGTCCACGCTGTAAAAAATTCTCCATATTTCAGAGAAAAATCACCTGATTATCTAACGGCAATGTAAAGCCTTCCATCAATGTAGACCAGTCTATTTCTTTTTTATACACATAATTTTCTGATTCCATACGCATCTTCTCCATCACTATAAAAGTGCTTTTATCTTCTCTTTATACCGTCTCCGATAATAGTCCATCGCCCTATACTCAATAACATCCTTCATCTGCTCCGCCAGCACTGGTTCCTTCACAATTTCTTCCATTTCATCCCTCAATGCCAATGCTGCGCCATCCTTTTTCACAAAAAATTCTTCCCCAGATTTCAATAGAAAGTGTACCGGCATTTTCATTATCTTTTGGATATGGTTCTTATCCGAATCTTGCGATATTCCTCATATGTAATCTCTTTCTCCAGATCCTTCCAGTTTGTTCCTGTAGAGAAAAATTCTTTCCAGCTTGCCAGAAGTTCTGCCTCTGACACTTCCATTCTCACATTCCCATGGTTATAAAAAGCCATCAGTACCGGCATTTTATACACCTTGCTCATGTTGGTGTCTTCCAGCAGATTTATAAAGTCTTTTCCGATTCCCTGGCAGAATCTTTTCTGCTCATCTGTGAGTTCATCCAATTCTTCCAGATAGTTCAGATACTTTTTAAACGGATTCTCATTCGAATGTGTGACCGCCATCTGATACACATCATCATCCATATAAGTAAACAAATCCATTCTGGTTGGTTGTTTACCAAGCAATTCTCTGATCCGGAAATACTCGTTTCTGATCTGTTCTTTGATCGTCAGCTGTTTCTTATCTATTTCCGCAAACAGATCAATTAATCTCATATCAAAATCAACAAAACAGTCATCTGGGTAGTCCGTTTTGTCTGCCGGACAATAGGTTTCTTTTCCTGTTTTATTTCTCCCAGTCAGCAAATATCTGACTCTTCCCGCTTTTTCATAATTGCCGATAAAGTCCAGAACATTGAGATATTCTTTTCCCTTATTTCTGCGCAATCCCCTTCCAAGCTGCTGCAGAAAGACAACCGGAGATTCTGTCGGACGCAGGAACATTACCATATCAACTGATGGAATATCTACACCTTCGTTGAACATATCCACTGAAAAGATAACTTTGATTTCTCCATTTTTCAGTTTCTCAATCGCTTCTGCTCTGTCCATGGAAAACTCTCCATCTGCATTACTATAAACTGCTGCCGACGGAATTCCTCTTTTACTGAATTCTTTTGCCATTTCTTCTGCATGTTTTCTGGAACAACAGAATCCTAATGCCTGACTGGAACCATATTTGCAATAATATTTGTAAATCAACTCATGCCTGTAAGCATTCCCGATATAAGTTCTGTTCAGTTCTTCTTCCGCATATTTTCCCTTAACTATATGTAGCTTTGTGTAGTCAGTCTCATCATAAATTCCATAGTAATGAAACGGAACCAGCATTCCCTTATTGATTCCGTCTTTCAGTGAAATCTCATACGGCACATTATAATCGCAGATTTCATATATATTTTTGCCGTCCATTCTCTCAGGCGTTGCGTCAGTCCAAGGAGAAACTGCGGTCTGAAATATTCTACAATTCTTCGATATTGGTCATTGACTGCATGATGAAATTCATCAATCACCACGTAATCGAAGTAATCCGAAGCAAAATATTTTTCATTTAAATATTCCGGTTTCCCAAGGCTTGCTACCGAGGCAAATATAAGCGGTTTATCTGTGCATTTCTCATCTCCCATAAAAAATCCATAGTCTTTGGAATTTCTTACATTCTGAAAAGAAACTGCTGCCTGTTTCAGAATCTCTTCCCTATGTGCAACAAACAACACTTTCTCATATTTTTTTGAATCAAAAGCAGCCAAAAATGTTTTCCCGATACCCGTTGCAGCCTGAATGAGTGCTTTCCGTGCTCCTTCTGCTCTTGTATCTTCCAATGCGCACAATGCCTCGATCTGTGCTCCTCTTGGTTCACATAAAGGTTTTATTTTCGTATCATTTGTTTCCAGCTCTGCAAAATCATATCTGTCAAGGTCTTTTGCCACCGCCGGACAATGCCAGTTCTGGGAGTAACGTTTTAATTCTTTGTCATCAATGATAATGGAATGATTCACAAATAAATCTTCAAATGTACGAAAGAACTCTTTGTAGTTTTCCGGGTCTTTCTGACTGCTGAACCGATAATTCCATTCTATTCCTGAGGTCAGCGCACTTCTGGAAATATTGGAAGAGCCGATGTAAAGTTCACTGTGATCTGTATAATGGAAAATGTAAGACTTGGGTGAAAGGAACGTCCTTTTTCACAATAAAATCTAAGATCAACTCTGTCACCAAGTTTTCTTTTGATCAGATATAGTGCTGATGGCTGTGTAATTCCAAGGTAGTTTCCTGTCAGGATTCGGATTTTGGCTCCACGTTTCAAAGTATGTTCCAGTTCCTTCAGCAGCATTCTCACTCCGGATTCCATAAGAAAAGAGACAATGATATCAACGCTTTCTGCTTTTTTCATACTCTGGATCAGCTGATAATATAGCTGTCTTCTTTTATCCGTCGCCGGTCATTGCATCTGTGGAATATTCGTTTTCATACCAATATTACTTTTCTGCAGAAGTAAATTCAGCCATTTTTCCTCACCTCTTCCCGGTCGAACATCTCCTGTGATCCAATGTTCTTCTATTTTAAGCCATGCATGTCATGTATGAAATCTTTAAATGTATCTGTTGTAAAATCAGTAAAATATCTTCCATTTCGTTCGCCTTCAAATTCTCCGTATTTGAAAGAAGTATAAATCCATCCTTCCGATTTCAATGCTGCATACATATTTTCCAAAACTTCACGCAGTTGTTTTTTGGGTAAATGGAGAATAGATGCACAAGCCCATATGCCATCATATTTTTCTTTTTCATCCAGTTCCTGAAACAGCATCTGCCTGACTTTAATTCCTGTATATTTACTTGCAATCCGGCATAATTGTTCTGAACCGTCAATTGCATCTATTTTGATATCCACGACTCAGAAAATACTTTGTATCTCTTCCTGCGCCACAGCCAAAGTCAAGAATATACGCATCTGGGTTAAGTTTCTCCAGAAATTTGTCTTGTACTTCTGTAAACTTTACTGAAACAGTCCCAGATGCAAAAGACTGCACATTTTTGTTGTAATATTTTAATGTTTTATCTATATCTGTCATATATTCACTCACCAAATGCCATCCAGCACTGATTTCACTCCTGTTTTATCTGCAAAATACCTGTTTTGTTTCTTATGCCTTAATTTTTCTGATAAATCTAACTTCTTTGTGACATATTATACAATTTTTTGACATAAACAGCAACAATTTTCGTCAGACATTTTTTATTATATTCACTTATCTATAATACACAAAAACTGTTGCATATTTCTTTTTTGATATCTTTTCTCTTTCAACAACTTCCATATAAAAAAGAAAGCCAGACTGCACATAGGTTCCTTCCCCTACATACAGTCTGGTTCTCTGATTCCATCATTCATTTCTGGTAATAAGTCGATAAGTCAAACGTTCAATTACGCTTCCGCATCCATCTCCGCCTTAATCTCATCCTCGCAGTCTGCCATCGCCTGTAATGTCATAGTCAGCAGCTTCTGCAGTTCCCAGCCGAGCTGGTCAGCGCCGCGTTCAATAACTTCTCTGGAGCATCCTGCTGCGAAGCCTTTGCTCTTATATTTCTTCTTGAGGGATTTGAGTTCCATGTCTTTTGTGCTTTTGGATGGTCTCATAAGTGCTGCTGCCCAGATAAGTCCTGTAAGTTCGTCCGCCGCAAAGAGTACTTTTTCCATTTCGTGTTCCGGTGCTACGTCAATAGTTGCGCCACATTCTACTGTGATGCCGTAGCCGTGGGATACAACTGAATGAATCACATCTTCGCCTACGCCTGCTTCGCGGAGCATTCCCGGAGCTTTCAGACAGTGTTCTTCCGGATATAACTCAAAGTCAATGTCATGGAGGAGTCCTACAATTCCCCAGTATTCTGCATCTTCGCCATAGCCAAGTTCATTGGCATACCATTCATTACTGCTTCTACAGTCAGGGCATGCTGAATGTGGAATGGATCCTTGTTGTATTTTTTAATAATGTAAATGCCTCGTCTCGTGTAATTGTCTTCATTATTTTGTCACTCCTCATATCTGAATTGTCAGGTGGATAAAATCAACTGCTTTGCTACTTGCTCATAACCGAATAACTGCTCTGCAGTTTATCTGTCAATCTGAATCTGGCATACTTCCATTGCTTTCAGTGCATTCTCATGACTTTCCGGTGTTACGCCTGCGCAGCATTTAGCGTCTACAATAATCGGAACTTCCGGGAGAGATGCTTTTGCCAGAAGTGCATTGGAAATAACACAGATGTCTGTACATAAACCTACGAATGTGATACTTCGATTTCATTATCCTCATTCATTGCCACAAGTTTTCCTGCAAGATCTGTGGAACCAAAGGTTTCTTTGTCAATAGGTTCTGTTTTTCTGAGTGCATCTAATTCGCTTCTGATCTGCCATCCTTCAGTGTCACGGATACAGTGCGGTACAGGAAGCTTCTTTCCTTCCTGGGTGTCGAGATAGTAAGTTTCATGGGTATCTCTGGTAAAAAGAATAACTCCATCAAAATTTTCAATTTTCTCTTTTACACCAGGTACAATGGCAACTGCCTCTTTTGTTCCAAGAGCTCCGTCGATGAAGTCATTCTGCATGTCTACAACTACTAATACTTTCTGCATATTTCCTTCCCTTCCGTTCTTTCTGCACATTTTTCAGATAATCCCATAAAATCTCTGGAAACGTGTGCTGTTATTATTTGTTATTACTATACAGCAACAAAATATTTTTGTACAGGCAGAAGTGCCAGTTTTACTATAGCAATTCCATAAAGTATCAATCATCTATTTTTCAGTATATTTTTCAAATCTGTACTTCTGTTTAATATCCGGATATTTGTCTCTGTCTACTTCACTCATGAACATATCATAGGGTCTGGCGCAGATTTTGAAAGGTGCGTAGAGGGCCTGGTAGATCATCAGTTTTTCACCGTTTTCTGTGTGATGGGCTACTGCAAGGACTTTATAGAGATATTCGGAAGTATCCGGGGATACCCATTCTCTTTTGAAATGCTGCACAATGTCGCCTGCATGGATATCGTGTTCCGGTGGTTCTGATGTATTTTCATTTTCTGCACTGTCAGGTTCTTCCGGTTCTGTGTTGAGTTCCATATATTCTTCTTTATCAAGGGAAACCGGGATTCCGGAACGGCCATTGATGTGAACACCGCCATACCAGGTGCCTGTGACCTCGCAAATATCACCTACTTCGTATTCCATGCTGCAGTCATTATTTTTCTTTATGATTCTGATCTTTACCATTTTTTATTTTTCCTTTTATCTCTTAGCAATTTTAAATACATTCACATTTTTTATTTCCAGTTCTTCCAGCTCTCCGGTTGGTATCCTACTGTCGCCTGCTTTCCGTTTCTTACTACCGGGACTTTGATGATACTCTGGTTTTCAAGGATTTTCTCTGCTTTGTCTTCCTCCGCAATATAGGTGATTAATGCCAGCAGGTCTTTGTCCTTGCAGTCAGTATCTATCAGCCTGTTATAACCACCAACCGCCTGACAGACAGACTGGAATTCACCTTTGCTTAAGCCTTTTTCTTTCATATCTATGACTGATATTTAATTCCCCGTTCTTTAAAGTAACGTTCTGCTTTTTTGCTGTCAAGTTTTTCTTTGTACCAAATCTGTATATTCATAATCTAATACTTTCTCCCGTTTTTCAGAGAATTGTTGTTCCTGTTCATTTTTAATTTTCGTCCATTTCACAGTTTTTTCAAATTCTCACCACATATTTCTCACATTTCCTGGTTATATTATTACCTGTACAGAGCAAAGAGTAATTGCAAATAAAACTTTTTCTTTTTCATACTTTTGCCGAATCCATAAGGTTCCCGGCCTCCTTCTTTTATTTCGCTATTTTTTATTCCATTAAATTTTCTTTTTAATATGGTTATAGATATTCAGTCCTTTGGTCTGTCCGTATTTGGAAATGATAGATCTGTAAATCTGCTGTTTTCTGTTTTTGTCTTCTGCATTTTTTCTCCACAGTTGTAGAAACATAGTTTACTACTTCCTTTGGCATACCCGCCTTGTCGAGAACCAATACTAATTCCTGCTGTAATCTCTTTGTTCCGGCTTTCATGTCAATTATCTTTTGTTTTGGCTTTTTTGTATTCTGATTCTCTGATTGTTTGACAGACTGTTTTTCAGGTTTTTCATCCAACTGTTTTTCTGTTTTCTGATCAGTTTGTTCTGTTGCCTGTCTGTCTTTTTCTTTACCGGTCTGTTTTCTTGCCTGTACCTGTTTTCCGGAATTTTCTCGTTTCTGGAATTTTCACATTTTTTTCTGCTTTCCAGAATTCTATAATATGGTCAAATCCTGTATCCTTACTGATTACAACAATTTTACATTCTTCATCCTGACCTGCACACTCTTTTCCTATCAGGTAGCCCAGATAAGAGCCCAGATGCATATCTGCAGACTGATTTCCTGTCGGTACTTTATGCGTGATCAGTTTTGACTCTCCATGATCATTGATAATATCAAGGTCTATTTTTCTGCTGTTATCTGTATAAAAAAGATGGATAATATCTGTTTCCCTTAATTTACCACATCCTTTGAAGCCTTCACTTCCTACATTTTCATAATCAATTAAATAATAAGTTTTGATAATCTTCATCCTCTCTTTATTTGTTACTGTTCACTCCGTTCACAGTAACTTAGCCAAAATTCCAGATTCTGCGGCAATGGAATTTGGCTTGTATGTCTCGGGATTGCATATTCATGCCAAAACACCTCGCGGAATAGTGGTGTGTGAACAGTAACAATTATATTACTGCTCACT
>ENA-OQDF01001268-OQDF01001268.1-human-gut-metagenome-genome-assembly--contig:-NODE-1268-length-10217-cov-1.432210_pt1 | contig 10217 bp, 15 predicted proteins | sample MGYA00242769_ERZ504597 | MGnify/ENA primary metagenome ERZ504597 (study PRJEB26092, sample SAMD00036305) | human gut metagenome | host: Homo sapiens | study: EMG produced TPA metagenomics assembly of...
AAAGAAATTAATTGCAGCACCATCTTGCAGCCAGGAAGCAAAAGATGCAGCTAACGCATGGCTTGATTCCTGCATTTTTACCGCCTTGAATATCAGAACTTAAGCTGTCTCCAATGATCACTGTATTTTCTTTTTTTAAATGTGGAATCTGTGCAAAACATTTTTCAAAATATTCAACACTTGGTTTATTATAGCCAAATTTCTTCTGAAATAAAAATACCTTGCAGATATTTTTTGATTCCTGAACTTTTTAATCTTCCGATCTGTACAGATAACGTTCCATTTGTTACCACATATATTCTGTATTTCTTTGATAATTGTTCTAAGACCTCTTGGGCTCCTTCGATAAAGTAATGCCCTTGTCCTAGATATATCTGATAGTTACTTGCAACTTTTTCTGGTGATACTTTGATATGAAATTCTTGAAATAAGAGCTTAAATCTGCGAATTTTTACTTCGTCCCTCGTCATTTTCCCTTGTTCTAACAATTTCCATTGAGTAAGATTGATCTTATTATAACGTCCAAGCATCTCATCTGTCACTGAAATTCTTGCATCATCTAATGCTTTCGTAAGTGCATGGGCTTCTGCTTTGTCAAAGTCCAGTAATGTGTTATCTAAATCAAATAGTAATGTATCGATCATAACGTTATCTCCTGTTTTTCGTTTATACTGAGATATATCATTTTTTGACCAATTCTCCTATAAATGATCACTCGGCAGATATTTGGAGATAATTCTCTATATTCTTACCTCTGATAAGTTACATCTCTGACAACCTACTCCTCTGATGAATTACATCAGTATCCCTCTGATACTCTCCTCTGATAATTTGATGTAACAAAAAAGACTCCTGAAACTTTAGAGGTATTCCCTAAAGAGACTTTTACATCTCTTATGGTCGTTTCTCCAAAGTTCCAAGAGTCTTAATTTATGCTTGGACAGTTCACGTAAAATTTATGATATTTTTACGTGAGTTTGATATTACTTACTGGCTGAAAACTTTCTATTCTGTTGAGCATCAACTGGATAGTTTTTTTGCCTAAAGTGGATAGAAGTGTTTGCCCTGTAATATGAATTACAATGGATTTTATTTATCTTTTTAAAACTGCCTGAGCTGCTGCTAAAACGTGCAATTGGTACACGGAATGGTGAGCAAGATACATAGTCTAGTCCAGCTCTGTAGCAGAATTCTACAGATGATGGATCTCCACCATGTTCTCCACAGATTCCTAAGTGGATATCTGGACGAGTTGCTTTACCTTTCTTCGCTGCCATCTCGATCAGCTGTCCAACACCTTTCTGGTCTAATTTAGCGAATGGATCAGATTCGTAAATCTTATTATCATAGTAAGAATCTAAGAACTTACCTGCATCATCACGAGAGAATCCAAATGTCATCTGAGTTAAATCATTTGTTCCGAAGGAGAAGAATTCTGCTTCTTCTGCAATCTCATCTGCTAATAATGCTGCACGAGGAATCTCGATCATAGTACCTACTTGTACTGAATATCAGATTCATAGTAAGCTTTTACTTCTCAGCTGTCTGTACAACAACCTGTTTTACAAATGCTAACTCTTTCTTCTCTCCTACTAATGAATCATGATCTCAGGAACGATGTCATATCCCTTTTCCTGTTTTACTTCGATCGCTGCTTCCATTACAGCTCTTGTCTGCATCTTGGCAATCTCTGGATAAGTAACTGCCAGACGGCATCCACGATGTCCCATCATAGTTGAATTCATGAAGAGCAGCACGTCTCATATTGATCTCTTCTACTGTAACTCCCATATCTTTGGCAAGAGCTGTAATCTCTTCCATTGTGTTTGGAAGGAACTCATGAAGAGGTGGATCTAAGAAACGGATTGTGACCGGTCTTCCTTCCATAACCTCGTATAAGTCTTTAAAGTCTTTCTTCTGATAAGGAATTAACTGATTTAATGCGATTTCTCTTGCTTCTTTTGTTGTAGAGAGGATCATACGACGAATCTTTGGAATTCTCTCTGCATCAAAGAACATATGCTCTGTACGGCAAAGTCCAATACCTGTGCTCCGAATTTGACTGCATTCAATGCATCGGCAGGTGTATCTGCATTTGTTCTTACCTGTAATGTACGGATCTCATCGGCCCATGTCATGATACGATCGAAGTTACCACTGATACTTGCAGGTACTGTACGGATCTCTCCAAGATAAATCTTACCTGTAGATCCGTCTAAGGAAATGTAATCTCCTTCTTTAACTGTCTTTCCACCTAATGTGAAAGATTTACCATCTTCAGCAAATTTGATATCTCCACATCCTGCAACACACGCTGTTCCCATACCACGTGCTACAACGGCTGCATGAGATGTCATACCACCACGAGCTGTTAAGATACCTTCTGCTGCATGCATTCCTTCGATATCTTCTGGTGATGTCTCTAAACGAACTAAGATAACTTTTAATCCTGCTTCATGATGCAGTTTTGCCATCTCAGCATCAAAATATACTTTACCAGCTGCTGCTCCAGGAGATGCTGGAAGTGCTTCTCCGATTGGAAGAGCTGCCTTCAGTGCTGCTTCATCAAAGTTTGGATGCAATAACTGATCTAATGCTTTCGCATCGATTCTTGAAACTGCTTCTTCTTTTGTGATCTTTCCTTCATCTACTAATTCGCAGGCGATACGAAGTGCGGCTGGCGCTGTTCTCTTACCATTTCTTGTCTGTAAGAAGTACAGTTTTCCTTCCTGGATCGTAAATTCCATATCCTGCATATCACGATAATGTTCTTCCAATGTATGAGCAATGCTCATAAACTGTTCATAGCATTCTGGTAAGTCTTCTGCCAGTTTTGTGATTGGCTGTGGTGTACGAACACCAGCTACTACGTCTTCACCCTGTGCATTGATCAGGTATTCACCATAGATCTGTTTCTCACCTGTAGATGGGTTTCTTGTAAATGCTACACCTGTTCCTGATGTATCTCCCATATTACCGAATACCATTGTCTGAACGTTAACGGCTGTTCCCCAGTCTCCTGGAATGTCGTTCATTCGGCGATAGTAAATGGCACGTGGGTTGTCCCAAGAGCGGAATACCGCTTTGATCGCTTCAAATAACTGGTCTTTTGGATCCTGAGGGAATTCTTCATTCAGTGCTTTACGATAGATACCTTTGTATCTCTTGATCACTTCCTTCAGATCATCAGCATCTAAGTCTGTATCAAACTTCACACCTTTTTCTGCTTTGATGTCATCTAAGACATCTTCGAATTTTGCTTTATCCACTTCTTTTACAACGTCTGAGAACATCTGGATAACGACGATAAGAATCATATGCAAAACGAGGATTTCCTGTCTTCTTGGCAAATCCTTCGACAGCTTCATCATTCAGTCCTAAGTTAAGAATTGTATCCATCATACCCGGCATGGATACTCTTGCTCCGGATCTTACTGATACTAATAGAGGATCTTCAAGGTCTCCGAACTTCTTTCCCTGAATCTCTTCCAAGTCTTTCATTGCTTCAATTACCTGTGATGCTACTTCATCACTGATCTTTCCACCGCAGTCATAATAGTTTGTGCACGCTTCTGTTGTAACTGTGAATCCCTGAGGAATTGGTAAATTAAGTCCTGTCATCTCTGCTAAGTTTGCACCTTTTCCTCCAAGAAGGTTACGCATTTCGGCATTTCCTTCACTAATTTGTAGACCCATTTTGTTGCCATGTCAATACCTCCTAAAATTAAGTTATGTCACATTCATATGTCATTGAGCTTATTGTACCACATATTTCAGATTTGCAAAACTTTTTGTGTATTTTACATAATTTTTTTCATTTTTCTCGTTTTTTCATTATAAAAACTGCACATTTACATGATTTTCGATATAATTTACACTGTTATTTTTGTCTTATTTTAACGATTTTTGTGTTTTTATTTTTTATATACAATATATAAATCCCAGAGTCTTTTCACTGAAAAGATTCTAGGATTTCATTTTTATATCAAAGTTATTCAGTTTTTTAAGAATGTTTTCTTTTTTCTTTATCCAAAATTTCTAATTATTTACTAAGACTTCCCATACCTAAAATGGGAAATCTTTAGTTATTTATTATGTTAAACAGATTCTCTCCATCCTGTTTGATCACATCTTGATACCAATAAAAACTATCTTTCTTATATCGATCTAATGTAGCGCCCTCTTCTTCTTCGCGATCTACATACACAAATCCATATCGTTTTTGATATCCATTCAGCCAGCTTAACAAATCCGTAAAAGACCATGTACAATATGCAAGCACTTCACAGCCTTCCTCGATGGCTTTTCCTAATTCTTTTAAATGTTCTCTTAGATAATCAATTCGATATTCATCATGAATCTTATTATCTTCCGTCTTCTTATCAAATGCTCCAAGTCCATTTTCCGAAATGATGATTGGCAGATCATAACGACTTGTGATCTCACGACAACAATAGCGAAGCCCAACTGGATCAATACTCCAATCCCAGTCTGTTGTCATCAATATGGATTGCCTGGATTTTTATAAATTCCAGGAACTCCAAGTACCTGCGCAGAACCTTTCACTCCTGTTGTATTCATTGTACCATATGGTGTTACTCCATCCATCGGATTATACTCGCATACACAACTTTGATAATAATTAACTCCCATAAAATCAATCTCTGCCGCTGCTGCCTTTAAAATTTTCTGATCGTCTTTTGTGACAACTGGTGCAAATCCTTTTTTCTTAAATAATTCATGGCTGCTTTGGGATATCTTCCATATGCATAAACATCCATCCACCAGAAATTCTTCAGTTCATCATAATCATGTTTTGACATAACATTTTCAGGTTTACAATCAAGTGCATAAGATGGTGTATAAGCAAAGCTTGCACCAATCTTTCCTGTTCCGCCCATCTCGCGATATGCCAAAACAGCCTTTGCATGTGCCATAAAGACGTGATGGTTCACTTGATAAAATGTTTTCTGATCGTCAAACTTTCCTGGAGGATGCTGTGCTGTCAGCCATCCAAGTGATGTAAAAATATTTTGTTCATTAAATGTAATCCAGTATTTTACCTTACTTCCATATGCCTTAAATAAAGTCTTAGCATAATTTACATAATCCTCAATGATCTCCTCAGATTCCCATCCTCCATAGAGATCCACTAATGCCTGAGGAAGATCCCAATGGTAGATTGTCACCATTGGTTCAATCCCATATTTTAAACATTCATCAATAATATTTTTCATAAAACTCAATTCCTTTGGGATTGACCTCTCCTCTTCCTTCCGGATAGATTCTTGCCCATGAAACAGAAAACGATAAGTTTTTAATCCCATTTCCGCCATCAACGCGATATCTTCTTTGTAGCGATGATAATGGTCAACTGCAACATCTCCAGTTGTCGCTTTATATGTTTTTCCTGGAATCCTTACAAATTGATCCCAGTTTGTGATCCCTTTTCCATCTTCTCTCCAGCCGCCTTCAATCTGATAGGCAGCTGAAGCACTTCCCCACAAAAATCCTTCTGGAAATTTTGTAACTTTCATTTCTTCCATAAATGTTACGCTTCCTTTCTGCTACTGTACACTTAATAATTTACTTTCCTTTGTTACTACTTTATCTTCACATGCTTTAACTTTTGCAAATTGTTCTGTATTGGAAATAATGATCGGTGTTGTTACATCGTATCCATTTGCTTTAATCTTGTCAATATCAAATTCTAGTAAGATATCCCCTTTTTTCATTGTATCTCCAGATTTTTTCTTTGGAGTAAAATGTTTTCCTTTTAAATTTACTGTATCGATTCCTACATGTACCAAAAGTTCTACTCCATCTTCACTTACTAATCCTAATGCATGTCCTGTTTCAAAACAGCATTCGTACTTTCCGTCAATGGTGCATAGACAACTCTTTTCAGGATGATCGCTGCTCCTTTTCCTAAGATTTCTTGCGAAAATGTTGGATCTTTCACTTCTGTTAAAGGAATCACTTTCCCTTCAAGTGGACTTGTAATGCTGATCTCATTATCTAATAACTGTGCATTAGATTCTTCTACAAAATCTAAATCATCATCTTCATCTACAATATCTTCAAAGCCAATAATCAGTGTTGCAACAAATGTAACAACTACTGTAACCAAAATTGTGAGTGCTGCAAATAATAATGTCTGTGGTTTTCCTTTTTCTACATACTGAACAATCGTTACGATTGCTGGTGTTGCAATTCCAAAACATTTCATTTGGAAAAATCCACCGACTAATCCACCAACAGCACCACCAATACATGCTCCTAACATTGGTCGTTTTAAACGAAGTGTTACACCATAAAGTGCAGGTTCTGTGATACCAGCAAATAATGCTGAAAACGCAGAAGATCCTGCGATCTGTTTAAAGTCTTTGTTTTTGCTTCGAAGTGCAACTGCAAGGGAGGCTGCACCCTGTGCCATATTAGAACATAATTCTCCGATACAGATAAAGTTCTCATATCCTGTTGTTGCGATCATCCCTAATTTAATCGGTGTAAATGCATGATGCATACCTGCCATAACAACGAATGGATAAACGCCAGCCACAAGACCAATGGCAATAAATCCTAATTTATCATGAATTGCATAAACTACTGTTGATAATCCATTACCGCAAATAGCTCCTAAAGGTCCAAGAATGATCAATGCGATCGGTGCTTCAATTAAAACAACTAACATTGGTTTTAAGAAGTTCTTTGTGACAACTGGCGTGATTTTATCTACAAAACGTTCTACATATCTTAGAGAATATACTGCCAAAATGATTGGGATAACTGAATAAGAATAAGATGCATAAGTTACCGGAATATATTTCAAAAATTTCACAGTCTGTCCTGCATCATGTGCTGTATTCATCAGTGTGATCAAGTTTGGATGTAACATGATCAGTGCAATACTTGCTGCATAATACATATTTGTTCCAAACTTTTGGATGCTGAAATTGCAATCAGTACTGGCATGAAGAAAAACGCACCATCTCCTATAACACTTAATAACTGATATGTTTGCCCATTTGTGCTTAACACACCGATCATAGGAAGTAATGTAAGCAATACTTTGATCATAGCTGCACCAATGATTGCTGGAATAACAGGTGCCATGATACCTGAAATCGTATCCATCAGCATTGTAAAGATATTTTTCTTTTCATTCGATTTTGCTGGTACTTCTTTTACTTCATTAGAAAAATTCCCAAGTTTATTTAATTCGTTAAATACGTTTCCAACATCATTTCCAATAATGATCTGATATTGTCCGCCCTTTTTCATGATTCCCATAACACCTTTTGTTTTCTTTACTGCTTCATCATCAACGATGGATTCATCTTTTAATGTGAAACGAAGTCTTGTCATACAATGTACCAGATTGATGACATTATCTTTTCCTCCAACTCTTTGAAGGATCTTTTTTGCTGTATTTTCATAATCCATTTTGTTTTCCTCCTTTTTTCTGGATTTAAAAATTTTCATTTTTCTTTATATAACAAAGACCTGACAATAGATAAAATAATTCCCGGGGTTATTCCATCTATTGTCAGGTCTTGCTTAACTTAATAATAACAAACCTATGATTATTTTGTTTGTTCATCTAAAATTCGTTTGATATGAATTAATAAATATAATTGTTCATCAATTGTTAATTTATAGTTATATTGCTTTTTAATATATTCTGCAATTTTTTTTACTCCTGAAAAAGCATTTTTATTCTGTTCTACCATCACTTTATAAATTTCTTGCATCGTATCTTCATATTCCATATGGTCAAAGACTCTTGCCGCAAAGAACTTAAATGTGTTAAAAATCTCTCATACGAAATAGATTCTTCATTTAAATCTATCTTAAAATGAATCCTTACAATCTGTAAGACTGTATTGATCAACTCTGTAATCTGATTCACATCGGTTATATTCTGTGCATTTAATTCTGCAGACACGATATGCATTGCAATAAATGCAGCTTCATCATCTCCCAAATCCTCTCCTGTCTGTTCTTTAATCCATTCAATCGCATGCATACCAACCTGATATTCCTTTGGATAAAACTTACGAATATCGATTTTCATCATATTCTTTAATGCGATTCCTTCTCGATAACGAGCGACTGCTGAATTGATATGATCCGTCAGTGTCACATATAAGGAATCTCTTATTTCTAATTTTTCTTTTTTTGCCTCTTTTACTACACGATCCGCAATTCCAAGGTATTCTTCCGAAATCTCTTTTACTACTTCCTGTAGTCTCTTGCTTTCTTCTTTATTCTCTAGATGATATGTCTTATCTACCAGAGACTGATCAATATTTTCACCTTTTCTTTTTTAAATCCAATTCCTGGACCTGTCATGATCAATTCCCTTCCTTGTGAATCTACACTGACAACAGCATTTGTATTCAGAACTCTGATTATTTTCACGTTCATCCTCTCCTCTAATTTTATCTAAGTTTTTCATCATTTTTTGTATCTCTATAAATGTACAAGAAAGAATCCTGCTTTACAGGATTCTCCGCCTGCGGCGGGTCGCTTCTGCGACATATTACCCTTCCGCCGCAGTGCGATCCTGCCCGGAGCTCTTTTTCATATCATAAGGGATTCCATCGGAATTTCCTATGATATAAAAAGAACATTCCACAAAATATCTCATTTATGAAATGTTCTTTTTTATTTTTAATTCTAATCCGCAATCTTATCGATCGCATTTGTCACAGCATCTATGTTTTGTGACCATCTAACATCTTTTGTTTATAATCTGGTTCTTCCTGCTTCTCTTCTTTCACACTGATCTCCCAGAATGGTCCCCCTGCATTAGCACCTTCTTTGCCTTGTCGGATTACTTTCTTAAGCGACCACGTCTCAGCTGTTCTGGCTCTGCTTCCTACATCGGCAATCTTTACTTTATCTTTGCCGACCATTCTTGTTAATACAACAAAATGTCCATTCTTTGTGAAATCTCCAGGCCCCATCAGTGCCACGACTGGATGTCCTGCTCTTAATGCTTTCTCTACAGCATCTTTATCCATTCCGAGACCTTTACACTGCATTCCGTATAATTTGGATAATCCTGGAACTACGCTGTGAGAACATCCCTGTCCTGTGTAATACCATCCATGTTTATATGCCTGTTTGCACATCTTTGGAACATCAGCTTTCTTTCCAGTTAAAGAACTGTAGCATACAGCAACTGCGGTTGGTCCGCATCCTGCTGCCTGAATCGTACTTCCGCCGATCTTCTTCCCCGGATAATCTGCCTGATTATAATAAACAACTTTAATTGCTTGTTCTCTGTCTGCTCTGCAGCCATAACCCCTGCTGTCTGTGTCATCATCATGCTGCGATTCCCATCGTTGCGATCACTCTGCCAGTCATCTTGTTCAATCTCATAGTACCCTCCAGATAACTTCTGCTTTTGACATAATACATCGGTTATTAATTATAACAGAGGGATATTTGTTAATCAAAGTGTTTCAATGTTAATTTTTCATTAAATATTCTTTATATTTTTATTTGTCTTTAAAAAACTATACGAAAAACTTTCTCTTTTCTAATTAGTCCTATCTCTTTTTTCCTGCTTTCTCCTCCTCGATGATCTTCTGAAATTCTTTCACATCCTTAGCGATCTCACCGCTTAATAGCAGCATACAGATCAAGTTTGGAATTGCCATCAACGCATTAGCAATATCTGAGAAATTCCATACAAGTTCTAGTGTCTGCGTTGCTCCCACATATGCTACCAGTGAAAATATAATTCGATAGATCATATTAAATTTATGAGTTCCCATCAAATACTCAAATGCTTTTTCTCCATGATACTCCCATCCAAGGATCGTTGAAAATGCAAATAATACAATTCCGATCGTTACTAAATATGCTCCAACCTTTCCAAGAGCTGTTGAAAATGCTGCAATTGTTAATGCTGATCCTATGTACATCTCACCTGTAGCCGGATCGATCTGTCCAAGCATTCCAGAACTTGCGATCGCAAGACCTGTGATCGTACAGACAACGATCGTATCCCAGAAAGTTCCTGTCATATTAATATATGCCTGACGGACTGGATGATCTGTTGTCGCTGCTGCCGCTGTGATCGCTGCAGATCCATTCCTGCCTCATTTGAAAAACATCCTCTAGCAACTCCATAACGTGCTGCATTCATCATAGATGCTACGATATTTCCACAAAGAGCACCGCCCAACTGCTTTGACACTGAA
>ENA-OQDF01001270-OQDF01001270.1-human-gut-metagenome-genome-assembly--contig:-NODE-1270-length-10209-cov-1.783079_pt1 | contig 10209 bp, 13 predicted proteins | sample MGYA00242769_ERZ504597 | MGnify/ENA primary metagenome ERZ504597 (study PRJEB26092, sample SAMD00036305) | human gut metagenome | host: Homo sapiens | study: EMG produced TPA metagenomics assembly of...
CTTCTAACGAAAATCTTCTGAATTCTTTGGCAATTTGTTTTCTTGACTTTTCTTCGTCTGACTCTTAATATATCTATAGAACAAGAAATGAATCAAGGAGGGTATTCCAATGAAAACAGTAAAAATTTCTTTAAATTCAATTGACAAAGTAAAATCATTTGTAAATGACATCACAAAATTTGATTATGATTTTTGATCTTGTATCCGGAAGATATGTCATCGATGCAAAATCAATCATGGGAATCTTCAGCTTAGATCTTTCTAAACCGATCGATCTGAACATCCACGCTGATGATAATGTAGATGAGATCATGGCTATGTTAAAACCATATCTTTGTGACTAATCAGTAATCAAAAAGTAAATGATCTACTTAGAAAAAGGGCTGACCTGTTTAAGGGTTCAGCCCTCTTTTTATTTTACTTCAATGACCTCAACAGTCTCGATCGCCTGATTCATCAGCTCATCAATCTTTTCATTCAGGTTCTCTTCCGAACGCCGGATCACATCAATATTCGGCTTTGTTACCGGATGTTTTGCCACGAAGATCGTACAGCAGTCTTCGAATGGCTGGATGGATGTCTCGTAAGTATCGATCTTCTCTGATACATCCACGATCTCCTGCTTGTCAAATCCGATCAGCGGACGATAAACCGGCATCGTACATACATCATTGGTTGCCGCAAGGCTCTGCATGGTCTGACTTGCCACCTGCCGATACTCTCGCCTGTGATCATACCTAAGCATCCATCTTCTTTTGCAAAATGCTCTGCAATACGCATCATATATCTTCTCATAATGATCGTCAGTTCATCGTGCGGGCACTGGTCATAGATATAAAGCTGGATGTCAGTAAAGTTAACTACATGAAGCTTGATCGGTCCGGAATATTTTGCTACCTTCTTCGCAAGATCCACAACTTCTGTTTTGCGCGCTCACTTGTATACGGCGGTGCGTGGAAATAGGTTGCTTCAAGACTCACACCACGTTTTGATACCATATATCCCGCAACCGGGCTGTCAATACCACCGGATAACAGCAGCATCGCCGAACCATTCGTTCCAACCGGCATTCCGCCTGCTCCCGGGATGATCTGTGAATATACGTAAATCTCATTTCTTACTTCTACATTGACCATAACATCCGGATGATGCACATCAACCTTGATTCCGCTCTCCGGAAATGCATACAAAATAGCCTCTCCAAGGTCACGGCTGATCTCCATAGAATTCAATGGGTACGACTTCTTTGCACGTCTGGATTCTACTTTGAATGTGAAGTTCTTATCCGGATACATCTCATCCATATATGCCACAACGTCTTTCTCCAGTTCCTCAAATCCTTTATCCTCCATACGGACAACCGGACAGATTCCGACCAGACCAAATACCTTTTTCAGATGTTCTACCGTCTCATCATAATCGTAATCTCCTTCACAGTCCACATAGATTCTCGCCTGTGACTTATGCACATCAAACTGTCCGTCCACATCCTTTAATGCATAGCGCACCTGGCGTACCAGTGCATCCTCGAACAGATGACGGTTCTTTCCCTTAATTCCAATCTCTCCATATTTTAATAAAAATGTATGAAATCTCATCTTCTGATTCCTTTCCTGATTTCTTTCTCTTTTATCGTGATCTACTTAATGTCTGGTATATCTTCTAAGCATCGGTACTATATTATATAGTGCATCGAGCGTATAGTCAATCTCTTCCATCGTAGTAAATTCTGACATACTGAACCTGAGGGTCGCATCCAGGAACTCCTGCCTTGCGCCGATTCCCTTTAACACACCGCTGATCTGTGGATGATTGGATGCACATGCCGAACCGGATGATACATAGATTCCCTTATCTTCCAGCGCATGCAGCAATACTTCACTCCGGATACCTGCGATTCCTACACTGATAATATGTGGTGCCGATGTCTCATCATATAATCCGTGGATCGTCGTATTCTCAATCTTTTCCACGCCTTCAATGAAATGCTGCTTTAGCATCCTCATCTTCTCTACCTTCTTATCCAGTTGTCGTAAATCGTCTTTGCTGCCAGAGAAAGTCCTGCGATTCCCGGTACATTTTCTGTTCCGGAACGCATATCATGCTGCTGGCCGCCTCCATAAACGATCGGACGGATCTTTACATTTTCACCGATGTATAAAGCACCCACACCCTTCGGTCCGTGGATTTTATGACCACTGACGGAACACATATCTACCTTAAGTTTCTTCGGGTAAATCTTATATTTTCCAAATCCCTGTACCGCATCGACATGGAATAAAATATCTTTATTATATGCCTTTACGATACTTGCCGCTTCCTGGATCGGCTGGACAGAACCTACCTCATTATTCACATACATGATCGATACCAGAATCGTATCTTCACACAGTGCTTCCTGCAGTGCATCCAGACGGATCCTTCCATACTGATCTACCGGAAGATAGGTTACACGGAATCCTTCTTCCTCTTCCAGAAAACGCATGGTATTAATGATCGCCGGATGTTCAATCGATGACGTGATCAGGTGGTTGCCTGCACGCTTGTTCGCCCTTGCTGCACCGATCAATGCCATATTGTCACTCTCGGTACCGCCGGAAGTAAAATACACTTCCTTTTCCTGTACTTTCCATAGTCTTGCAAATGTCTCTTTTGCTTCTTTTATATATTTTTCTGCTTCCACACCTTTGTTATGCATGGAAGACGGATTGCCATAGTCTTCACACATAACCTTCTGCACCAGTTCCCCGACGCTTCGATATGCCATAGTGGTCGCCGAATTATCCAGATATACTTCCTTCATTTCTTCACTTCCTGTACTCTTCATTCTTAGTATTAGATTATGTCTCTACCCTTCCAGATGGAACATCAGAACCGAAAGCATTGTAAGTCCGGCCGTCTCTGTACGGAGGATTCTCTTTCCAAGTGTCAGCGGCTCTGCCCCGGCTTTCACAGCCTGTTCTACTTCTTCTTTCTCAAAGCCGCCTTCCGGTCCGATAAAGATGCCGACCGACTGCCCCGGCCGGATCTCTGCAATGATCTGCTTCGTCTCTTCCATGCCTTCTGCCAGTTCATACGGGATCAGGACAACATCCAGTTCCTCTGCATACTTCAGGGCCTGTGCATAGGTACACACTTCTCCCACTGCCGGATAATGCCTCTTCCTGCCTGCTTTGCCGCACTGACTGCGATCTGCTGCCAGCGTTCGACCTTCTTTTTTGCTTTCTTTGCATCCAGCTTTACTACTGCACGCTTCGTTGCCACCGGAATCACCTGGTATACACCCAGCTCCACCGCTTTCTGCACGATCAGTTCCATCTTGTCCTGTTTTGGGAGTCCCTGAAACAGATAGATTTTTGACGGAAGTTCGCTCTCATCCTTCTTTTTCTCCAGAATCTTAAGTACCGCCATGTCTTCTTCGTAAGATTCCACCACACACAAATAGAGCCACCCGTCACCGTCCCCAATGGTCAGTTCCTCGCCGGTCTTCATACGGAGCACATTCTTCATATGATTGACGTCACTGCCTTCTACATAGATTTTTTCTTCCCTCACCTGTTCCGGTGATACAAAAAAATGCTGCATATGCCTATCCTCTAATTCTTTCTTGCTGTTACAGATACCCACTCACCCTGGTGATTGACTTCCAGGACTTCCAGACCTGCCTCCTTCACAGCTTTTACTACCACATCTTCTTTGTCTTCGATGATTCCACTCGTGATATAGATACCGCCTTTTTCATCTGATGAATGATCACAGGTGTCAGCGGCACCAGTACATCTGCCAGAATATTTGCTGCTACAATATCATATTTTCATATCCCACCTTGTCCTGTACTGCTTTATCATCAATGATGTTACCGATCATGACTTCATACTGATCTCTGCTGATTCCGTTATTGTCCATATTCTCATATGTTGCATCGATCGCACACGGATCCAGATCCGTTCCTACGGAATGCTTTGCGCCGAACTTCAATGCTAGCATTCCAAGGATTCCGCTTCCACATCCTACATCTAAGATTTCTGTATCCTCTGTCACATATTTCTTAAGCTGACGGATGCAGAGCTGTGTTGTCTCATGCATACCGGTTCCGAATGCTGTACCCGGATCGATATGGATCACCATCTTGTCACTGTCCTTCGCCTCGACATTTTCCCATGAAGGAATGACAAGAATGTCATCAATATAGAACTGATGGAAATACTGTTTCCAGTTATTCACCCAGTCTACATCCTCTGTCTGTGATTCTTCAATCGTACATTCCCCTACATTCAGGTAACTTCTCATCTCTTCCAATTCCTGTCTGACTTTCAGTAACAGTTCCTGTTTGTCTACATCTTCGTCCAGATAGAATGTCAGATATGCACATCCATCATCTTCCGGTATATCCGGCAGGATGTCTACGAACATCTGCTCTTTGTCAGACTGGGTGAGCGGAATCTTGTCCTCGATCTGCACTCCTTCGATTCCAAGATCTGCAAGCATGCTGCTGACGATATCTTCTGCCTCTGTCGTCGTCTTCAGACGAAACTGATTCCATTTCATATATATATTCTCCTCATCATCTTATATTTTTCAAGTTTACTCATTGTTTATTCTAACACCTGCCGTCTTCAAAGTAAATGTACTTCTCCTGCTAAAACTCCGTTAAGAAATTAACATTTACTGTTCAGATGGCGTTAAGAAGCTTTTGGATCTTTCGTTCCTCCATCAAAATGCATAAAATGTATCTGGAAACAACAGAGAATCAGCAAGGAGGACTTTTTTATGAATATTGGTATTTTAATTCTTATGATCATCGGCGGAGGTGTCGGCGTACTGTCATCTCTTTATATCGCACTTAGTTTCCGGCAGTCATTGTCTGGAAGATCTACCGGAAAATCCGCTATGGATATAAGCTTACATATTAGTTATATGAACTACTATTTTATGACAGTGTTCAGATCCTGTTCGATCTCATCCATTTCGGACAGGATCTCTTCCTGCTGTTTGTCGAACAACAATTTCTTATTGTACTGATAATACTTGTCACAGTCATTTTCCTTTAAGAACTGGATACTGTAATAATTCGTGTTAAGTTCGGTCACGAAAGAGACCATCTCCTGACTGTCTCCAAATGCAGCTTCCATGAAATCAAATGCGTGTTCCAGCGCAGCAAGTGTATGCTCTGTCAGTTCTTCCCGCCCTGCCACTTCATTGCCAAACAATTCCTTTACACGTTCAAATGCTGCTTCTCCGTCCAGATGTTCCTCTTTCGTAAGCTGTTCATAGGATTCCAGCGTATCCAGTACCTGTTTGCGTACATGATCTTCCTGCTTTGTCATCTGCTCTTCTTTCCGGAGTTTTTCGTACTTGTCCCTCGCTTCACAGACTACAAGATCGATCTGCAGATTGGATCTTAATAACTTCAGATATTCATATAAGATCGTCACAAACCGGTCTTTCAGAAAATAATCTTTAAAGCAAGTTCCCAGTCTTCCGATCAGCATGTTAACTACACTGAGACGCTCATCAAATGCTGCATACTGCAGTCTTTCCAAAGTGTCCTTTGTGTAGACATCTTCAATGATCTTCTCAAGTCCGTAATCTTTCTTGTATTTTCTGTACAGTTCCAGATAATTCGCAAAATCCTTTGCAATCTTCCAATGCTGAATGTACTGATGAACGACCTCTCTATCTGCTTTCTTTCCCAGCTTCTCATATGTCTTCAGAAGCTGTGACAGATCTTCCCATCCTCTGGCCGTTGCAAAGACTCTTCCGTCCACGGTCGTCTCCATGCGATAGAAATAATCTCTGCGGATCTCCAGATATGCAAGGATTGCCGGATGGATATCTGCCTGATATGCGTATTCTTTCCAGACATCATAGTTCACATCCACATCGATCTTCTTGATGCGGTCAAGTGTCACCACATCAAAATCGCGGACCGACTTATTATATTCCGGCGGATTGCCTGCCGCCACGATGATCCAGCCTTCCGGGATCTTCTGATTGCCGAACATCTTACACTGCAGGAACTGCAGCATCGTCGGTGCCAGCGTCTCTGACACACAGTTGATCTCATCAATGAACAGAATTCCTTCTTTTAATCCTGTTTCTTCCATCTTATCGTATATTGAGGCAATAATCTCACTCATCGTATATTCGGTAACAGAATATTCTTTTCCGCTATATACTTTCTTTTCAATAAATGGCAGTCCCACCGCACTCTGTCTGGTGTGTGCGTGATCGTATATGCCACAAGCGCCACTTTACACTCTTTGGCCACCTGCTCCATGACCTGGGTTTTTCCGATTCCCGGAGGCCCATCAAAGAATCGGTCTCTGTCTGATCTGTGGAATCATATAATCCCCGAACTCATCTTTGGCAAGATATGCCTCGATGGAATCTTTGATTTCTTTCTTTGCTCGCTTTATAATCCATTTATTTCTTTCCTCCATGTAATTCACCGGTTACTTACAGATCCTGTCCTTCTTCCAGAATGATCTTGATCGCCCATGGCGGGACATCCACGTCCTCATATTCTTCCTCCATGAACACAAATGCCGTCTCGTAGACTGGGCGCTTCGCCGGATAGATCCCACGTCCGTCCGTAAAATAGATCATCCCCCGCAGATGTTCAAATGCATGCTGCCGGATCATTTCGTCCACATAGCAAATGCCGGGCGAAAATCCGTTCCGCCTTCGCCTTTTAATTCTAACTTCTCCATATAAGATTTCAATTCTTCCTCACAGGTGATCTTCTGATCCGTCTGGATCTGGTCATCACACTGTATGATATGAATATTCACCTTCCGAAAAAAACTGTCGTTCTCACTCAGCACACCATATGTCTCTTCCAGAAACTTTTCACCAGTTCTCCGGAGCACGACATTGATGTATCGATCACAATCACAAATTCTTCGACCTTCTGGACTTCCTTCCACTCCTGCGGCTCGATCAATGGCATATTCCCATACAACGACAATCCATAACTGTAGAAATTATAGTCAAAAGAATCCGGGTCTACCGTCATCTCTTCTTTTAAAACCGAAAACTTCCGTAAGAATTCCCGGTAATCCATCCGTTCCCGGTTCTCGACCTTCACCTGATCGATCAGACCACCCGAACTTTCCGATGCCTCTTTGGAAATGTCTCCATCTCCGTCTCCATACGTTCGCTGATGTCCTGCCACTGATTCTCGATCTGGCTCTGCTTCTTCTTATCCTCATCTTTTGGCCAGTAACTGTGATCATCCACACAGAAGTCTGACTCTAACTGTCCAAGCTTCGTTTCCGAGAATTCTTCTTTCTTCAGCACTTCATATACCCGTTCTGCCGTCAATGTCTTCATTTCCTTCTTCAGCATCCGGTACATCTCTCTTCTCGGAAGAGACCTAGCCTTCATCACACAGCGGTACTGAAGCCCGTCGATGATGGATTCTGCCACAATATCGCAGGCCAGATGATAAATCCGCTCTTCTCTTCCCTTTCTCCGGAGCATATGCCGGAAGATACCATCAGTACCAGATGCAGATAGATCCGGTTCACCATAACGCGGTCTTCCCGGAACAATCCCCCCAGATACTGCGGATCATAATAAAGGTACAGTCCATCCGTTCCCATGCCGTCCGCACCAGTATCCGGTATAAATGGCATGCACGACAATGCAACGTCCAGGAAACGCATCTTCATATAAAGCTCATTTCTTGCCGTGATCAGGATCTTTCGACTGACAGACTCCATACGCTCCTGCATGGCAGTTGACTGTGACACAGCCTCTGGTTCTGTTGTTTCTTTCTTTATTTCTTCATTTTTTATACGTCTCTTCGTATCTGCCATATGATTTTCCGCTTTTTCTCCTTACAATTCAAACGTCTTTTTCTTCTTCGGGAACAGCTCTTTTCTGACATCCATAAGCACACTCAGACTTTCCGTCCTGTTCCCCTCTGCCGCTACATCCATACCTGTCTGTAAAGCCGGTTCACTCCACAGCTTCTTCTGCTCCAGGAACCGGATTCCTTCTATATCTTCTCTCTTTACCAGATACGCTGCCACCGTTTCCATATGCTCCCGTATGTATGTTTTGTAGACATTTTGTTCTTCTCCGACAATTCCTCCGGAAAACGCAGACGGTCCAGTGCAAGCTCCACCGCCGTCTCTTCTGTATCCTCTGCAACCGTATGATAGAACATCTCATCATATTTCTTATAATCTAATTCCCGGTTATAAAAGCACTGGCGGTAGTATCCTCCCGCACCATGATGGTGTGTCTCAAGAATCCTTGCCGGGGTGTTCTCAACCGCCTCTTCATAGTGTTCCGGAAATAGAATCCGGACTTCCCTCAACCATTCATCTGTACTGTTTTTTTCTGCGCAACATCTCCAACTGTATCCGTATAAGCTTACACGGATCTGATAACGCGTCTCTTCTACAATAGATTTCAGACAGCTCTTCTTGCCCTCACGGAAATATATCTCCACTTCTTCCAGACGACAACCCGTCAATGCACCGCCACCCATATCGAGCAGTTGATTCCCCAGAATCAGTTTTTTCAAGTTCTTGCACCGGTAGAATGCGTAACGACCGACTTCTTTTAACGCTTCCGGCAGCAGATCTCTTCCACTTCCAGATTCCTGGCAAATGCATAATCATCCAGTGCGGTCACAGTTTCTCCTTCTATCTCATCCGGCAGGACCACACAAAGTGTCCGCTCCATAATATTCAGTGATCATCATACCCTTCGCTGTCATTTTATATCTGATCTCCGCAGTGATCAGATTATCCTGCTTTTTATTCTTTACCTGTTCATTTATTTTTGCATCCATATTCCATTCAATTCCGTCCATTTTTCTTTCTTCCCTATACTACTATGATTCCCTGCTATTTGCAAGGCAGGTCATAACTTGTATTCGCTGCATATATATATGAACAAATGATTCTTGCGGAGTTCTTATGTCCCGATTACATAATTACAAACCATTGATCCTCTTATTCTTCTTTCATTCTGTTTCTTTGCAGGCGGACAGATTGCCCGGCTCTTTCCGCCTGCGTCTGTCAAAACAGATGATAAAAGTCCATCCGGTAATGCAGCTTCCTCCGGCACAGTTCCGACAGCCTCGACTTCCGGCAATCCCCTCTCCACGATTCTGCCGGCTGCCGAAAACTGGGGTCTCAGCTTTCAGGAGGAAGGCAAAGTTCCTGTCGGTAATGCATCTTTCGATGAGCTTCAGCAATATCACGCCTACTATGCACAAAAGACGGATAAAAAGTCATCTATCTTACTTTTGACTGCGGCTATGAAAACGGAAATACACCGACTATCTTGAACGCTTTAAAACGTCATAACGTTCAAGCCACATTTTTGTTGTCGGAAACTTTCTGCGTGATAATCCAGAGCTGGTAAAGCAGATGTTAAAAGAAGGTCATACCGTCGGCAACCATACTTTCCATCACCCCGACATGTCCCAGATTGCAACAAAGGAGACATTTTTCAGAGAACTTAAGAGTGTGGAAGCTCTGTATAAAGATATCACAGGCAAACAGATTACACAGACTTACTTGAACAGGCACGCACCAGAGATAATATCGAAATCTGCGAATACATGACGATGGTCGATCTGATTTCTGACGACAATATCTGCGGCGGTATAGTTATCATGGATGAGCAGAATCTTATGTGCATTGCAGAAATCCACGATCTCCTGGTACAGCTCCGGGCTGCCCACGCTGCCCACCGGGTTGGCCGGCAGGGATACGATCATAATCTTGGCCTTATCGGCCACATCGTCGGGGATCTCCTTCACATTGGGCAGGAAGTTATGCTCTTTGGTCAGGTGGTAGTAGTACGGCACGCCGCCGCCCAGCTTGACGCCGGTAATGAACACCGGGTAGCAGGGGTCCGGCAGCAGCACCACATCGCCGTCGTTCAGCAGGGCAAGGCCCATGTGCCCATGCCGTCCTGGCTGCCGTTAAAGCTCATGATCTGGTCCGGGGTAATGCCGTCCACATCAAAGCGGCGCTTGTAATAAGCGCACACGGTATCCAGCAGTTCCGGCAGGTCCCGCAGGGAATACTTCCAGTTTTCGCTCACCATGGCGGCATCGCACAATGCCTGCTTGATGTGCGGCATCGGCTCAAAGTCCGGGGTACCGACCGAAAGATTATACAGCTTTTTGCCCTGTGCTTCCAGGGCCACCTTTTTATCATTCAGGGCGGCAAAATTTCC
>ENA-OQDF01001271-OQDF01001271.1-human-gut-metagenome-genome-assembly--contig:-NODE-1271-length-10207-cov-4.481647_pt1 | contig 10207 bp, 16 predicted proteins | sample MGYA00242769_ERZ504597 | MGnify/ENA primary metagenome ERZ504597 (study PRJEB26092, sample SAMD00036305) | human gut metagenome | host: Homo sapiens | study: EMG produced TPA metagenomics assembly of...
CTCAGTTTCAATAGACTTAGTTGCCATTTACGGTTAACCCCCTATTTGGCCTTGTGGCCACGGAACGTACGAGTCGGCGCGAACTCGCCGAGCTGTGACCAACCATGGACTCGGTAACATACACGGGCACATGCTTGCGGCCGTCGTGGACGGCGATGGTGTGACCAACCATCTCGGGGAAGATGGTGGACGCGCGGGACCAGGTCTTCACGACGTCCTTCTTGCCAGCCTCGTTCATCGCGGTGATACGCGAGAGAAGGCGAGTCTCCACGAACGGGCCCTTTTTGAGACTTCTGCTCATAAGTGCTTTCTCCTAAAACTCGGTATCCGAAATTACTTCTTACGGCGACGAATGATGTGCTGGTTCGAGACCTTCTTCTTCTTGCGCGTACGAAGGCCCTTCGTCGGCTTACCCCAGGGGGTAACGGAGGGACGACCAGAGGTGTGGTTCTTGCCCTCGCCACCGCCGTGCGGGTGGTCGACAGGGTTCATGACGGTACCGCGGACGGTCGGGCGCACGTTCATGTGACGCTTACGGCCGGCCTTGCCGATGACGATGTTGGCGTGATCGGCGTTGCCGACCTCACCGACGGTGGCGCGGCAGGTAACGAGGATGCGGCGCATCTCGGAGGAAGGCATACGGACGATAGCGTACTTGCCTTCCTTACCCATCAGCTGGCAGGAGTTACCGGCGGAACGGGCGATAGCAGCGCCCTTGCCCGGCTGGAACTCGACGGCGTGGATGAGCGTACCGACGGGGATGTCGGCGAGGGGCAGAGCGTTGCCCGGCTTGATGTCGGCGTCAGAACCGGACATGATGGTCTGACCGACCTCGAGGCCCTTGGGGGCCAGGATGTAGCGCTTCTCACCGTCAGCGTAGTGCAGCAGAGCGATGCGAGCGGAACGGTTCGGATCGTACTCGATCGTGGCAACCTTGGCGGGCACGCCGTCCTTGTTGCGCTTGAAGTCGATCACGCGGTAACGACGCTTCACGCCGCCGCCTGGTGGCGGGTGGTGATGCGGCCGTTGTTGTTACGACCGGCCTTCTTGGGCAGGGGCTCGAGAAGAGACTTCTCGGGCTTGGTGCAGGTGATCTCGGAGAAGTCGGAGATCGTCTGCCAACGCCTACCAGCGGAGGTCGGCTTAAGGTGCTTTACAGCCATTACAATCCCTTTCAATAGGAATCCGTTAGCCATCGCAGACAGGGATTCGAGGTTCTGCCTCGGGTGCGATGACACCGGACGTATACACGGTTCCGGGCGTGTCCATTTTATACGCCCGAAACCTTGAGCTCTCGCCTCCCCTATTTGGGAGGCATGAGCTCACTCAACAGCAGCGAGTCTTAGGCCTGGTTGCCAAAGACCTCGATGGTGTCGCCCTCGGCCAGCGTGACGATGGCCTTCTTCCAAGAACGGGTCTTGCCGGCGACATAGCGCACGCGCTTGATCTTGGGCTTGACCGTCAAGGTGTTCACGCGAACGACCTTGACGCCGAAGATCTCCTCGACAGCGTCCTTGATCTGATACTTGTTAGCATCCTTGGCGACCTCGAACGTGTACTTGTTCAGCTCCATGCCGGAGAAGGAACGCTCGGGACACGATCGGACGGATGATGATCTCGTGGGCGGTCATTTATGCAAGCACCTCCCCGAAGTGAGCGGCGATGTCGGCGGGCATCAGCACAGCGTTGTTGTTGACGAGATCGTAGGTGTTGGCCTCGTCAGCGGTGATGATGAACGTCTTGGGAATGTTGCGGAACGACAGGTAGGCGTTGACGTCCTCATCGCGAACGATGATGGTCAGACGCTTGCCCTCAAGGCCGAGAGCCTTGAGCATGGCGACGGCAGCCTTGGTGGAAGCTTCTCGAAGCCGTAGTCGTCGACGAGCACGAGCTCGCCATCGGCCAGCTTGGCGGACAGCGCGGAGCGCATAGCCAGCTTGACCTCCTTGTTGTTCATACGCTTAGCGTAGGAACGGGGCTTGGGGGCGAAGACAACGCCACCGTGACGCCACTGGGCAGCACGGATGGAACCTGGCGGGCACGGCCGGTGCCCTTCTGACGCCAAGGCTTCTTGCCGCCACCGGAAACCTCAGAGCGGCCCTTAGCGGACTGGGTGCCTGACGCCAAGAGGCCATCTGGCACTTGACGATGTGGTGCATAACGTGGATGTTCGGCTCGATGCCGTACACCTCAGCGGCGAGCTCGGCCTCGGCGACCTTCTTGCCCTCGCTGTTCTTTACTTCAAACTTGCCATTTAAGTGTTCTCCTTGGTATGACGCTGGGCTAAATGGGCTGGGCCCTTAGGCCATACGGATGGCGACGAGACCATTCTTGGCACCCGGGACAGCGCCCTTGACCAAGATGAGGTTCTGCTCGGCATCGATGCGGACAACGGAAAGGTTCTTGACGGTAACGCGCTCGTTACCCATGTGACCGGCCATCTTGACGCCCTTGAGGACGCGCGCAGGATAGGCGCACTGACCGATAGAACCGGGGTGACGCTGGAAGTGAGAACCATGCGTCATAGGACCGCGGCGCTGACCCCAGCGCTTGATGCGACCCTGGAAGCCCTTACCCTTGGAGGTACCGATGACGTCGACCTTCTCGACGTCAGCGAAATCAGCGACGGTGACGACCTCGCCGACCTTGTGCTCCTCGCCGTTCTCGACGCGGACCTCACGAAGGAAACGGACAGGCTCGACGCCAGCCTTGGCGAAGTGACCAGCCATGGGCTTGTTCACGTTCTTGGCCTTGATGTCGCCGAAACCGATCTGGACGGCGTCATAGCCGTCGGTTGCCTGAGTTTTAACCTGCGAGACAGCGCAGGGGCCAGCCTGGATGACCGTGACGGGAACGACGTTGTCGTCCTCGTCCCAAACCTGGGTCATGCCAATCTTGCGGCCGAGAATCATGCTGATCAAGATATGATCCCAACTCTCGCGTGGTCTTGGGACAATGCGTACACCACCGAGCGTACGCCCCTAGAGGACCACTACTTATACGACGTGCTCCCCAGCCTTGTATTGCGTCCGGACTACCTGACAACCCTATTAAGCAGGCATTTTGTCCAGCCAGAATACTCCCCTGGTTTCACACAGCTGTTTAGTATACACGGCTGCGGGCGTATCCATCGAGATTCATATTTCACTCACATTGTTTACGCAGGTAAAGTGCGCGGAGTCGCCTGGGGCCGCAGAGCGGCGGCGAAATATATTAAGGTTGCTGCTCTGCCGGGCTTGGGAGACGACACGTTGACGCCTGCTTAACTCTGCTCGCTCAGGCTAAAGACTTGTTGGGGATCGATGATCTGCTGCAAGGTGAACTTACATTGGGACGTGTCGCATTCTTCTTGCGAATCCTCAAAATCAAAGATCATGATGGCGCAGTTGGGGAGTTTTGTTGGGAGCTCGAAGCCCTCTGGGGCTGCAGCCTTGATGAATTGGCGGCTGGCGCTGCCGTGGCTTACTGCTAGGAGGGTTTCGATACCATCGGCGCCCATGATATTGGTGAGGGTGTCCACCATGCGCTCTTGCAACGCGCGGCTTCCTTCTCCTCCGAAGGGGACCAGGTCCTCGCCCGATCCCAGACGTCGGTGGGGAGGGCATCGTGGGGACCTTCTTCGAAGGTGCCGTAGCAGCGCTCGATGATGCCTTCGCAGGGCTCGACAGCGGCGTCCGGACCGAGGAGTTCGGTAGCAACGAGCTGAGCTGTGTCCATGGCTCGGCCCAAGGGCGAAGAGACCACTTTGTCGGGAACGACGTTGTGGCTTTGAGCCACGCGGCTGCACCCGTGCCTGCTGACGGCCCAGGCCGTCAGCGGTGAATCGCAGCGGCCCTGGACCAGCTTTTTGACGTTGAACTCCGTCTGACCGTGGCGGAGTAGGTATAGGCGCTTCATGCTCTCCCCTTCTGCATAACTTGCTTTGCCGGCGCGGCCTACTCGTGGGTATGGCCTACGTAGTCTTCGTCGATCGTAATCTTGGCAATCGACTTGGGATATTCCGATTCGACGTTGTGCCAGCGCGTGTTTTACGTCTTCGGCACTCATCTGCAGATCCGAGGGACGCACGCAGTCAAAGATCACGTTGGTGTGCGTAGGACCCGGCACACAGCGAAGGTCGTGAATCGAAAGGCGGTTATCGATCTGTTGGGCCATGGCGTTAATGCGTAAACGCATGCTCGCCACCTTTGGATCGTCGGTCACGATGGGGTCGTAATGGAGCGTGACAATCATGCCGTCTTCGTTCCTAAACGCCTGCTCAATATTGTCGAGCGTGTCGTGGCTTTCCAGCGGGCTGGCCTCGGCCGCCATCTCTGCGTGAGCGCTTGCGAACTTCCTGCCCGGGCCGTAGTCGTGAACCATCAGATCGTGAACGCCCAAAACACCGGGATAGCTCATGATCTTATCTCGAATGTGCTTGACCAGCTTAGGATCGGGCGTCTGGCCCAAAAGCGGGCTCACCGTATCCTGGATGAGTTCAAAACCGCTCCAGCCAATATAGGCGCCAACGGCAAGGCCGACCCATGCGTCAAGATTGATGTGCGTCACCTGCGAAACAATTGCGCACGCCAGCACGGCGCCCGTAGCAAGGACATCGTTCTTGGAATCCTGGGCGGTCGCATGCAGCGTCTCGGACTCAATGCGATCGCCGAGCTTTTGGTTGAGGGCCGCCATCCAGAGCTTTACGACCATCGAAAGCACTAGAACTGCCACCAGGGCAAGCGAGAACTCGACAGGTTCGGGGTGGATGACGCGCTCAACCGAGGACTTCACCAGCTCAACGCCAATCAGCAGCACGAGTGCCGCCACGACCAGACCCGAGAGATACTCGTAGCGACCGTGGCCGTAAGGATGCTCGGGGTCGGCCGGCTTGCTCGCCAGCTTAAAGCCCAGCACGCTCACGATATTCGAGCTGGCATCGGACAGGTTGTTCATGGCATCCGCCACAATCGAAACCGATCCCGAAACCACACCAATTGCACCCTTCGCAGCACAAAGCGCAACATTGGCGACAATACACACCATGCCAGCTAACGTGCCCACACGCGCACGATTGCCCTGTGCGCGCCTAACAATCCACTCGACCATCTACATCCGCCCCCACGGTACTACCTATATATCTATTGCTCAAACGGATTGTAGTGTAGCCACTTTGTCCTCAAGATACAAAAGGCCGCAGCCCACACGAGCCACGGCCTTGGAGTGCGACATGCGGGACTGCACCTTTGTCAATCGATTTATGCGCTTGCCTCGGCCACGCTCTTCGAGGTTTTGGGCGAATCGGCTCCGTCCCCCGTCGCCTGCCCCTTCGCCGGCACCACGCCAAAGCAGTAGCTCAGCGCCGCAGACACCGCAAATGCCACACCGCCGGCAAAGCAGCACCACAGCAGGTTCGAAAAACCACCTGTGGCAAAGCCAATGACCATGAGACATTCGTCATGCCGATGGTATAGGCCGTAACGTGGCCCACGGCAGCAACAAGGCCTCCGACAGCGCCGCCAATGGCCATGCACGTCAGGCACCTGCCATATTTAAAGCCGCAACCGTACAGCGCCGGCTCGCTTACGCCGCCAAGAACACCCGAGATTGAATAGCCCAGCATGAGAGCCTTCTCGTCCTTATCCGCAACGCGAAGCGATGCGCCAAAGGGCATGCCCCAAACGGCGAACGTTGCCATCGTCGCGGCAATGAGAATGCACGAATCCGTTCCCACACTCATAAACTGCGCGTAGGCGAGCGATAGGACGACGTTGCTGACGCCCGCGATCTTAAGGAACTCCCAGCCCGCGGCAAGCCCCATGAGCGTGAGCAGCGACACGATGCCACCGGAATTGCCAAGCATAAACATAAGCTGGCCCAACAGCATGCCCAGATAGCTGCCCGCCGGTGCCGTAATACACAGCGAAACCGGAACCATGACAAGCATGGTCGCAAACGGAACGAACGAAAACGCCACGGCCTTAGGGATAACGCGCGAAAAGAAACACTCCACTCGCCATAGCACGGGCACCGAGATGAGAACCGGAATAACAGTCGTCGTGTAATCGTTGACCGGCGCGGGAAGCAGACCATACACGGAAGTCATCGATGCCCCCGTCGTCGATGCGGCATCGACGAGCTTAAGCAGATCGGGCGCAATCAATACGCCGCCCAGCATCATGCCCAGCTGCTCCGAGCAACCGAGCTGGCGGGCGGCCGCCCAACCAAGATAAACGGGCAAAAAGTAGTAGCCGGCGTTATAGAGCCAACTGTAGAACAGGCGATAGATTTCGGAATCGGCAGACCACAGGCCAGCATGCCTTCGCCCATAATGACGGCGACGGTGCGGAACAACGCCGCGCAGACAATAAACGGCAACGCCGACATCATGCTTTTGGACAGATAGTCCACCACGGCCATGGCGTTTGATGAAACCGTCGTTGTAAACGAGGTGTTAGAAACTTGTGGCATGGAACGCCTTTCCCAATGTGACATGTGGGCTGTCCCTTTATCACATCGTGCGGTACTGACCGATTGCGCGGTACTTTTCGTAGCGGAGGTTTGTGAGGGTCATGTCATCGAGCCGCCCAAGCGTATCGAAGGCATCAAATGCCGAGGACATGACGGAACCGGCGATCTCCTCATGCGACAGGCCCCTATCATCGACAATGCCGTCGATAATGCCGAGCGCCAACAGATCGGGAGCCGTGAGCTTCAGCGCCTCGGCGGCCTCATTCGCGCGCTCGGTATCCTTCCACAGGATCGACGCACAGGCCTCGGGGCTCACGACCGAATAGGCCGAGCTCGAGAGCATCAGGATGCGGTCGGCCACGGACAGCGCCAGCGCGCCACCGGAGCCGCCCTCGCCTGTCACCACCGAGACAATCGGCGTCTTAAGACCGCTCATCTCCATGAGATTCTGGGCAATCGCCTCGCCCTGGCCGCGCTCCTCGGCACCGATGCCGCAAAACGCGCCCGAAGTATCGACCAGGCACAGAACCGGTCGACCAAACTTTCGGCTTGGCGCATAAGGCGCCGCGCCTTGCGGTAGCCCTCGGGATGCGCCATGCCAAAGTTGCGGCGCATACGCTCTTTGGTCGTGGTACCGCGCTCGATGGCGATGACCGTTACGGGGCGTCCGTCTTTCCAACCAATGCCGGCCACCACAGCGGCGTCGTCGCCAAAGTAACGGTCGCCGTGCAGCTCCACAAATCCATCCAGGCCCAGCGAGATCATCTCACCCGCCGTGGCGCGATCTGCCGAGCGGGTCTGCTTGACAATCTCGAGCGCGGTTTTTGGTGCCGGCGAGCGCTTAAACAAGTGTCCCAGCTTTTTGCCGCGGCGACCCGCATGCACGATCTCATGCGGTGCCCCCAGGCTGGGCGCATGCCCTTCGTGCAGCGCCAACAGCTCGCCTACCGTGAGCGCAATCTCGCCACGCGGAACAACGGCATCGCAAAAGCCGTGCTCCAGCAAAAACTCGGAGCGCTGGAATCCCTTGGGCAGGCGCTTGTGCATGTTCTGCTCGATCACGCGCGGGCCGGCAAATGCCGTCAAGGCATCGGGCTCGGCCAGGATAATGTCGCCCTCCATGGCAAAGCTCGCGGTTACGCCTCCGGTCGTGGGGTCGGTGAGCACCGTGATATACAGACCGCCCGCCTCGCTGTGGCGCCTAACCGCCGCAGAAATCTTGGCCATCTGCATCAGCGATGTCACGCCCTCTTGCATGCGCGCGCCGCCCGAAACGGTAAAGCCGACAACTGGCAATCCCAGCTCGGTCGCACGCTCAAATGCGCGACAGATCTTCTCGCCCACCACGGAGCCCATCGAGCCCATCATAAGTTGGCGTCCATAAAGAAGAGCGCGGTATCGCAACCGCAGATTTTGCCCCTGCCGCACACAACGGCATCGCGCTCGCCCGAACGCTCGCTCACGCTCTTGAGCTTGTCGGCATAGCGGGAAACGAGAGGAAGTCCTCCGACGCCAGATTGGCATCCCATTCCTCAAACGTGCCCTCGTCGACCGTCATGCGCATGCGCGCGCGACCGCTCACGCGAAAGTGTTTGCCGCAACGGGGGCACACCTCGAGGTTGTCGTGCAGACGCGCCTCATCGATCACACGGCGGCACTCCGGACACTTAATAAACACGTGGCGCGCGGGAAACTCGGCGCACGACTCGGTCATCGGCCCCTCAAGAACATTGACCGCCTTCGCTTTTCTATTCATCAGCATAGAGATGCCCCATCAGATCGGTGTGATACATGCCTGACAAGAACTCGTCGTTTGCCAGTACGTCGAGCTGAAGCTCGCTGTTCTCGCTCACGCCCTCGATCATGAGCTCGCCCAGAGCCGAGCGCATCTTGCGAATGGCGCCGTCGCGCGTGGGCGCACACACGATGAGCTTGCCGAGCATAGAGTCGTAGTACGGCGGAACGGCAGCACCGGTAAACATGGCGGAATCCCAACGCACGCGCGGACCACCCGGCACACGCAACGCGGTGATCGTTCCACATGACGGCAGAAGTCCGGCGTTTCGGCATTGATGCGGCACTCCATGGCGTGGTTGCGGACCGGCATGTCCTCCTGCTCAAACGGCAGAGGCTGGCCAGCTGCCACGCGCAGCTGCCACTTGACCAAGTCGGTATCGGTCACAAACTCCGTAACCGGATGCTCCACCTGCAAGCGCGTGTTCATTTCCATAAAGTAAAAATTGCCGTCATCTGAGTACAGAAACTCAATGGTGCCGGCGCCCTCATAGCCAACGGCACGAGCCAAGTCGCGCGCGGCCTTGTGGATGCGTGCGCGAATATCATCCCGTCCGTCGAGGCACGGTGCGGGGCTCTCCTCGATGAGCTTTTGGTTGCGGCGCTGCACCGAGCACTCACGCTCGCCGAGCGAAAACACATGGCCCTGCTTATCGGCCATAATCTGCACCTCGACGTGGTGTGCCGGCGCGACGAACTTCTCCATGTAGCACTCGCCGTCGCCAAAAACGGCCTCGCCCTCGGCACGTGCTTCAATAAAGGCCTTTGCCGCATCTTCTACGCGCTCGACCTTGCGAATGCCGCGACCGCCACCACCTGCACGCGCCTTAATAAGCACGGGGCAGCCGATGCGCTCGGCCTCGGCCGTCGCCTCCTCGGGGCTTTTGAGCAAATCGCAGCCCGGCACGATGGGCACGCCCGCCGCGGCAGCCGTTCGGCGTGCAGCGTCCTTGTCGCCCATGCTGTCGATGACCTCGGCCGAGGGACCGACAAACGCCAGACCGTACTTGTCGCAGTCGCGCACGAAGCTCGCCTTCTCGGAGAAAAAGCCATAGCCGGGATGAATTGCCTTAGCTCCCGACTTACGGCACAGGTGAGCACGGCATCGTCGTTGAGGTAGCTCTCGGCAAGACGCGGGCCGCCGATGCAATACGCCTCGTCGGCAAGCTGCACATGCAGCGCGTCCGCATCGGCCGTGGAGTAGACGGCGACGGTCTTGATGCCCATATCGCGGCACGCGCGGATAACACGGACCGCGACCTCGCCGCGGTTGGCGATGAGCACTTTGTCGAACATGAAGCTTCCTTAACTTTCGTGCATGAGTGCAAAGGACATATCAGCGCGGCAGCACACCTCGCCGTTGACGCTCGCGGTGCCCGTCGCAAACCGGAATGGCCCGCGCGCACGCGTGATGGAGCACACCAGGTCCACCGTGTCGCCCGGGCGCACCGGATGCTTAAAGCGCACCTTGTCCAAACTCGTGTAGAACGGCGTCGCGCCGCGCGCTTCCTCATCGCCCATCAGCAGCACGCAGCAGTTCTGGGCGAGCATCTCGCACTGAATCACGCCGGGGACGACCGGGTTTCCCGGAAAATGCCCCTGCAAAAAGTACTCGTCGCCCGTAATCGTGATCTTGCCGTGGGCCTCGTCGCCCACCAGCTCGGCTTCATCGAGCAAAAGCATCGGCTCGCGATGCGGCAACAGCTTCTTGAGCTCTTCTTTATTCATGGATATCACCTATCCGATCCTCATGAGGCAGCTGCCAAACTCCACGAGGTCGCCGTCGGCCACGCAGATCTCGAGCACCTCGCCATCTGCCTCGGCCGTCACCTCGTTGAGAACCTTCATGGCCTCGATGATGCAGAGGGTCTCGCCGGCCTTGACCTTGGAGCCACGTGCACAACGGCTCGTCGCCGCGCCGGGCGAGCATAGAAAACGCCGACCATGGGAGCGGTCACCTCGG
>ENA-OQDF01001272-OQDF01001272.1-human-gut-metagenome-genome-assembly--contig:-NODE-1272-length-10206-cov-1.771803_pt1 | contig 10206 bp, 14 predicted proteins | sample MGYA00242769_ERZ504597 | MGnify/ENA primary metagenome ERZ504597 (study PRJEB26092, sample SAMD00036305) | human gut metagenome | host: Homo sapiens | study: EMG produced TPA metagenomics assembly of...
CGACCGGGGGCGGGGGCATATACCGGTATCGAGAACTTCATCCACCGCATATTCCGTTACAAACTCAAGAAATACAGTTACTGGGACGACCCCGACAACGCGGAAGAGGCCGTGAAAGTCCCCGTGAACGCCCGGCATGTCAAGCACATGATCCTTGCCGGATGCTTCGACCGTATCGAAAAAGTCGGGGCGGTTACCGAACGCTGCGCGCTGCTCGAACGCGCAGCACGGGAACTGGGATTCTCCCTTTCTGAAAAGACTTCCCGCAGGACATGCGCGGGCGGCATTTCTTCTGGTCGCAGCAGCAGATTGCCGTGTCGGGCATAGGCAGCATCGATTATCGCCGCATCTTCAACAATTCGGAAGCCCGCAGGCAGGTCAAGGAAAGCCTCTTACCTGACCCTGGACGAGGTGGCACGGGACGAGAACGACGGCAGGCGTGCGACTGTCTGCGCCAGGTGTGGATGTAACCGAACATACCTACAAGGACAGGGAGACGGGAAGCCGGAAGCGTTTCGCCAAGCTGACACTCTCCCAGAACAACCGTCTGGCGGAATGTGTATGCTGGAACGACTATTACATGGAACACCACACCGTGATCCAGTCGCTCAAAGACCGGGTGGTCATCCTCACTGCGTCATCCGTTACAGCGACTACAACGGATGCAATACATTACAGACCTATAGGAACTCATTGTTATTCATTCAATCCTGAAAAGATATGGCACCCAAGACAGAACAGAAGATTTCATCGGTGGCATAGTCGGTGAAGAACTCCGTCCCGGAGCGGTTGATGTCCGGCGGCACGATCTTGGCCGACGAGCAGCGTTCCATCTCCGCCATCAACGAAGGAATCTCCTTGTCGTCCGCCCATTGCAATGCCACCGTGTAGAATGCCGAGGGGTAATTGGCCTTGAGCCATGCCCCGCAATAGGCTGTAAGGGCGTATGCCGCGGCATGGGAACGGTTGAACGAATATTTCCCGGCTACCTCTATCTTGTGCCAGATTTCCTCCGCCTCATAGTCCGGGCATCCGTTCCCGACGGCTCCGGCAATGAAATCCGCCTTCAGCGTGGCCATCAGGTCGGCTTTCTTCTTTCCTATGGCCTTGCGCAGATAGTCGGTCTTCCCGAGGTCGAATCCCCCGAGCGTATGAGCAACGGACATGAACTGCTCCTGGTAGACCATGATTCCGAAAGTGTTCTTCGTTGCTTCATAACAGCCGTAGTTATAGACCGGGGCCACTTCGCCACGCCTGAAACGGACATAATCATCGGTGGCACCGATGTCGAGTGTGGCGGGACGGTACAGGGCATTGATGGCGATCAGGTCCTCGATACACTCCGGCTGTACATCCTGGATAAACCGGGTAATGCCCGGCGAAGAGAACTGGAACACATTCTGCGTGTTGCCGTCCGAGAGCAGTCGGTAGGTCTTCCCGTCTTCCAGCATATCCTGCGTAATACGCCCGATAGTAAGTTCCTGCCCGAAATTCCGGTTGACCAACGCGATGACGGCACTCAGTTTGGCAAGTTCCTTTGTCGCCAGCACATCCTCCTTCAACAATCCGATCTCATCGACCGAATAGCCGTCGAACTCCGATACCAGTGCCCCGTCCATCTTACGGACCGGCAGGAAATCGAAGCATTCGGCGGGCCTGCGTCCCGCGTGTCCGGTGTGACAACGATGGCCGAGGCGTGTATGGAGGCCGCTTTGGGCTGTCCGAGCAATCCTTGCACGTCCTCGATGACCAGCGGATAGGTCTGGATAAAGTCCCGAAGTTTTCTGTTGAAGGCAGCCTGTCTGAACAGTCCTGTCCAGTCCGTGCCGTCATCTATCATGGCGGTAATATAGTTCACGATGGAGTGAGGCACGCGGTGTACGCGTGCCACGTCCTTCAAGGCGGCTTTCAGTTTCATCGTGGTAAAGGTGCCGGCGGAAAAGACACGCTGGCGGCCGTCCGCGTTGTACCGTTCTTCCAGGTAATCCTTGATCTCCTGCCGCCGGTCGGAGGCATAGTCGACATCTATGTCCGGCAGCGAAGCGTGGCCGCCTTCTGTCAGTCCTTTGTCCACAAAGGCATCCATGACCGTCAGCGGTCCGTCTGCTTTCCTGATTCTTATATGTGTTACTTCATCTGATATATTTCTTGTATCGTATTATCGCGCTTACCGTCTGGCGGCTGACACCGTACTGTTTTGCCAGGCTGTTCTGGGAAGCCTGGCCGGAGGAATACCTCACCCGTATCTCTTCCGCCTGCCCGTTGGTCAGTTTGGCGTTCACGCTTTTCTCGCCGTAATCCCGTTTGAGGCCACCCGCTATGGCATGTTCCATATTCCGCTGGTGCGTACACATTTCCAGGTTATCCGCACGGTTGTTGTCGCGGTTCCCGTCGATATGGTTCACCTCCAGTCCCGGATTCCAGTCGGGCAGGAAGTGCTGTGCCACCAGACGGTGCACGGAGAACTTCTTTCCGACACCGCCCTTGTAGAGTCGGACACAGTCATAGAGCGAAGTCGTCCCACACCAATGACACATGATACGTTCGGGTTGTGTCCAGGTGATACCGTCATGCGAAACTTGCCGTTCCAGACTCTTGACACGCCCGAGGTTGCTGATCTTGTACTTTCCTTCATAGTTCTTGATATCCACCCAGATTTCCCGGGTGTCAGCCATGGGTTATACGGTTTAGTGCTGTCTGAAAAATTCCCAGGTCTATCTCCACGCCGATGAACCGGCGTCCCGTATTCCGGCAGGCCACGGCTGTACTGCCGCTGCCCATCGCAAAGTCGAGGACGATGTCTCCTTCGTCGGTGTAGGTGCGTATCAGGTATTCCAGCAGGGCGACAGGTTTCTGTGTCGCGTGCAGGCAGGAGAGCTGCTTGTCCGTCTTGAATTTCAGCACACTGCGCGGATAGCGTTCCGTGGATATGTAATCCCGGAAATTATCGTGCTTCCGGTATATCTCGCCGGCATCGCATTTCCGCTGATGTTCGGCCATCACGACCTTGCGCTTGTGCCCGTCCGTCTTGATCGGATGATACTTCGGCAACCTGTCGTAAAAGACCAGAATGTCCTCGTGCGCCTTCATCGGCATACGCCTGGCGTTTAGGAAGCCTGTCGCCTGCGTCTTCTCCCATACCCAGGCATACCGCAGCCTGCGGAGATTGGAGCTGCCCAGCAGGCTCGTAAAAGGATGCTGGCAGAACAGCAGTACGGGAGTGTCAGGTCTGGATATGCCTGTACAGCATTCCACATCCCGGGGATGTCTATCACGGCGTCCCATCGACAATGTGTCGTACCGTATGGAGGGTCTGACAATACCATGTCGGCAGTGATGCCTTCTTCAGCCAGCAGGGGCAGCACATCGAGTGCATCGCCCCGGTAAAGGTCGCAACCGTCATAGGGACGGTGGTGTTCGTAGGTCGGATTCATGGGTTTCGAGTTCCTTTAGGTTCCACAAGCAATCTCGGCGGTCAAAAAGGATTTCGTCGCCACACATCAATTCATCTGCGTATATCGTCCGCTCTTCTCCGTTACGGATTACCCGCATCCGGGCATCCGTGCACAGACGGTAAGTCTTGCCTTCAGATTCCATCTCCACATAGCGTTCGCCCTTGCCGAGTGTGATGTCCGGGGCAAGCACCGTCAGTTCGTCTTTCCAGCTGAGCCCGCAGCGTTCCGGCACGAGGAAGCGCGAGAAGATAAGGTCGTATTTCAGCGGGTCGATGGAGGTTATGCCAAGCAAGTAGGAAACCAGCGAGCCCCCGGCGGAACCGCGACCTATACCAGTTGCGATGCCTCTCCGGTGCGCCTCCCGCACATATCCCACTGCACCAGGAAATAGTCCACATTGTCGGTCGATTCAATGATATAGACTTCCTCGTCCAGCCGTTCCCGATAGCGTTCCCGCTCCGGTTCCGGCACTTTCCGGTCCAGCCCGTCGTCAAGCAGTCGGAGGAACATCGTACGGCGGTCACCATACCGTTCCCGCTCTTCCGGTCGCATACGGTATTCCGGCATGAACATTCGCCCGGTCTCGAATGAGGCGTCCGCACGTCCGGCAATCTCCACCGTGGGACGGCACATGCGCCTAAACAGGGAATCGAAGTCCCATTGCCCGGAGAACAGAGGACGGAGCGTGTCATACAATTCATCCGCTGTCTTGAAATACTGGTCATCGCTCTGTTCATGGGCGGCTCCCGTGGCAATCTTGTTCACCACGATTCTGTACCTGCATCGTCCTTGTCCATGTAGTAGCAGTCCGGAATCAGGACTGGTTCTACTGTAAATGAATCCGTGTCGGCATCATAACAGTTGCCGAAATAATATTTCAGGGCTTCTAGTTGCTCCCTGTCGATGCGGTCCGCCTTGTATTCGTTGGCGTCGACCTGGTAATAGACCGCTTCGGCACCTTTCCGGATACGCTTCACCTGTTTGGGGTGTCCGGCCATCCAGTAGACGGAACGGATGGCGAAAACCACCACACAACCTGCGGCATACATCAGCAGCTGTTCATAGCGGAGGGTGTTGTCTTCCGAATCGACCATGACGGCCCGTTGGATGCGCAGCAGATTATGCAGCCCCTCGTTATCCAAGGCATAAATCTTCAGCCCGACACGTTCTTCTTCGTGCATCATTGTCAGCGAGTAGCCGAATATATGTTTCAGCCCGGTATTGGCGCACTCCTTCTGAAGGTTCAGCGTGGCGGCCATTGTATTGCGGTCGCAGATGCCGACAGCCGTATGCCCGAGCCATTTCGCCTTGCGGCACAAATCTTCCGGCGAGCAGCAGGCGTTCAGCAGCTCGTAGGAGGTATGGATGCCGAGGTTCACGAAAGTACATCATGTACCGGAGGCTTGGGCCGGCCGATATATTTCAGCAGGTTGAAACGGAATTCTTCCCGCAGGTCATAGTAGTACCAGTTCCTGCCGAACGGGAAGGCCACATGAAGATTCCTTCTTCCATCAGCACATCCGGACTTTCCATCAGGTTGAACACGAGCTTGTCCCCGTCGCCGCGGAAGATGGATTCCACTCCCGACAGGTCGGCCGTGAAAAGCCGCCCGAAGCCGGGAATATCCACCACTTCCGTATCGACCGGGATATAGGTTATCCGTTGTGCATCGAGCCATGAGAAAAGTTCCTGTATCATCTTTCCTGTACTTTTTTGAGTTTGTATTCAAGGACGGACAGCAGGCGGCAGGCGAAAATCCCGTAGATTTCCGCTTCCGTGAGTTCGTCCAGTCTTTGGCGGCATCAGCAATGTCCGCGATGAAACCTCGAAATAGGGTTTCAGCCGTTCAGCCGTCCGCTTTACCGACTCGACGGCATCACCATCGTAACCGATGACTACGGTTCTGACGCCTTTCGATTGCAGCTTGTAGATCTGTACATCGGATATTTCTTTCCGAAAGTGGCCACGGCTGCGACATGGGAATTGTCATAGAGTTCGAGTCTGCGGGTCAGGGCGATGACATCGAAAATACCTTCCGCGAGGATGACCGTATCGGTTTCATCCATACGGACGGCATCGTAGTTATAAAGGAGTCTGGAAAAGTCGTTTTCCGTGGAGTTCCGGTAACGCAGGATCTTGTACCCGCCGCTATGTCTGGTCTTGCGGTTGTGGGCGTCTATATCCTCTTTCGGCCAGGTATGGCGGGAGACATAGCCGACAACCGTACAGTCATCGATGACCGGAAAGACGACATAGTCCGCGTAGCGCGGATTGAGCCTGCCGGTTATCCCGACCGGGAAATACTCGTAATCGTCGAAACAGAAGCCGCGCCGCTGCAAATACGGATGCCGGAAAGTGCGCTTGTAAAAGTCCGGCAATTCGACCGGCACCAGTTCGTCGTCTATTTCTTCCGCCTCGTCCTTCTCCAGCAGGTGCAGGTTCAACGGTGCGGCAATGTCAGCTGTCTGCAAAACCATCAGTCCATGCGACCGATAGCCGCCAGAAGTTGCTCCAATGTACGGTGGATGCCCCGCAGGAGAAGCAGTGGGCCATGAAAGGCCGGCGGTGGGCAGTCGCCTTGCCGATGTAGATACCGAACTTACCGCCCGACTTTCCGCAGAACGGGCAGCGCGGAACGATAAGGTTCTTACCGCTCCCGTCCCGTTTGGCACCCGTCTCGCGGGTTATCTCCGAAACCAGATATTGATATTCCTGTACCGACAGTTCCATATTAAGGTATAGTCGTGACCGCTACAGGTTGGTTTGAAATGTTTGGAAAAAGAATCCGGATTAGCCCAATAAAAATAGACCGGCAGAATCATGGAAGGTCTTTCCACCCAAAGGAAAAGAGAAATTGTCTTCCCGGCTGGACAAAAAATGACTGCTTTTGTCTAATCGATAAAACAATATATAAATAAGGAGATTGATAATCAGCATTGGCTGATTATCAGGTGTAGAGATGTACTTTTCTAAAATGATCACTCTCTACATAAAAAAAGCGTATTTTTTGTGCAGTACAATAAACATACTGAATGAAAAGTATCGTTTTCCAATTACTACAAATAACGGATTTGTATTTGCGAGGTCATTCGAACTTTCCTCGAACAAAGGTCGTATGATATCTCGAACGCCAAGACCCGTGAGCGGAAACTGAAAGTCTTGGAGGCGGCAGAGGAATTGAAATGTGAAAACCTGCTGTTGATAACATGGGGAACGGACGATATGGCGGAATACAAAGGGCATACAATAAAAATCGTATCTGTCCGGAATTGGTTTTACGCATGTAAGCTGCCATATATTCTCAACATTCCAGTCGTTACAAGTCAAAAAGCCACCGACACGCCGCATCCGGATCGATGGCTTTTTATTCCCTGTTCAGATTCAGTGTCCTCTGCCCGTCATAGAACACCTCATTGTCGTAGTCGGTGGCAATCCTGATAGTGTCTCCTTTCTTGAAGAACCGGCTTTTGGCCACGTGCAGGCGCATAACGTTCTCCTTTCTTTCAGCCGATGACTGGTTGAGCGAAACAAGGTGCGTGCACGGGCGGGCCAGACCTTTGGCCTCCGAACAGTTGTACTCGGTCAGCACGTTCCGCTCGTCATTCAGCCACTCCCGGTCTTCGATGGTAGACTGGTAAGTCACCACCATCCATACCTTTTCGTCCGCCGCCAGGTCCTTCAGGTCATTAGCCACCGCGATACGCTTCGCCCGTTCATGGTCGGCTCCCCATGAACGGCGGTTGGCATCCGTCAGCAAGTCCATCGAATCCACAATCACGATGTCCGGATTATATCCTTTGAGCTTCCTGTATTCCGAAATGCCGTTCTTGATGTCGAGTGTCGAGACCTGGGCATTGAAACGCGGGTAACTGCGCACCGTGATGCTTCCGGCATACGAGGCGACCAGTTTTTCCAGATGTCTCATCTCCGTATCCGAAATCTTTCCCCGCTCGTAATAGTAGCGTTCCTGGAAATCAGTCCGCCGGAATAGGCGTTCAACGCCTCTTCTTCCGAACCTTCCAGCTGGAATGCAGCACATGCAGCCCGTCATCGATGTCCGCCCTGACACCGATCCATTTGGCGATGTGCGACTTTCCCACGCCTGTGCTGGCCAGGAAACAGGTCAGCTGACCTCGCAGGTTACGTCCGGCATTGAGCGCATCCAGATACGGGATGTAGAAGCGGGACACACGAGGGGCGGCCGAGCGTTCCTCTTCCTCCTCGCGCCGGCGGTTCCTCTCGAAACGCTCCTTGAAGTCGCGGCCACATCGACGAACGAGGAACTCTTCAGCGTGAACCCTGCCAGCCACTCGGCATATTCCCGAAGAGTCTTCTCCGCCTTGTCCTGTTTGTTCTCGTTATACAGTTTCCCGACCTCCGCATAGACCGACTGCAACCGGACCCCCTTGATGTAGGACTCCAGCATGTCGGTCATCACCTCGGCACTCTGTCCCTCGTCATACTCCCGGAAGTGTCTATCAGCTCGATGGCGTCGTAATCCTCATGGAAGGTCTGTGCCAGCACGGCATACGACGGCGGTGTCTTGTATGTCTTGAAGTGTACGGCTATCGCCTCCTGTACCTGCTGGAACGAACGGTCCGGCAGGTATTCCTTACGCATATGCCGGGCTAGGACAGCACACAACGGTTCCTGTCTGAGCGCCGTGGCATAGAGTTCATACAGGAACTCGGCACTGAGCGGATTGACGGCACTCATGGCTTCGCCTCCTTTTTCCGCCACGCCTCACAGCGGATACGGTACAGTTCCGGATAGCGCGCCTGTGTCCTTCTGCGGCATGGCTCCGCTTTCGCACATTTTGAGCATGACGGGGAGAAAGGCGTCCACATCAGCGTGGAGAGCGCACAGACGAGATATCCCGCTTCGGTGGAGAGCAGTCGCCGCTTGGTCGTCTCCTCGTATTCCGGATAAATAAAACGCCCGAACGGATGGCTGCGGCGGTCTTCCACTGCCCGCGCCAAATCATGCCGTGACAGCCCGAAACTCTTCAGCCACCGGTCCTCCCGGTAGCGGCGTTCCTTTCCCGAGCGGAGATAGCGCCGATGGCTTTCTTTCCGAATGAATGGGAGACGTTCCATTTCCTGCGATACGCGGTATCATATCCGGAAATGGCATATGTCTGGCAGATACAGAAGTCGGACAGGCGTTCCGCACTGACGGAGACGACCTCCCGGCACAAGCCGTCGAAACACATCCCGAGCTGCCTGTCCGACTTGCCGCCGGTAGGGAACACAAAATCCGCCCACACCGTGGTGCGGACCAGCCGTGTAAAGAGCCTCCGGCATCCGTCAATCCATTCTTTTCTCTCCATCGCGTGTCAATAGTTTGCGCAGCTGCGTCTTGGCTAGGAAGATGCGGCTTTTTACCGTTTCTACGTTCCTGGTCTGCAAAGTACCGTTGTTATAGGTGATTTCCATGATTTCCCCGAGTTTGTAACCAGCCTGCTGCAAGAGCAGGGCTTCCCGGTAAATCGGTTTGAGCCGGTCCAGTGCCCAGAGGATGTCATCGTTATAGAACTCGCGGTAGTTGTCCATCCCCATGCTGTTTCCCGACGGTTCGTCTCATCCGACAGCGAAGAGGATATTTCCGAAATGTCGATATTGTCGTCCGGGGGCATGCGGTTCCTGTTGCGGTTGTTCAGGTCCGCCACAAGCCGTTTGGTCACGGCATAGATCCAGGTCTTTACCGGACGGGCCGGGTCATAACTGTCCATATACTTGAAGAAGTTGGCCAACGCCTCGAGGTAGTTGTCCTCGATGTCCTCCTGGTTATAGGTATATTTGATACAAATGCTGTATATCAGATTCTTGTGCGGCATCACATATTTTCTGAGAAGTTCCGCCCTCTGTCTCGCGGATTCGTCTTCAGGCTGGAGAACCGCAATAAACACATCTTTCTTTTCCACGTTTCCACTGACTGAAAGGTTGATAATGAATCTCATGTCCTAATCTGTCAGCTACCGTGAGCGTCAATTGAAAAAACGGGCGGCAGCATTACCGCCGCCCGGAAAAAATCCAAACCGTTGTCGGCTTGTCACAGCCTGTGCCTGCGGATGTAATAGTAGAAGAGGTGGCAGGCATCCGCCGCATTGTCATCCACCGGGACAATACCGTATCTGTCCTTGCAGGCCGCGACCATCTGCGTCTTGGTGGCGTGTCCGTCTCCCGTCGCCCATTTCTTGAGGACAGCCGGGTTGACGAACTCCGGTTCCGGGATATCCAGTTCATCGCACACTTCGAGCAGGATACCCCTGAGTTCCGAGAGCCGCCGCATGTCGTAGAAATGGCGGTTCACGCTCACATCCTCGGCCACGACGCGGCGGATGCCGTAACGACGGAGCAGCGAGAGCAGCGTAGTCCTGAAAGCGCCGTGCATCTTGTTGCCGTTGCGCCGTTTGCTTTCGGTGAAGTTCCATGTCCCGGCCTCATGCAGGGAGAAGTATCCGGTATGCGTGGCGATGTCCAGCGCCAGTACCTGCTCCCGGGTCAGTACGCTATTCTCCGAGTCTCGATTCGCCATTCTCTTTCACGATTACCAGTTATGCGGATAGCCTTCAGCCACATTCCCGTGCGAGACTACCAGCACGGTACCGCCGAGCGAGTTCAGCGCCTCGAACATGGAGGCCAGCCCCGCTTCATCGACCGCCTCGAGTATCTCGTCCAGCACGAGCAGATCCAGTCCCTTGTCCCCGTCGCAGTTGCTGTTCACGAGTTCTGCATGGCAAGGATGGTCG
>ENA-OQDF01001273-OQDF01001273.1-human-gut-metagenome-genome-assembly--contig:-NODE-1273-length-10195-cov-1.341180_pt1 | contig 10195 bp, 14 predicted proteins | sample MGYA00242769_ERZ504597 | MGnify/ENA primary metagenome ERZ504597 (study PRJEB26092, sample SAMD00036305) | human gut metagenome | host: Homo sapiens | study: EMG produced TPA metagenomics assembly of...
CAAGAAAGCAGTGCAGGAGAAGAAACCTGCACCAAAGAGTGAGACTTCAAAGAAGAAAGATACAAAAGAAACAACCAAAACTGTAACAAAAGAAAAGGAGCAGCCAAAAAAGAAAGCAAGAAAGACAAGAAGAACTAATAAGAATAAAAATCAAGGTGTAAAATAAAGGAGGAACAAGAGTTATGATTAACAAGAAAGAAATCGTTGCGATGCTGCTTGCAGGGGGACAAGGTAGCAGACTGTTCGCATTAACTCAGAAGAAAGCAAAACCAGCTGTATCATATGGTGGAAAATATAAGATCATTGACTTCCCATTATCAAACTGTGCAAACTCAGGAATTGATACTGTCGGAGTATTAACACAGTATGAACCATTAGAGTTAAATGCATATATTGGTACTGGAGGATTCTGGGATCTGGATGATCTAATGGTGGAGCATATGTATTACCTCCTTATATGCGTGGGGAAACAGGTAACTGGTATCGTGGAACAGCAGATGCGATTTATCAGAACATCAACTTTATTGATAATTATGATCCAGACCATATCATCGTATTATCTGGAGACCAGATCTGTACAATGGATTATGCAAAAATGCTTCAGTATCATAAAGAAAAAGAATGCAGATTTGTACAATCTCTTGTTTTGAATGTTACATATGAAGAAGCAAAACGTTTGGGAATCAATGAATAACAGATGAAGATGAACGTATTTATGAATTCGAAGAAAAACCAGCAGAACCAAAGAGTACAAAAGCTTCTATGGGTATTTATATCTTTAAATGGAACTGATCCGTCAGTATCTGATCGATGATGGAAATGATCCAGAATCAGAACATGACTTTGGTAAGAATATTATTCCAAGAATGTTGGAAGATGGAAGAAAGATGTATGCTTACTCATTTGATGGATACTGGAGAGATGTAGGAACGATCGACAGCTTATGGGAAGCTAATATGGAACTTCTAGATGAAAATCCTCAGATTGACTTAAATGATGATAAGATGAGAATCTACACAAGAAACTTCTCATTACCACCTCATTTTGTAGCACCAGGTGCATCTGTTAAGAATTCTATTCTTGCCGATGGATGTATCATTGAAGGAGAAGTAGAAAACTGTGTCATCCATTCTGGTGTTAAGATTGGAAAAGGCAGTGTTGTTAAAAACAGTGTGATCATGAAAGATACTGTGGTAAGAACAGGTTGCCAGATTGACAAAGCACTGATCGATGAAGAAGTTGTTATCGAACAGGGTTGCAAGGTTGGAGAAGGAAATAATGTAACTGTAATCGGATATCATTGTGTTGCATTAGAGAATGCGACTGTTGAAGACGGAGCAATGATCTACCCAGATACCATCTTACACTAGGAGGATTGAAGATATGGATAAACAGATGTTAGGTATTATCAATGCAGGAGAAGAAAATAGAAGTTAAAAGACCTTGTACGATCCAGAAGTTTATCAGCACTTCCTGTTGGTGGACGTTATCGTACAGTAGACTTTATGTTAAGTAACATGGTAAATGCAGGAATTAAAAATGTTGGATTATTAACAAGAAGAAACTATGATTCCTTATTAAGCCATGTAAGCTCAGGTAAGACTGGGGATTAAATAAAAAACGTGGTGGATTATATATTTTCCCACCATATATCAATGATGCATCTCCATCTGGAGAATACGCAAGTGTTATGGACGGACTTCGTGGAACACTTGGATTCTTAAAGAAAGCAAAAGAAAAATATGTATTATTAGGACGTTCTTATGTGATCTTTAATGCAGATTTCAGATATGTTAGATAAACATATCAAATCTGGAGCAGATATCTCACTGATGTATTTTGATTAACAGCGATGATGCAACAAACTGCGATTATGAAGGAGTTTATTTAAAGACAGATGAAGATGACAAAGTTCTTGATATGTGCTATTCAGAAGGAAAACATCGCTCTAATAAGAAGAGTATGGATACTTATATTATGAAAACAACACTGTTGATCGATTTTATCGAAACAGCGATCGCACATAATAAGAAAACACTTCTTCTTTTGATGTTATTTGTTCCAAACTTTGACCGAACTGGCTATTCAGGGATATGAATACAAAGGATATGTTGGATGTATCACATCTTTGGAAGCATACTATAATGTTAATATGGATATGTTAAACCAGAAGTTTACAATGAGTTATTCCTTGCAAGAAGAAGAATTTATACAAAATCTGCCGATGGAGCACCAGCAAAATATGGATCAAATGCGAAAGTCAGCAATAGTTTGATCTGTAGTGGATGTGAAGTAGATGGTACAGTTGAGAATTCCATCATCTTCCGTGGATCACAGATTGCAGAAGGTGCAGTGATCAAGAATTCTGTAGTTATGGCAGAAGGATTATCGCACCAGAAGCAGAGATCAATCATACAATCTTAGACCGACATGTAAAAGTTTATTCAAAGGCACACTTATCAGGATCTTCAAACCATCCAGTATTCATTCCGAAAGGAGCAAGTGTTAATGAGTAAAAATAATTCACTGAAAGTGCTGTTAGCAGGAGCTGAATGTGCACCATTTGTGAAACTTGGAGGGTTGGCCGATGTTATGGGAACGCTTCCAAAAGAATTAACCAGATTGGTGCTGATGCTCGTGTGATCATGCCTTTCATAGTCAGATGAAAGGCAAGTATGGCGCCCAGACAAAACATCGGGCAGATTTCAACATCAACTTTGCTGGTGGAGAAACATATGTCGGTGTAGAAGAACTATTTTACAATGATGTTACATATTATCTGATCGATAATGAAGGCTTCTTTGGAGATGCTGTATACCGCGGTGGACTTGCAGAAGGAGAGCAGTATGCTTTCTTCTGCCGTGCCGTGATCGAGGCAGCAAGCCGTATTGGATTTATTCCAGATGTGATTCACTGTAATGACTGGCAGACAGCTGATCCCAATCTTACTTCGTACACAGTACGGACATTGGGATATTGGAAATGCGAAAACGATCTTTACGATTCACAACATGATGTATCAGGGAGAGTTTGGATTTGATCAGTTCGAACATTGGTTAGGAATCGATCCAAAATATGATACACCAGAATTTATGCATAATTATGAGTGTGCAAGCTTTATGAAAGCAGCCCTCGTATTTGCAGATCGCTTGAGTACAGTAAGTCCAACTTACGCACAGGAGATCCGTGATCCTGCATTCGCATATCGTCAGGAAGGAATTTTGAATGCAAGAGCAGGAGATACATGGGGAATCTTAAACGGAATGAACCAGGAAGAATTTAATCCAGAGACAGATCCGCTTATTCCATATCATTTTAACAAAGATGATCTATCTGGAAAGAAAAAGGATAAGATCGAACTGATTAAGAATCTTGGATTATCCATCACACCAGGAGTTCCGATCATCGGTATGGTTACAAGATTAACAGAGCAGAAAGGTCTGGATCTTGTAAAATACATGTTAGATGAGATCATGTGTACAGAGAATGTTGCATTTGTAATTCTTGGAACGGGTGATTATGAATATGAAGAATTCTTCCGTTATATGGAAAATAAATACAAAGGAAGAGTATGTTCATACATCGCATATGATAATGCGATTGCACACCAGATTTATGCAGCGAGTGATCTGTTCTTAATGCCATCCAAATTTGAACCATGTGGAATTTCACAGATGATCGCACTTCGATACGGAACACTTCCAATCGTACGTGAGACAGGTGGACTGCGTGATACGGTACAAAGCTACAATGAATACGAAGATACAGGAAATGGATTCTCATTTGCAAACTACAATGCACACGAGATGCTTGGAGCAATCCGTTATGCATTACAGACTCTGCAGAGTCCAAAGAGAAAACATGGACTGATCAGAAGAGCTATGGATCCGATAACAGTTTTGCAAAATCTGCAAAAATTTATCTGGATATGTATAAGAGCGTATTATAAATTTCAGAAAAACAACGGGCATCTATAAGATGCCCTGTTTTTTTCACAGAAAGGAGGCATAGATGAACGTAACAGACAGCAAACAGATCGTACAAAGGATCAAGAGTAACTGATTCATGCCTTAGGAACAACGATCGGTGAGGCGACCAATGATGAAATTTATAAAGCGGCAGCAGAGTGTATCAGGAAAGATATCATGACATCCTGGGCGGACAGCAGAAGAAGAGTTCAGGAACAAGGGGCAAAGAAACTTTATTATATGTCTGCAGAATTTCTTTTAGGAAGAGCATTTTCAAATAATCTGATCAATTTAGGACTATATGAAACATATAAAGCAGCATTCTGGGAGATGGGAATTGACTTTGATGTGATCACAGAGGAAGAGAACGAAGCAGGACTTGGAAATGGTGGACTTGGGCGGCTTGCAGCATGTTTCTTAGACTCACTATCAACCATGGAACTGCCAGCAGTTGGTTGTGGAATCCGCTATGAATATGGGATGTTTCGTCAAAAGATTGTCGATGGAACTCAGATCGAGATGGAAGATGACTGGCTAAGAGACGGAAATATATGGGAAATTGAACGGCCCGAATTAAGTGTAGAAGTTCATTTTAACGGAACAATTGAGGAAAACTGGACAGAGAATGGTTTAGAGATCAAGCACAAAGATTATAATACAGTGATCGCAGTTCCATATGATATGCCGATCATTGGATACAAAACCAAAACTCCGGCAACTCTTCGCTTATGGAGTGCAAGAAGTAAACAAAGATTTGATTTTCATTCTTTTAATGAAGGAATCTATGATAAAGCAATGGCAGATCAGACATTTGCCGAAGCAATATCAAAAGTATTATATCCATCCGATGACCATATGCCGGGGAAACAGTTAAGGTTAAAACAGTTTTATTTTCTTGCATCTGCAACAATGCAGTCAATGCTCAAGAGACATAAACAGATATTTGATGATCTGCATACATTGCCAGATCATGTTGTAATTCAGATCAATGAAACACATCCAGCTCTTGCAATTCCAGAATTAATGAGGATTTTGATGGATGAAGAAGGATTTGGATGGGACGAAGCTTATCAGATTGTAAAGAAAATGTTCCATTATACAAACCATACGATCATGACAGAAGCCATGGAATGCTGGGATGAAAATATGTTTCGTTTTTTGCTTCCAAGAATTTATCAGATCGTCTGCGCGTTCAATGAAAAATACTGTAATAAGATTAGGGCATATTACAGTCATGATGAAGAAAAAGTGCGAAGTATGGCGATTATCGGAAACAATGAGATCCGCATGGCAAATTTATGTGTAGCAGTATGCAGAAGAGTGAACGGAGTATCAAACCTTCATGGGGATATTCTGAAAGAGAAGATATTTAATAGTTCGTATCGTATCTTTCCACAGAAAAATCTTGCGATCACAAATGGGATCACACACAGACGTTGGTTTGGGCTTGCAAATCAGGGACTTTATCATTGGCGAAAGAATATATAAAGGGAGATATTCTTAAAGATTATCATCTGTTTGAACAGTTTCTTCTATATAAAGAGGATGAAGAATTCTTAAAGAAAATACAGCGAAGTAAAAGAGAATAATAAGATTCGATTTGCAAAATATATTAAAGAAAAACAAGGAATTGAAATTAATCCAGATTCCATCTTTGATGTACATTGTAAACGTCTGCATGAATATAAACGGCAGTTAATGAAATGTCTGCATATCATTTATGTTTATCAGAGGATCAAAAAAGATCCGGAATGTATTACGACACTGATCACATTTATTTTTGCAGCAAAGGCGGCACCTGGGTATACGAAAGCAAAAGAGATCATAAGGCTGATTCATTCTGTGGCAGAGATGGTTAACAAAGATCCGGATATGAAAGGAAAGATTCAGGTTGTTTTTGTAGAAGATTATTGTGTGTCTGTTGCAGAAATGTTGATTCCGGCAGCAGATATCAGTGAACAGATATCAACTGCCGGAATGGAAGCTTCTGGAACTGGAAATATGAAATTTATGATGAACGGAGCATTAACGATCGGAACTATGGACGGAGCGAATATAGAGATCGCTGATAGAGTCGGAAGAGAAAATATCTTTATTTTCGGAGATAGTGCAGAAGGTAATTATAATAAAAAAACCTATCATACATACAATCCAGGAATCATATTTGAAAATAATCCATGGATTCGTGATGTATGCAACTGCCTGATCGAAGGAAATCTGTTATACTACGGCAAGAAATATTCAGAAATCTACCAGTCGTTACTATTTGGGGAATATGGAGAAGCAGATCCATATTATGTTCTGGCAGATTTTCCATCTTACATCGAAACATATGAAACAATGTACCGGCTGTATGTAGATCAAAAAGAGGAATGGATCAAAAAAACAGTGATCAATACAGCAAAATCCGGATATTTTTCATCAGACCGAACGATTGAACAATATAATGAAAAAATCTGGAACCTGAAACCAGTAAAATAAGAGTTACAAGAAGATGAGATTAATATTATGATTCATAACGCGTCAATAGAAAAATACAGAACTCCCGTAGGAGCAGTCACCTGCGGAAGTGAGATGACCATAAGGCTTTATGAAACAGGGAAGTCGGTCAGCAAAGCAGAGATTATTATGTATTCCGAAACCTTTCATCGGGAATAGAGATGAAACGAAAAAAAGACTGTATGGAAGAACATTTAAAGATTACAAATGAAGCAGGGATTGTGTGGTATTATTTTCGAATCTGGGAACATGGCAGATGTTATTTTTATGGAGCGAAGCATGGACAGACACAGGGAGAAGGGATGATCTATGATGACACTCCACAAAGTTTCCAGATCACGGTATATGAAAAAGACTTTGACACACCAAGATGGATGTCTAAAGGAATCATGTATCAGATTTTTCCAGACCGTTTCTGTCAGGGAAATAAAAAGAATATGGAACGTGGAAAAGCATACCATGAGAGTATGGGAAGAGATGTGTATCTTCACGATGAATGGGAAGAACGCCCAATCTTTGGACCACTTCCTGGAAAAGAATTTTATGATCCGTGTGATTATTTTGGAGGAGATATCGAAGGAATCATATCAAAACTAGATGACCTTAAACGATTAGGAATCAACTGTATTTATTTAAACCCAATCGGAGAAGCAGCATCAAATCACCGCTACAATACATCAGATTATAAGAAGTCGATCCATTCCTTGGGAATAACGAAGATTTCAAGCGGCTATGCCAGCTTGCCAAAGAACGAAGGATTCATGTGATCTTAGACGGCGTATATTCCATACCGGAGATGACAGCGTCTATTTTAATAAGAGGGGAAACTATCAGGAACCGGTGCATATCAGGGAGAAGAATCGAAGTATTACGACTGGTATGACTTTAATGAGGACGGAACTTATAAGAGCTGGTGGGGATTTGAAACCTTCCGGAAGTCAATGAACTAAATGAGAAATTTGTGGATTACATTATCACAGGAGAAGATTCGGTGATCAAACACTGGTTAAGTCTTGGAGCATCAGGGTTCCGTCTTGATGTAGCAGATGAGCTTCCAGATGAATTTATCTTTAAACTGCGAAGTGAACTAAAGAATAAGTTCAAGAATTATGCCTTGATCGGGGAAGTATGGGAAGATGTCACAACCAAAGAAAGCTACGGAACGAAACGTAAATACGCGTTGGGAAAAGGCTTAGACAGCGCAATGAACTATCCGTTGAAGTCAATGTCACAGATTATTTACTCGGCAATCAAAGCGCCGAAGATATGAAGACATTCCTGCTATCCCAGCAGTGCAACTATCCAAACCACTGTATTATGCACTGATGAACCTGTTATCTTCTCATGATATTCCAAGAATTCGGACAACACTTGCAACTGGAATGAATGAGAATCTGCCATCGAGAGAGCAGCAGGCAGAATATGTCATAACATCAAAGATGGATCAGAAAGGAAAATCCCTCACAAGGCTTGCGATAGCAGTCCAGTTCTTTGTTCCTGGAATGCCATGTATTTATTATGGAGATGAATACGGAATGCATGGATTGATGGATCCATTTAACAGGGGAACATTTTTTGAAAATGATAAAGAAACATATCAGGATGTTCTGAAACTTACTAATATGAGAAATCAGGAAAAGGTATTGCAGACAGGACATGCATTGTATATGGCAGCAGACGATGATGTACTAGCCATCCTGCGTTTTATCAGTAGAAAAAAGATGTTTTTGGAGAGGCATGTGAGAATAAAGCATTGCTGCTTCTTATCAATCCAACACAAATGGAAAAAGAGATTGAGATCGATCTTGCAGAAGCTAAAGAAGGTGTAAGCGAGAGTGAATTACAGCTACTGTCAAAGAATTTAACAAAGACTGTGGTTAAGGCAAAGGCAGCACCAATGGATTACAAGATCATAGAGCTGTAACAAAAATGCATTAAGACCAAAGAAAAAGGCAGTTTCAAAGAGAAGCTGCCTTTTTTGTGCATTTTAACGAAAAACAAGTGATGAAATTATGCACAATAGAGAAAAAGAAATAATTTGAGAAAATCATTTACATTCAGATTAACTATAGTTATAATTAACTATAAATATAACCAATAAAGGAGGGTGATAAAAGAATGAAATTAAAAGAATTATCAGAAGTGGAAATTTTGATAATGAAGAGTATCTGGAAACTAGGAGATGACATCACGGCATATGATATTATCGAGTATTTAAAAGACCATTATGATCGTGATTATGCAAGAAGCACAGTAAAAACTTATATAGCAAAACTAAAAGACAAAGGTTTTCTAAACACAGAAGTAAGAGGAAACTACAGTTATATCACAGCGATCATTCTGAGGAAGAATACCGTGAGGAACAGATGAGAAAGATGAAAGATTTCTGGCACGATGGTTCGGTCAAGGAAATGTTCCAGACACTGACAAAGACGATCACACCAGAGGAGAAAGAAGAATTACAGGATTTAATTGATGATTTGGATTAATATAATTTATACGATCAAACAGACTATTATTTATATAATGAGTTTGATTTTGTTAAATGCATTGACAGGAAGCTGCATATTTATCTGTTTTAAATTATTAGAAAAGCCACTTGAGAAAATGGGATTGATAAAGATGAGCATCAGATTACTAAGAGTTGTGATCTTATCATTTTTGATACCTGTTGTATTTGTTTTATTATTCCGTGTGTACGATGATAATGTGACATTTTCAATAGATTATCCATTGCCTTATGTGTTTGGATGCTTTTTGCTGATCTGGGCAGTTGGATGGGGCAAAGCTTTCGTTCATAGTATTCAGATCCACAAGAGGTTGAAATATCTGATCAATACAGCATGTTTATGTGAAAAAGATGTGATAAAGGTAAAGGACGAGTGGCAGAAGAAACTTAGAATTCATCAAAATGTAATAGTGAAACAGACCTATACGATCGCAACACCAATCATATGCGGTATCATAAAACCGGTCATCTTGCTGCCAGTAAAAGATTATTCCAAGGAAGAACTGGATGTCATTTTTGCACACGAACTGATGCATTGCCGTCATAAGGATATCCTATGGAAACAGCTTTGTGCATTCAGCCGTATTGTCTTCTGGTGGAATCCACTAATCCAGAGATTTGTCTTTGATGTAGACAGCTGGAATGAAAGCTATTGTGATCAGGCGGTTACAAAGATCTTAAAGAATAAGAAAGAATATTTTACAACCATATGCAGACTAGGAATAAAACCATTGAAAAAGGGGCGTATCTTTGTGCAACACTATATGAAGATAAGAATCAGCTGAAGACAAGGATATACAGGATTAGGGCAATTGAAAGTATGAACATAATAAAGATTTTTGCAGGGCTTTGTATGGGTACATTATTGTTTGTGACTTCCATGTTTGCTGTGATATTTATTACAAGAGGATATCACGATATTTATATGAGAACAGTCATAACAGTTAGTGATCTTAGGGAAAAATATATGGACCCTGAGCCAATCGCAGAAGTTACGGATGTTGAGAAACTGGAAGTACATGATGAAATCAGACTCGCAAAGAAGCTTCCAGTTGTACCAATGAAGAAAGAATTACCAGAAAAAAGATGATCTTGTATTCCATTGGTGCTGCCTTTGCCTTAACCACAGTCTTTGTTAAATTCTTTGACAGTAGCTGTAATTCACTCTCGCTTACACCTTCTTTAAGCTTCTGCAAGATCGATCTCAATCTCTTTTCCC
>ENA-OQDF01001274-OQDF01001274.1-human-gut-metagenome-genome-assembly--contig:-NODE-1274-length-10195-cov-1.235399_pt1 | contig 10195 bp, 17 predicted proteins | sample MGYA00242769_ERZ504597 | MGnify/ENA primary metagenome ERZ504597 (study PRJEB26092, sample SAMD00036305) | human gut metagenome | host: Homo sapiens | study: EMG produced TPA metagenomics assembly of...
GTGAAGTTACAAGCTAAGTAAATACAAAGTTTATAGTAATTTTAGCTGGAAAAAAACTAAGTAATCCATACAAAAAACGTATGTAGCTAAATATAAATATTCACATCAGAATGGATCTACATATTTAGAATTATATACAAAGGGCAGGAAAATTTGTCGGATATATCAATCAGAAAGCTGTAAACGTTTAGGATATGCCACACAGCCAGAACAAGGTAAAGCATATAAATATGGAAAACGTGTAAAGATTACAAAGAAAAATTATAAATTATATAAGAACTTTCATGGAAGACATCAAAGACAAAAGTTTATAAGAAAACATATACAGCAAAATATAGATATAAACATGAAAATGGATATAAGTATTTATCTTTATATACAAAATCAGGAAAGTTTGTTGGATATATCAATTCGAAAGCAGCAAAAATTATAAAATAACAAAGTGAAAAAATAGAATTCTGTAAGTGCAGGATTCTATTTTTTTCAAGTATTTATTTAAAGCAAAGTATTGACATTAAAAGTTGGTAGTACCATAATATTGTATACATAAGAGAAGACTTAATATGAAAAACTGGAGGATTGTATGAAATTTCTTAGACAATTTATGGTTATTTTGCTTCTCTCTTTTTAGGAGAAGTACTTAAGATGTTCGTACCATTGCCGATACCGGCAAGTGTGTATGGACTTGTGCTGATGCTTGTATGTTTAATGACTGGTATTTTGAAGACGAGCCAGATTAAAGAGGCAGCCTATTTTTTGATTGAGATCATGCCGGTTATGTTTATCCCAGCAGCAGCCGGGCTGATTGATTCATGGAATGTATTAAGACCTCTGATCGTACCGATCATGATAATTACTATTGTGATCACCATATTTGTTATGGTAGTTACAGGAAGAGTTGCACAAAAGATAGCACAAAAGAGAGGAATTAAAAATGAATGAATTATTCAGACAATCATTATTTGCAGGCGCAGCGATCAGTTTGATCGCATATGAAATAGGATTATTTTTAAAGAAAAGACTTGGCTGGGCGGTTTTAAATCCGCTGCTGGTTTCGATTATTCTTGTAATCATAGCATTGAAAGGTTTTGGAATCAGTTATGAAGTATATAATGCAAGTGCTAAATACATATCTTATCTGTTGACACCAGCAACTGTATGTCTTGCAGTGCCGTTGTATGAACAGTTAGAATTGTTAAAGAAGAATATGGTAGCTGTAGTGTGTGGAATTTTATCTGGAACATTAGCAAGTCTGTGTGGGATTTTTGCACTTTGTACTTTATTTGGATTCAATCACCAGCAGTATGTGACAATGCTTCCAAAATCAATCACAACAGCAATTGGAATTGGAATATCAGAAGAATTAGGCGGAATTGTGACAATTACGGTAGCGGTGATCATTATTACAGGAATTCTTGGAAATGTGATCGCAGATACTGTATTTCATATTTTTAAAATAAAAAATCCATTGGCAAAAGGACTGGCACTTGGAACTGCATCGCATGCAATCGGAACTGCAAGAGCGATTGAGATGGGACCTGTAGAAGGAGCAATGAGCAGTTTGGCAGTTGCGGTTGCGGGACTTTTAACAGTTATATTTGTATCAGGATTTGCTCAGCTTATTTAAAGAGGAGGAAGGAATCATGGCAGATGAGAAAATGATCATTACGATTGGAAGAGAACATGGAACGATGGGAGAGAAAATCGCAGAAAAACTTCGCAGACGGTTTGATCTGCCATTTTATGATAAAACACATCTTCTAAGAGCTGTAGAAGGCACAAATGATTATGATGAACTGAATGCATTTTTTAATGACAGAAAAGTAAATAGTTTATTGTATGCAATTGCGATGAGCGAAAATGTAAGATCAAATGAGGTACCATTTGGTATTATAAAAAAAGTTGTAGGGGATACTGGAGGAATTGTGATGGACAGTTGTGGAAATTATTTGTTTAGAAATCGTCCAAACACAATTAGAATTTTCTTACATGCAGATAAAAAATTCGAGTGAATAATCTAATGACAAATCTTGGAATAACAAAGGAACGTGCAAAAGAAGAAATTGAAAAAGAAGATTCCAAACGATATGAATTCCATAAATACTACACAGGTGAAATCTGGGGAGCTTCTAAAGGATATGAGATATGTCTTGATGAAGGAGTTCTTGGAATCGATGGATGTGTCGAGCTAATTTTGGATTAATTTAAAATAAGAAATTAATTTAAAAAAGTCTTGACTTTCGGATGATAATCTGTATAATAGATAGAGGTGGTTGCAACAGACCACCTCGAATATATCTGGCTCCATGGTCAAGCGGTTAAGACGCGACCCTCTCAAGGTCGAATCACGAGTTCGATTCTCGTTTGGAGTCATAAGCTACAAACTTTGTATTTATGCGGTTTGTAGCTTTTTTATTTTGTTTGTATTTGAATTGGTTAAAGAAAATGGTTAAAGTTTTTGAAATATTTTTTTCTCATAGTCAGATACTGCCTTGTCTGACTGTCTACGTCTTATGTGGGCATAGGTCTGTAAGAATGTCTTAGGGCTATTTCCCATGATATCAGATAACACCTTGTCAGATTCTCCACGTTCATAGTTATTCGTTGCAAATGAGTGCCGACAGTTATATAAAGGGATCCGTGGCAGCGGTTCCGCTTCCTGGTCGTTATACTCTTTCAATGCTTTCCGAAATTGCATAGAGTAGCGATCTGGATTCACAGGACGCCCTTTACGGTTGTAAATAAAAAGTCGTGCTGATAATCGGGGTGGTAGCTTTTAAGCTGTAATTTGACCGCCTGCTTTTGTCTCACGATATCATACAGCACACCAGGAAGATACAACGCACGGATAGAGTTCGCGTTCTTTGTATCGTCAACATTTCCCTCTTTGTCAATTGTTCGATGGACCATGATAGTATGATTCTGATTTATCAGATCATCGTCACAGAATCCGCAGACCTCGCCCGGTCTCATTCCCAGGATCAGCGACACACAGAACATAGGATAATAATGATTAGCCTTGATCATTGGACTATTTAAGAACGCTGCGACTTGTTCATCGGTCCATGTTACTTCTTCTTGTATGGCACTTTTAGACGTTTGATCCGATCATGGGGTTATCTGCTGCCGCTAGTGCTTTCAGTGGTTGTATGGCGAACTGGAAGATATCAGAGAGTATGTTGATACACTTGTTCACTGTCTCTGGCGAATATTTTTCACTCATGGCATTAACAAACTCTTGTATCTTTATCGGCTCGATGTGGTCAATCTGTGAAGCCTGGAACACATTCTCAATATATCGGTGGTAGAAATCTGTATAGGTCTTACAGGTACTACGACGGTACATATTCGGGGCAGACTCAAGCCACAGATCAGCACACTGCCCAAAGGTCTTATGATCTGTAATGTTTCTGCTGCCGGATGCAATTTCTTTTAATAGCTGCGATTCATCCAGGACCGCTTCTTTTCGCTTTGCTCTCATCTTACCCACTACAGCCTTGTTTGTGGTAGGGTTCCAGACATTAGCATAATAACGGACGGTCTTAGAGCCGTCTTTTTTTTGTTCTTACTCTTTTTTGTATACTCATAGTATCATTCCTTTCTTTCTAAGTCGGGGCGATGGCTTTAGAATGAATAAATGATACATATTCCTTGATTTATGTTACAGAAATGCGGATAAATGTGTATTTATCCAAGAAAAATGTGTTTTATTCTTGATCCTGGTTATCGTTTCCAGGGTCTTTTTATACTCTGGTATCTTAGTAAGCAATTCCACTTGTTCAATGGCTTTTTCTTTGCCGGTGTCGTTCAGATCATTAAAATAAGATAGGTATTTATCTTTTAATGAAATGATAGCTCTTTTCTTAGTTTCTTCAATTTGTTCTTTGGTTATATCTATCGGTCATCATGTAATGATTGAAGTTTACCAGTACCGGCAAAAAGATCTATGAATTTGTGCTCCATATCGTTCCAAAAATAAGTGTCTGGATCCAGTTCAACAATTGAAACATTAAGAGCTTTTGCGATTCTTTGCAATGTATTAGTTTTAGGAATAACTTTCCCTGATTCATATCGTCTAATTGCAGAATCTTTCATTTTAGGGATACATAGATCGCCAAGTTGTGTTTGGGTTAATCCGCGTTCAATTCTTAGTTTTTTTATTTGTTCTCCTATAGAGGTTTTTTCCATGTTTTTCTCCTTTCTGATAATGATAATAGCATAAAATGAAACATTTGAAAATACAAAAAAGAACAAAATGTTCTAAAAATATCTTGACAAGAACAAAAATGTTCTGTAATATACAAGACAGAACAAAAGTGTTCTGAAGAAAGGAGACGAGAAAATGAGAATCAACAGAACAAAACTAGATCTAGCAAAAGCAAGGGCTTGTATGGGATCTAAAGAAATCGAAGCCAGTGGATTTCCTAAAAGTACATATTGCCGAATCATGCAAGGTCTAGACGTCAAACCAGAAACAGCCGGCAGACTTGCCAGGGTTTTAGGTGTTGACGTAACAGAAATCATTGAAACAGAAGAGTAACAAAGTCGGGGCGATGGCTTTGGAATGAAAGGAGTAAATACAATGACAGGATTTATCAGAGCAAAGGAAGTTTGTGAATTGCTGCAGTGTTCTTCTGCTATGGCATACAGGATCATAGCAAGGCTAAATGAGGAGCTTGAATCTAAGGGATACATAACCATTAGTGGAAGAATCAGCAAAGACTATCTTTGTGAGAGGACGGGGCTTAAGAATGAACAGCAAAGAGGAACTGATAGCAATGATCAAGCCAGACATGAAGCTGACTGAAAGCTTTTTTAAGGCAATCTATGGATATGAATTAACTTATCCAGGATTCGCAGAAATAGCAATGATCAAGTTTATGGCAATGGGTAGCAAGAACGCCAGGGCATACTATAAGCAGTTTTCGGAGAAATACGAGAACGAAGCAAGGCAGACATTTAGAAATGTTGGTGCATGGTATGTTGAACAGTTTGAGAAAGAAAGACAGGAGAAGAAGAGAAAAGAGGTGATAACGTGGAAGAAAGACCCGAAAAGATGAGCAACAAAGAGTTGCTGAACTCATTAGAGAAGCTAGTAAAAGGGGACTCGTAACAACTAAGGGCGGTGTTATAGTTCCAGGAAAGAAGCATAAGGCAAAGCTCGTATCAATGCAACAGGTGGAAGAAAAGCCGATTCAATGGTTGTTTCATCCGTATATCCCAAAGGGAAAGATAACCTTGTGTGCAGCTTATCCAGGAGTAGGAAAACATATTTGTTATGTTATATAGCGGCGTGTGTTTCAACAGGAAAGCCATTCTTTAATTCAACGCCGTTTCATAATGATTCTGGAAGAGTGATCTATCTAACCACAGAGGATGGAGCTGGGGACACCTTAAAGCCGAGAATGAGAGCTTGCGGTGCAAATATGGAGAACATAGCTACTGTCATAGACGATGAAGCAAGTTTAACGTTGACAGTCCAGAGATAGAGGGTTTTGTAAAAGAGTTTAGTCCCGATCTTATCATCTTTGACCCTTTTCAGTCTTATATTGGCGAGAATGTAGAAATGAATGCAGCTAATAAAACAAGATCAGTATTAAACCATATTGTAGCATTAGCAGAAAAATATAATATAGCGATCGTTTTGATCTGTCATTTTAACAAGAATCAGAAAGGCGATGCAATCACAAGAATTATAGGATCAACGGATATCGTTGGTGTGTGTCGTAGTTATTTAGCACTGGGTACGGTACCAGGAAACAAAGAGCTACGGTATATGTCACATGAAAAATCAAGTTTAGCACACAAAGGGTTGACAGTATTATTTGAGATCAACCGGAAGAGGGCGGTATAAAATACGTTGATACGACACAGTACACAATGGATGATTATTCGTCAATGGCATCACAAACCAAAAGACAAGCCCCGGCATTGGAAGAATGTAAAGATTTTATCATGCGGAATATGCCAGAGGGTAAAAGGTTAGCTAAGGAAATGGAAGAATTGTTAAAAGCAAATAGTTTTTCTAAGGGTACATACATAAATGCAAAGAAAGCATTGAACATCATAAGCAAAAAAGAGGGATATTTAGATAATACAAAATGGTATTGGATGTTACCTAAGCGACAGTCAGAAAATTGACTCTTCATATAAAAATATAGTATTTATAAGGTTTATACGAAGAGTCAGAACTTGACTCTAGCAGATACAGTGATTGCGAAGAGTCAAACATAGATTTTATGTAAAAATGGCTTAAATACGCGATTTGTTACGAAGAGTCAATTTTATTGTCGGTCCCTAGAAGAAAGGAGATATAGAAAAATGAACGAAGAAAGAAAAGGAATGGTAAACCAGATCATGGCTGATTCAGCGGAATTGATACAGGATGAGAGAAGAAAAGGGGGTATGCTTTCAGAACAATCAGCCTTGAAATTCTCAAGATCGAAGCGATCAGAGAGTTAATAAATGCAGTAGAGGGGGTATATTAACACATGAAAGATAGACACTTAGGACAAGCAATTATTATTATGGGGGTGCTTACTGCTGATCATGGCAGTAGTACCCGATTGGATGGTAATAGTATTCATACTATCTGGAATGTCACAGCTATAGAAAAAACCCCTTGATACAGTTGACGACCATATCAAGGGGGATAAACCAAAGGGTTGTGTTTATATTGTGAAAATTCGACAATCTCAATATAACACAACCTTAACACAGAAAGGAAGTGTTTTTTATGGAAAATAATAAATTCAAGGTGGAATCATTGATCATGGACGTTGAACTTGCTACAGAATCATTAGGGGTGATCTTACAGGATCAAGAAAATACAATGTTCCAATTTGAAGATACAGACGGCTTAAATCAAGCTTACATTCTGGAAGCATACAGAAACGGAGCAACCAGGAATTACACCATGATTAAGATACTACAAGAGATCACAGGAAAGCTTGACGAATTATGCAGTACATATCAAACGATGATGAAAGAGAGGTGAGAAGTGACAAAGATAAAAATAAGCTATGAGACACAACAGGAGCTTGATAGATTGATTCAAATATTAGAGCCTTATATTTTTATCGCTTAAGACGGTAAAACAGAAAGATGAACGATATTTGAAAGCATACATAAAGTTAAAATTGAAAGGAGAAAGCAACAATGAAATTTAAGGAATTACTCAAGAGAACGGGAAATGATGTACAGATCGAGGTATATGATCTGCCGAAGAAAGCTTATATCTGTACTGTATGCAATCACAGCGCAATACCAGAGGAAATCTGGAAGTCGAACATTGCGTCAGTATTTCCGGTCGACAGTAAGACTTTGGGTGTATTAGTGATCGAAAATGTTAAGAAAAGTTAAGATAAAGACGGAATAAAGGAAACCAGATCAACAAAGATCGAAATGATATATCTGCCTAAACTCAATTTAAGGGTGCTGCATTATGTGGCATCCTTTTATTGATTCCTGGAACTTGCTCAAAATTGAGCGGGTTCAAAAGTGGACACGGTTAAACTACTTCATAAAACATCAGATTCAGAATGTTAATACTCGGAAATACTCGGATTTACTACATTTGTGGACAGGGAAAAATAGCACAGTCCAAGATTGGACGCAGCGAACCGTATACGTATTTTATGAAACCGCAATAAGTTACGTTTTGCTCAAAAATGAGCAAAAGAACATGACAAAACCTGACATTGAAAATATTAACGTAGAATGCAATTATCAATTCAGAACCGTAAACGTTTGAAAAAAATGTAAACATACAATATTTGGAAATGTTAACAAGGTAAACATACCGTAAACAATCAAATGTTAACAAAAATAAGTCAAAAAAAATACTGAAATAAGGCTTGTAATACTAATCGGTAGGTGGTATGATAGCGACATAACAAATAAAAGACATGAGTACGGCAACAGGTTCTCTTCGCCTGGTGTAAGTCAAGCATTAAAAAGTACAAATGCTGGCATCAGAAAGGTTATTTTATAATAGCTTTTTTGGTGTCCTTTTTTATTGTTATGATGTTTTCATTTTGTGAAAATACCTTATTTTTCCATAGTCGCCCTGGTTTATGATCGGGGCGATATGCTCCAAAAATAACAGTCGGCGGACTTAAACGGTTGAGGTGCTTACATGAGCGATATTGAAGAAAGCAGCGTTGAAGAAACGGAAGAAGTAGGAGCGTCCACTACAGAAGAACAGGATGGTAAAGAACAGGGATCAGCAATAGAGCAGAAACCCGAAAAGAAGTACACAGATGCAGACGTTGATCGCATTGTGTCAAAGAGATTGAACAGAGAAAGAGAAAAACTCTCTAAAGCCCTGGGTGAGGGGCAGAAAGAGAGTGAATTAGAGATAAGAGAAAGAAAAGTATTAGAACGTGAATTAAGTATAGAGGTTAGGGAAAAGTTAGAAAAGGACAAACTACCGCAGAGCCTTTCAAAGCTTATGAATTATTCCAGTGCAGAGGGATTTACAAAGAGCTATGACGAGATTACAGGAACTTTTAAAGAAGCCTTGCAGATAGCAATAAAACCATATATTGCAGGAAGAACCCCAAGGGTTAGTGCTGGAAGTCCTAACATTGCAGATCAACAGATTGCTGATATATTTAAGTCACGTTAGTAATGAGGTGAATATAAATGGCAATTGATTTAGTAACAAAATTTCAACCCTATGTGGATGAAAAATTTACAACAGAGAGTAAAAAGACACTCCTTACAAACACAGACTTTGAATGGACAGGAGCCCACACAATTAAAGTATATAAGGTCAGCACAGGACAGATGAATGACTACGATCGCGAGGGAACAGGTACAGATGTAACTGGTTCAAGATATGGTAAGTTGAGTCCTTAAATGCTACAACAGAAGAGTTTACACTATCAAAGGATAGATCCTTTACATTTGCGATTGATAAGTTAGACAGTGACGAAACAGCGCAACAGCTTGCGGGAGCTTCTGCCTTATCTAGACAGCAGAGAGAGGTGATCATTCCAGAGGTAGATTCTTATGTATATGGTGTTATGGCAACAGGAGCGGGAACAAAACCCGCAGCAATCACACTGACAGAGGCTAATATCTATGACGAGATCACAAAGGCTACAAATACACTTGATAATGCAGAGGTGTCAGAAACTAGCAGGTGCTTAGTAGTAACACCGGATATTTACCGCCTTATGAAGAAATCTCCCGATATTATCCTAAATACAGACGTGAGTGCAGAAATGCGACTACAGGGTGTTATTGGTAACTTAGACGGCTTAACAGTGATCAAGGTACCCGCCGTCAGACTTCCGAAGAACTTTGCTTTATGGTTGCACATCCATGTGCTACAGTAGCGCCAACAAAATTAGAGGATTACAAAGTACACCAGGATCCACCTGGTATCAGTGGCGATCTGGTAGAGGGCAGAATTGTGTATGATGCTTTTATCCTGGAGAATAAAAAGAAAGCAATCTATTACCAGGAAAACAAAGCAGCAGTATAAAATAGCTCTTCATGGATAATTTATCCTTTTTATTAAAATGATTATGTTGCGATATAGCCTATTGTATTTGATGCAGTAGGTATATCTGTATTAAGAGGTGTGATCATGAACAACGAAGAATTAGTCTTAAGGATACAACAGGGCGAGGATATAAAAAGAATATGGAAAAGCTTTATGATCAGAATTACTACTTGCTACGCAAGACAGCGAAGAAGTATAGTAATATTGATTCAATGACTGATATAGATGATCTGATGCAAGAGTTATATATACCTCTGTATGAAGCCACGATCAGCTACAAGTCAGATAATGGAGCAACCTTTATAAGTTATGCCTTAACTTGCATTAGCCGTCATTTGAAGAGGTATTTAGATGATGTGGGGCGAGTGATCAGAGTTCCAGTCCATACCCAAGAGAAGATATACAAGTATAACCAGGTATCAAGTTATTTCATGAGAACACATAACAGAAAGCCAACAGATCGGGAGTTCAGAGCATACCTGGAGCTAACACAGAAGCAGTTAGACAGCTTAAAGAAATCAATGGGAATCATGTCAGTTAGTTCTACAGAGGAAACCATACAAGAAGATTTTAAGATAGGGGATACGATCGCAGACCATACCGCAGATATGGCACAGGTAGAAGATAAGATTGACAAAGAACGCTTGACCGTGACACTGTGGGCAGCAGTGAGTGAGGCAG
>ENA-OQDF01001275-OQDF01001275.1-human-gut-metagenome-genome-assembly--contig:-NODE-1275-length-10169-cov-2.107548_pt1 | contig 10169 bp, 13 predicted proteins | sample MGYA00242769_ERZ504597 | MGnify/ENA primary metagenome ERZ504597 (study PRJEB26092, sample SAMD00036305) | human gut metagenome | host: Homo sapiens | study: EMG produced TPA metagenomics assembly of...
CGGTAATCTGGAGAAAAGTCTTTGATATTCTTGACAGTGATTATATCGGAATCAATTATGATCCATCTCATTTTGTATGGCAGATGATTGATTACATCCAGCCGCTTTACGAGTTTAGAGATAAAATCTTCCATGTACAATTACAAAGACATTAAACTTTTCAAAGAAAAAACTGAAAGAGTGTGGAACAATGGCATATCCACTTCAGTACATGAAACCAAGCTTCCGGGACTGGGAGATGTGGATTGGGGCAAATATGTGTCTGCATTAACAGACATTGGATTTGAAGGATATACCTGTATTGAAATTGAAGATAAATCTTTCGAAGGTTCCGAAGAAAGAGTTCTGGACAGCTTGAAACTTTCTCTGAGATATATGAGACAGTTTGTAATCTGAGAAGTTGCTCTGAATAATTGAATTATTAAATAAAATGCTGAAATAATGCGGGGGAAAACCGCTTATTAAAAACAAACATATTCCAAAAGGAGGAAATGAATTATGAAGAAAACAGTAGTTTGCATGCTGATCGCAGCTATGACAATGGGTAGTATGGTTACTCCAGTATTTGCGGACGGAGAAGGAGATGCTACACACATTTATGTACTGACAGCTCCGGAAGATCATGGCTGGACTGGTTCCGTAGCAACATTCGCAAAAGAAAAAATCGAAGAAGTAAATGACGCAGGAACTTACAGTGCAGAGCTGATCACATCTGCAGATGCAGCAGAACAGATTGTCAACATCGAAGATATCATCGCAGCTGGTGAAGACAACATCGCTGTTGTTATTCAGCCAATCGATGATACTGTTCAGTCTGCAATCCAGCAGCTGGTTGACGCTGAGATCCCATATGTAGCTTTTGACCGAATCATTGAAGGCGTAGCTGACAGTGCAGTATCCAACGTAAAAGGTGACAACGAAGGTATCGGTGCAGCATGTGCGGCTTACTATACAGAGCAGGGATTAAAACCTGGTGATGCAGTTTATGTATACGAAGGAGATACTTCTTCTGTAACAACTCTCCGTGATGAAGGATTCACAAAGTACCTTACCGGAGAACTGGAATACGATGGAAAAACAATTGCAGACGATGCAAAATGGTCTGAAGACGATCTGAAATCTATCACATATTCAGGTGCTATGAACTGGAGCCGTTCTGATACAAAGACAGCCTATGAATCTCTGCTCGGAGATGCATCCAACGCAGATATCAAATGGTTCTATGCAGAAGACGATGAACTTGCAATGGGTATCCTTGAAGCTCTTCAGGGCGGCGGAATCGACGATGCAACAAAAGAAAAATTCCTCGGAAATGCACCTTATCTGACAGGCTGTGGCGGACTGGATGAGCTTTATGCAGTACTTCGTGGTGAATCCTTCACAGATATCGCAGATCAGTTTGGTGGTATTGTATCTGTAACTTACAGTCCTGCAATGATCCAGACAGCAATCCAGGATATGGTTGATTATCTGGATGGAAAAGATGTAGAACAGGATCACGTAATTGCCTGCGAAATCGTAAATAAGGACAACGTAAAAGATTATCCTTCTTTCTAAATCGAGTAATTTTCGTGATATAATTCTTTTTAATAAGACAGAAATGGCGAAGGGAACTGTAAGTTCCCTTCTGTCAGATAATTAAATGAATGCGTATCAGAGCAATGTATCAAAAAGCCCGGTAACTCGGGCGGGGAGGCGAGAATTATGAGTTTGCTGCAGATGAAGAACATCTGTAAGTCCTTCAGTGGGGTTCCGGTACTGAAAAATGTACAGCTTACAGTAGAAAAAGGAGAGGTGCATGCACTTCTTGGAGAAAATGGAGCGGGAAAATCAACACTTATGAATGTTTTGACAGGTGTATTTCCGCGTGATAAAGGCGAGATAGAATTTGATGGTAAGGAACTGAAAAATATTACAATAAAGCAGTCTGAAAACCTGGGAATAGCTTTTGTTCATCAGGAACTAAATCTGTTTAATGATCTGAAAGTATATGAAAATATTTTCTTCAGAAAGAATATACGACTAAATTTGGATGTCTTGATAAGAAAAAATGATTCAGGAGGCAGAGAGACTGTTCCAGGAACTGGGAGTGGATATTGATCCTACGCAGCAGGTTTCTAAACTGAAAACCAGTCAGAAACAGTTACTTGAAATATCAAAAGCACTGTTTTTTAAAGCAAAACTTCTGATTTTGGATGAGCCAACAACATCATTAAACAATGATGAGGTGGCACATCTGTTTGACATTGTCAATAATTTGAAGAAAAAGGGAACTTCCTTTATCTTTATTTCACATAAAATGCCGGAGATTTTCCGTCTGTCAGACCGATATACCGTATTCCGAAATGGAGAATTTATAGGTGCCGGAAATATAAAGGATACTACACCAGAAGATGTTACACGTATGATGGTTGGAGAGAAATATTCGGATCAGGATGTATATGAAAAAAGGTCGTTGGGTGATATAATCCTGGAACTGAAGGATTTCAGTGGAGAAGGTTTTCGCAATATCAATCTGGCAGTAAAAAAAGGCAGTATTGTTGGACTGACCGGCCTTCAGGGTGCCGGAAGCAGTGAACTGATGCAGTGTATGTTTGGTGTAACAAGAGCATACAGCGGCGAGATGCGGGCAATGGGCAAAGTTATGCGGGATCACTCTATTCATACAGCTATGAAAGATCAGATTGCGATGCTTGCTTCGAACAGAAAAGAAAATTCTGTGATTCCAGATATGAATATTCTGGAAAATATGTATCTGTCAGAACATACTCTTTCTGCATGGAAACCAGCTATTTCAAAAAAGAAAGAAATAGAGAGATATAAAAAATATAAAGAGATGCTGAATATAAAGGCAAATTCCTGCGAAGATTTAATTACATCATTAAGTGGTGGAAATCAGCAAAAAGTTTTTCTTGCACGTTGGCTGAATACAGATGCAGAAATTCTTCTTCTGGACAACCCGACACAGGGAATCGATGTAGGAGCAAAAGCAGAAATTTACAAACTGATCCTGGAACTTGCAAAACAGGGAAAAACAATTCTGATCAATACTTTAGAAATACCGGAGATCCAGAAGTTGCCGATTACTGTGCAGTATTTTATAACGGTGAGATCATTAAGTTCTGGAACATCAGGAAATTGATGAGATGACAGTCATGATGTATTCAACAAATGCGGCGCAGGCAGAGGAGGGAAAATAAGATGAGTAAAAAGAATACAGCAGTTCCTGGACGTATCGCAGGATTTTTGGGAGAAAATAGTTATATCATTGTTTTTGTGGCAATTTTTATCGTATATGCACTGACAACAAACGGACTGACCTGGAGCGGTATGATGAATGTATTTCGTCATTCTGCAGTAATTGGCATCATCGGATTGGGCATGGGACTGATCTGCATCACCGGTGAGATCGATCTTTCTGTTGGTTCCATGCTGGCTTTAGATGGTGGATTTTCTGTCATTATCTTTAACATGACAAACAGCATTATCCTCACATTTTTATTTGCAGTTCTGTTTGGCGCATTCTGCGGACTGATCAATGGCGTGATGGTAGGATGGATCCAGATGCCAGCATTTATCGTTACACTGGCAACGATGCTGATTTATCGTTCTTTTGCACAGTATTTCTGCCAGCATGTGGATAAAGCACTGATCGGGGGAGGAAGTTCTGTGTACAAGATGGCAAACAGCCAGTCCTCTTATCAGACACTTTATAATTTTGGTAATGGAAAAGTATCTACGATTCCGATCGTTGGTCTGATCCTTATTATCATGACACTTGTTTTTGTATATATCACAACAAGTACAAAATATGGCAAAAAGTATATGCAGTAGGAAGTAACATGAAAGGTGCACAGATGGCGGGAATCAATACCGCGGTTGTGAAAATTTCTGTATTTGTGATCGCGGGTGCACTTGTTGGAATCGGTGCTTTTCTCTGGATTGCAATGAATGCTTCTGCTGACCCGGCAACGACAGGAAACAGTTATGAGATGTAGCTATCGCAGCAGCAGTCCTTGGTGGAATCAGTATGTCGGGTGGAAAAGGAAAATGTCTGGGAATTCTGTTTGGTGCAATGTCCTATACGATTATTGATAAAATTATTGTGTCCCTTAAAATGGACTCTCTTATTAACAACGCGGATTAAAGGAATTATTCTGTTGATCGTCATCATGGTGCAGATTGTAGGTCCGCAGATCAAACAGAAATTCAAGAAGACAGAGTAGAAATACAGGAACATAAATATCTCTGTTAAACAGGCTCAAAATGCTTTATAATAGAAATGATTTTAACCTAAAACCTGAAAAAGAGAGAAGTATGAAGAAGATAACTGTTTCGTTAATTGCTGAGAAAGCACAGGTATCACCGGCAACGGTATCAAGAGTTCTGAATCACAGAGAACTGGTGAAAGAGCCAACAATACGACGGGTAGAGGAAGCAATGCGTTCTCTGGGCTGTCAGATAGAAAATACAGTCACAGTTTCGAAGGAGACACAGCCGTTGATCGTTCTGAACATTCCGGGAATCGAGAATGTATTTTATCAGGAGATCATCCGGGGTGCGAGAGTATCTGCAAAGGCACATGGATGCCATCTGCTGATCCATGAATCACATCTGAATAAAGGGAATCTGCTGGATTTCTGCAATCTTCTGCGGAGAGTGGATGCAGCAGGCGTGATTCTTCTGAATCGTGTTTCGGAAGAGGGCCTGAATCAGATACGAGTGATCGCTCCGCTGGTACAGTGCTGTGAATATAATGACCATGCGGATTACCCATATGTCAGTATTGATGACGCCAGAGCTGCAGAACTTGCAACGGAATATCTTCTGTCAAATGGAGGAAGTAAGATCGCGCTGATCAACGGACCGGGAAACTTCAAATATGCAAGAAGACGTCAGGAAGGATTTATGAATGCACTTCGTAACGCGGAGGTCATGATCCCGAAGCAGTGGATCGTGCAGCTGCCGGAAGTAAGCTATGAGATGGCTTATGCAGCGGTGTGCAGATTATTGAACTCTGACAGCAGACCGAATGCATTTTTTACCATATCCGATGTTTTTGCAGCGGCAGTGATCCGTGCGGCGAAGCGTTTTCACCTGCATGTACCGCGGGATATTCTGGTGGTTGGATTTGATAATATTGAGTTATCCTCTATGACCTCACCTTCGATCACAACTGTGAATCAGCCGAATTTCAGATGGGTTATACAGCCTGTGAGATGTTATTGGAACTGATGGAAGATCCTCATGGGGAAATGAAATCGCTTTTACTTGATACAGAACTGGTGATCAGGGAATCAACATAAGAATAGAACAGCCGGAGATATTCCGGCGAATTCTTTTGCAGCAGGTGTGCCGGCGAGGGTGATCTGTGAGATTACAGAAGAAGATTCTGTAAAAAATATGTTTGAGGAAATTTACTGACAGAATATGTGACTTTATAGAAAAACACCGGAGCAGGTTATGAAATCTGTTCCGGTGTTTTCCTGAATATGTGTGCATTCTTAAGATATCATATCTGATTGTCTGATGCAGTATCACATATTATAGAAACATTGCATATTTTCTATTTTTCGTTTCATTATAGAATTACATTCCATCTTTCAGCACATCATAGTCTCTCAATACTTTCTCGATCACCGTTCCCTTAATGAAGTGGAGCAGAGGTTTCTTAATGATGCCGGCTCCCGGAATATCAATTTCCAGTGGAGATTTACCATCCATCAGCTTCACACTGCTGCTTAAGAGTTCACGGATATCGTAAACGCTTCCCCATACTTCCGGTACGCCACGGTCAACACCGAGGAGTCCATAAACAGCTTCCATCGCAGTTCTGACAGAGTATTCTGTGGTGAATACGGTATCACGCGGGGTATCTGCGAACTGACCGAGGAAGGCGAAGTTTACACAGCCATCCGGGATAACATCCGGGCGGTCACCCTTGGTTCTTGGCATGAAGAATGCGGTGATATAAGGCATCATGTCGGTACGCACACTGCACTGTGTTCAGCAAGTTCATCAATCTGATCTTCCGGAACACCGAGATGATACAGCCACTCTGCGGTGATCTCTTTACCGGTACAGTCTTTCATAGGTTTCTTGATATAGTCGCCAGGTACATCTGTGAACAGACCATAAACCCATACGCAGACCTTATCTTTGTCCTGATCCTTGAACTGTCCCTGACGGTTGATGGTCCAGCTTAAGAGCCACTTGGAATCCTGACAGCTTACGATACCACCTGTAACAACTTTGCCAGTACGCGGATCACGTTTGCAGATGTCAGTAATATAAGGAATGATCTTGTCATCCAGAGTTGTGACGGTCGCGGATTCCCAGTTGGTCTTGTTGATATCGGAGCAGAATTTTTCCGGATGTCCGAAGGACGGATCCTGTGCTGCGATATTTTCCAGAGTGACCAGCAGCCGCTTGTACGAACTTCCGCATCACCGTTTGGTGCATGGTTCTGATCACCGTAGATCGTGCCTTCTGTACAGCTTCCGTTGGTAACAAATACGAGGTCATTTTCAGTAAGGACGATGCCTTTTTCTACGCCGTTGACTTTGCATTCGATTGCAGAAGCAATCTTCTTGCCATCCTTGAAATCAAAGATAACGTTAGTAACTTCAGTATTAAACTGGAAGTCAACGCCAGCATCTTCCAGATATTTCTGCATAGGCAGGATCAGGGAATCATACTGGTTGTATTTTGTGAATTTAAGTGCACTGAAATCCGGAAGGCCTGCGATGTGATGAATGAAACGCTGGAAGTACAGCTTCATCTCCAGGGCACTGTGCCAGTTTTCGAATGCAAACATGGTTCTCCAGTACAGCCAGAAGGTGGAATTGAAGACTTCATCATCGAAAACATCTTCGATGGTCTTATCGTAGAGGTCTTCATCTTTAGTCATAAAGAGCTTCATGATTTCCATACAGCCCTTCTGGCTGAGGTTGAATTTGCCGTCTGTATGAGCGTCTTCTCCGCGATTTACAGTTGCACGGCAAAGAGAATAGTTTGGGTCATGTTTGTTCAGCCAGTAGTATTCATCCAGTACGGAAACACCAGGTGTTTCAATAGAAGGAATGCTGCGGAACAGATCCCAGAGACACTCGAAATGGTTTTCCATTTCACGGCCGCCTCTCATGACATAGCCACGTGTTGGATCAAAGATACCATCGCAGGCACCACCGGTGATGTCCATAGCTTCCAGAATGTGGATATGGGAACCAGGCATCTGACCGTCACGAACGAGGAAGCAGGCAGCAGCGAGTGAAGCAAGCCCGCTGCCTACGATATAAGCGTTTTTGTCATCGACGCCTTCTGGCTTTTCCGGACGGGCGAATGCTTCGTAGTTACCGTTTGTATAATAAATACCTTTGCTGTTCTTTTCATATTTGCCGCGTTCTGTGTTGCGGTAATCAGATCTGGCAGCTTCGGCTTTTTTGGCTTTGTAGCTTGATCTCTTTATTTTCCTGAGACGTTTTGGTAAGAATAGCTGCTGCGCCGGCTCCGGCTGCAAGTGCAACACCAAGTTTTAATCCTTTTTTAGACATGTAAAAAACCACCTTTCATTTGTTTGTGATGATGTGTAGCTTTCCTTTTCTGTCTCTTATAGTATTGCCATTTGTGTTTGAATTCAATTTACAAAAAATATGGAATGAGTAAAAACTTATCATTTGGCATGTTTTGTAAAGTTTTGAATAGAATTTGTGATGTTTCCATGGATTGTGATGCACATGTTTTTCCAGATGTCGGTATAGTCTGATTTCATTCCCTGTCGGATCCAGTCGAGCATGATGCCGACAAAACTGTATTTATAAAAATCTGCGATAAAACTTTTCTGTTCCTGCGTAAGGGAAGTGGATCTTGCCTGCTCTTCGACGACACTCATGATCAGGTCGTGGGTCAGCTGGAAGAGAATTCTCAATCTGTTCCCGACTGATTGCGTTGTAAGCATTTATAATGAAAGGTTTGTTTTCATAGACTGCTTCAAAAATCTGAAGAAGTCCTTTCTGCCAGGTATCATAGGTCTTTTTTTCCCTGGAGAGCTTTACGTGATTCTTCGAGACATGCCCATTCGACCAGATCGTACGATATCTTTGAAATGATAATAAAGCCATACGGCTGATGCCACAGTCGGTGGTCAGATCGTTGATCGTGATTTTGTTCAGCGGCTTTTTGAGAAGAAGTTTTTTCAGGGATTCTGCCAGAGCATGTTTGGTGATATTTGACATGGGATTCCTCCGTTTGTGTGTTGGTTTTGAAGTGCATATTTCGGGATTGCCATATTTATGACAAAACACTTCACGGGATAGTGCCAGTGAGCAGTAACTGTTTATTATTATAATAGGATAACGGAATGTCTGCAAGGTTGACAGTTACTGGCACTGGTGAGAAAATTAGGATACAATTACTGTTTACTCAGTTGTTGTGAACGGTCAGATATAATGAACATCGGAGGCAGGATATATATGAGTGGATTAAAAATAAAACAGGAATGGATGCAGAAAACAGTTGTTGTCTGGTTTGGCGCACTTTTATGCTGTCTGTTGTGGGGAAGTGCATTTCCCTGTATCAAAATTGGATATCGGCTGTTTGAAGTCGATGCAGCGGATACGGCATCGCAGATCCTTTTTGCCGGCTGCAGATTCACGCTGGCAGGAATTCTGGCAGCTGGGATTGGAAGTGTAATGGAGGGACGTTTTTTACGTCCGGAGAGAAAAGCAGCAAAAGAAATTATCTGGTTAAGTCTGCTTCAGACGATCATTCAGTATTTCTTTTTATATGGGACTTGCACATACCAGTGGAGTAAAAGCTTCTATTATAGAAGCGGTGAATGTATTTATTGCGATTCTGGTAGCCGGATTTTTGTTTCATCAGGAAAAGATTACATCAAGAAAAATCACCGGCTGTATTCTGGGATTTGCAGGAGTAGTATTGATTAATCTGAATGGAATGAACTTTCAGTTCAGTCTTGCAGGAGAGGGAGCCATTTTCTTTTCTACGATCGCTTATGCATTTTCTTCGGTGTTTGTAAAGAAATTTTCTCAGAAATTTAATCCGGTCATGCTCAGTGCTTATCAGTTTATTATCGGAGGAATCGTGCTTATGGCAGCAGGAGGCGTTATGGGCGGACATATTACAAAAGTGACACCAAGTGGAATCGGACTGCTGGTTTATCTGGCGCTGGTTTCAGCAGTGGCATATTCCCTCTGGGGCATTCTTCTGAAATATAATCCGGTTTCAAGAGTTACAGTATTTGGATTTATGAATCCGGTATTTGGCGTGCTTCTTTCGGCACTTCTGCTGGGCGAAACAGATCAGGCATCCGGAATATTGGGATTGCTTTCACTTCTGCTTGTAAGTGTTGGAATTTATGTGGTAAACAGTGGAAAGTGACCATGGATGATCGAACATGAAATACAGCGTAAAAAATCGTAAAAATTATGGAAAAAACTGTTGACATATGAATGCCCTTATAGTAGAATAACCCAATGTGACATAGTGCGATGACTCCTGAGCCAAAGCCCCGGCAAAGGTGTTTTTATCAGCGGTTTCGGACATTTCCGCAGTATAGATTTGCACTGTTCACCAGGAATTTTATATATGATATTACGGATGACCGTAATTACACAAACTATCGTTGATAAATAACAGGAGGTAAAACCATGCAGACTTATATGGCTAATCCAGATAAAATCGAAAGAAAATGGTATGTAGTTGACGCTGAAGGCTGTACACTGGGCCGTCTGGCATCTGGTGTTGCTAGCGTATTAAGAGGAAAGAACAAACCGCAGTTCACACCACACGTTGATACAGGTGATTATGTGATCATCGTTAACGCTGATAAAGTTAAAGTAACTGGTAAGAAAATGGATCAGAAGATTTACTATCATCACTCCGATTATGTTGGTGGAATGAAAGAAACCACATTAAAAGAAATGATGGCTAAGAAACCGGAGAAGGTTATCGAGCTGGCAGTTAAAGGTATGCTTCCAAAAGGACCTCTGGGAAGAACCATGTACAAGAAACTTTTCGTTTATGCCGGACCAGAGCACAAACATGAAGCTCAGAAACCGGAAACCTTAACATTTTAATAGGAGGTAGGAGACATTGGCTAGCGCAAAATTCTACGGAACAGGAAGAAAGAAAAAAATCAATCGCAAGAG
>ENA-OQDF01001276-OQDF01001276.1-human-gut-metagenome-genome-assembly--contig:-NODE-1276-length-10167-cov-1.389741_pt1 | contig 10167 bp, 14 predicted proteins | sample MGYA00242769_ERZ504597 | MGnify/ENA primary metagenome ERZ504597 (study PRJEB26092, sample SAMD00036305) | human gut metagenome | host: Homo sapiens | study: EMG produced TPA metagenomics assembly of...
TGGCTTTCTCGAAATAATAACGCCAGTCCCAGCCCTCGGCCTCGTAATTACCGCCTTCCTTCTTGATCTCGGCGTGATATCGGCCAATTCCTCTTTCGCTTTCGCCAAGCAGATGGCCAGATTTTATCAAGCAAGTCGTACACGTTCTTCTCGTTCTTCGCCATATTCTCTTCCAATACGAAAGCGGCATAATCCTCATATCCCATCAATCGGGCTTTCTCCAGACGAGCGGCAACCAGCTGCTTAACGACCTCCTTATTATCATTCTCATTATTATTGTTGCCACGATTCGTATACGCCTTGAAGATCTTCTCACGCAAATCACGCTTATCGGCGTATTGAAGGAAAGGCATCACGCTCGGATTATGGAGGGTAAACACCCACTTACCATCCAGACCATTCTCTTGGGCCGTTTGCGCCGCCTTGACGATCACGTCTTCCGGCAGACCGGATAAGTCCTCTTTATTATCGATCACTAATTGGAAATCGTTGGTCTCTTTCAGGGTATTCTGTCCGAAAGTAAGTTGGAGCATGGATATCTTCTCGTTCAGCTCACGCAACTTCGCCTGCTTATCCTCCGGCAGATTGGCTCCTCCCCGGACAAAGCTTTTATAGGTTTCCTCCAACAGCTTCTTCTGTTCCTTATCCAGATGGAAGCTCGCCTGATTCTCATATACGGATTTCACCCGGGCGAAAAGCTGGGGATTTAGGCTGATATCATCCGAATGTTTGGATAAAAGGGGATAAAGCTCACGTTCGAGCTCTTGGATCTCGTCCGTGGTATTCACACTGGATTGGCCACCGAAAGCATACATTACTTTAGTAAGCAACTCGCCACTTTGGTCTAAGGCCACGATCGTATTCTCGAATGTCGGCGCATCCGGATTTGCACGATCGCCTCGATCTCCTTCGACTGCTCTTCCATGCCTTTCAAAAGAGCCGGCTTGTAATGAGCCACCTCTATTTGGTCAAACGGAGGCACCCCGAACGGTGTCGTATACTCCGCAAAAAACGGATTGGGTGTAGCGCCTTCCGCTACATCGCTTTTCTTTGAGGAGGAACAAGCTCCCAAAATAACCGCTAAACCTGCGGCCATAAGCGTTTTATTCATGCCATTGTTATATTAGAATTACAATGGACAAAGATAACGAAGTTTTGCGTTACAATTCTATTTCAAATTGTTATTATTTAGAATCCGGAAAAAGATTTTCACAATTCACACAAAAAAGATCCCAAAGGGAGATCTTCCCTTCGGGACCCAATATGCTTTCATTCAATGTTCAATCGAATCGCTCTCTATACCGTCCTCGATATTTTCATTTTCGATCGTTTCTTGTAAATCTTGAATGTCATTAGACGTGTAATCATCCGACAATACCGATTGGTAGACATGGTCTCATCGTGAAGATCATCGCTCTCATCCCATAACGTTTTCATTATATTCTCTGGCATATCTCTTATATTTTAAAGTTATATGCCTATTCAACAACCTCGACAAAGAAATTGTTGTTCCAATAAAAATAGTTCACTAATTTTAGCGAGATTAACGCAAGAAATAATATGAATCGAATTTGTAGTCTTTTTGGTATTCAGTATCCCATCATACAGGCGGGAATGGTTTGGTGTAGTGGTTGGCGGCTAGCTTCAGCGGTTAGTAACGCCGGTGGATTAGGATTGATCGGGGCAGGCTCCATGCACCCGGAAGTGCTCCGGGAACATATCCGTAAATGCGAGGCGGCGACCGACAAGCCTTTTGGCGTGAATGTCCCGCTAATGTACCCGGAAATCGATACCTTGATGCGGATATTGGTGGAGGAAAAAGTGAAGATCGTATTTACCTCCGCCGGCAACCCGAAAACATGGACAAAGTATTTGAAGGATCATGGCATGACGGTCGTTCACGTGGTAAGCAGCTCTAAATTCGCCACGAAATGCGAGGAGGTCGGAGTGGATGCCATCGTTGCCGAAGCTTCGAGGCCGGCGGGCACAACGGACGGGAGGAAACAACTACGATGTGCCTGATCCCCGCTGTCCGGAAAGCGACCTCTCTCCCCCTTTTGGCGGCAGGAGGTATCGGAAACGGTCAAGCGATGCTAGCGCACTCGCACTAGGGCCGACGGCGTACAGATAGGCACTCGTTTCGCCCTAACCAAAGAAAGCTCGGCACACGAGAATTTCAAGAAACTATGCTTGAATCTTAAGGAAGGCGATACGAAGTTATTATTAAAGAAACTGTCTCCTACCCGTCTGGTAAAAGGAGATTTCGCTACGGCAGTGGAAGAAGCGGAAGCCCGGGGAGCGTCCGTGGAAGAATTACGTGAGTTATTAGGCAAAGGACGTGCCAAGAAAGGAATCTTTGAGGGCGACCTAAAGGAAGGCGAGTTAGAGATCGGACAGGTAGCGTCTTTATTCTGGGAGGAATTATCCGTGGAAGAGGTGATGAAAGAATTGATCCGTGACTTTAAGCGATCCTTAGAGAACGTAAAAACACAGTTGTGTTCGTAAGAAAACACAACTGTATCTGTGGATAAACACAACTGTGTTCAAGAGAAAACACAGTTGTGTTCCTTATCATAATCGATACTTATACAATTGTGCCATGACCTTTTGGTATTGGTTTTGCAATTGCAGGTAGTTTTGCACGCTTTGGTAATAGGTCGTCACATCCACGAAATACTCGATCATAGATATTTGTCCGGCCTGTATAGCCTTGTTCAACAAGACCAAGCTATTCTGCTTTTCAGCACATCCTTATATTCATCGATAGATTTCTTTAAGGAGACAGACTGGTCATATAGCTGCCTCAACCCATTCTCTACCGTGAAAGAAGCGCTCTCCAACTGCATCTCCGTATAGCGGGCCTGAGCCTTCGCCTGTTTCACGTTATTACGGTTCGAGAACAACGGATGGTGATTCCTACCAAGAAACCATTGAAACGCTCTCCACCCGAGGCGGGATTCATACGATACCCTAACTCAAAGCCGGGCAGACCTTTCGCCTTATTCACGCTCACCTGCCGAAGAGCTGTCGTCTGGTCGCTACGCAAGGTCTGTATTGCGGATCGGATTGCATCGCCTCCGTCCGCAGCTCATCAAAGGAAAGCACATCCTTATCCGGCAAGGCGTAAACCGTATCCGTAAACTCGATAGCGATACCGCCATTCAAGGTAGCCAGCTCCTGCAGCTTGGCAATACGGGAAGTCTCGTTCATCCGGGCCTCTGTCCGAGCGTTCAATAATTCCAGATCGATCTTGTTTGTCTCAAGGATATTCGCATTTCCTTTCTCCAAACGAGTCGCATAAAAAGCGGAAAGTTGCTCGGCGTTCCTAAGACGGGTATCCAATAGGTTCTTCTGCTGGTTCAACAGCACCAAATCTAGGCAAACCTCTTTCACCTGCAACAAGATTTGCTGACGAAAAGCCATCCCTTGACGATCCAAACCCGCGGATTTCGCCTTCGTCAGCTTATGCTTCCGGACATATACGGACGGGAAATCAAAGCTTTGGGAAGCCACGAACTCGCCCGTGAATCCCATCCCTTCTTTATTCCCCCAGAAATGCGAATAAGAGACCGAAGGGTCTGGCAAATTATTATCCAACTTCGCCTCCAGCTTCTGCGACTGGACCAACTGGCTGTTCGCCTGTAAATCCTTATTGTTCGCCTCCACGCTCCGGAGCACGTCCTCTATAGAAGTCTGGGCAGAAAGGCCGCCTGTCAATACAGACAAGGCGGCGACTATAATATATGATTTCATAAAACTTATTCTTTATTCTTGTTCATTATCAGATAAACAATCGGGATGATGAATCCGTTTAAGAACGTAGAGGTTAATAAACCACCCAAGATCACCGTCGCCATCGGGCTTTGGATCTCATTCCCGGGAAGATCGCCATTCAACGCCAACGGGATCAACGCCAAGGCGGAACTCAACGCCGTCATTAAGATCGGGTTCAAACGGTCTAGGGAACCTTGTATCACGGACTCACGCAATCCCATTCCCTCTCCACGCAAATGCGTATAGTGGCTGATCAGCAGCATACCGTTTCGGGTAGCGATACCAAACAAGGAAATGAAACCGATAATCGCCGGGATACTGATCTCGCCGGAAGTAAGCCATAGGATAATCACGCCACCGATCAACGCCAACGGCAGGTTCAACAAGATCACGCCGCTCTCCTTCACGTCCTTGAACTCATTGTACAGTAACATGAAGATCACCAATAACGACATCAACGACGTCAGCAATAAGGTACGGCTGGCCGCCGCCTCGCTCTCGAACTGGCCACCATATTCGATATGGTATCCCTCCGGCAAACGGATATTAGCCTCTACCCGATCCTGTATCTCATTAACCACACTTCGCAAGTCACGTTCCGATACATTGGCGCTAATCACGATCTTACGTTGCACATTCTCACGATTGATCGTATTCGGACCGGTCACCGAACGGATATCGGCCACGTAGCTTAGCGGCACTTTCTGTCCGGCGGCATCGATCATCAGATTGCTAATATCATCCATCGTGGCACGGCTAGCGTCGGAGGTCTTCACGGTCAGGTCGAAGCTCTTGCCATCGTCGTACACCTGACTTACGGCCTCTCCACCCAACATCACATTGATATATTCCTCGAACTCCGGCAGGGGAATGCCATATTTAGCCAGCAACTCACGTTTCGGGGTGATTGTCAACTGCGGACGCTCGATCTGCTGCTCTACCTTCAAGTCCACCAGACCCGGGATCTTTTGGATAGCGGCCTTGATCTGGTTACCGACCGTAAACATCAGGTTCAAGTCCGTACCAAACAATTTGATAGCGATATTCGCCTCCGTGCCGGAAAGCATAGCGTCGATACGATGGGAAATAGGTTGCCCGATCTCTATATTAGCGCCGCTGATCGTAGATAACTTCTTGCGGACATCATTCATCACCTCATCCCACTACGGTCTTGCAATTCGAAAGGAGCTCGATCTCGGAAACATTCACGCCCAAGCATGCTCATCCAATTCCGCACGACCGGTCTTCCGAGCCACAGTCTTTATCTCGGCACTTGCAACAGCAACGCTTCCGCACGGCGTCCGATCTGGTCCGACTCGTCCAAGGAAATTCCCGGAAGCGAGCTTACGTTGATCGTAAAAGAACCTCATTGAACGGGGGCAAGAAACTACGTCCCAAATGAAAGAAGATCACCAAGCGACCACAAACAAAGCGATCGTGGTACCTAGCACCCATTTCTGGTAAGCCAACGCTAACTCCAAAGCCCGTTTATACACCACCTTCAACTTCCGGCTATCCAAGCCTCACGCAGTTCCTTCATTCCCGTCGCTTTACGGTTCAGCAAATAGCTACAAAGCACCGGGGTCAAGGTAAGCGCCACCACCGTAGAAGCAAACAACGCCACGATAAAGCGATACCCAGCGGAACCAACATACGGCCTTCCATACCACTCAAGAAGAACAAGGGCACGAAGCTCACCACGATAATCAAGGTAGAGTTCAAGATCGGCATACGTACCTCACGGGAAGCGTCGTAAACCACCTCCAAGGTAGAGCGTTGCTGATCCGGAGGCAAGAGCCGGTTTTCCCGGATTCGTTTATACACGTTCTCCACGTCCACGATAGCGTCATCCACCAAGGAACCGATAGCGATCGCCATACCTCCCAAGCTCATCGTGTTAATCGTCAATCCCATGTAGTGCAATACGATGATAGAGACCAGCAAAGATAACGGCAAGGCTACCAACGAGATCACCGTCGTACGTATATTCATCAAGAACAGGAACAAGACGATCACCACGAAGAAACTACCCTCAAACAAGCTCTTCTTTACATTATTAATAGAGTTATCGATAAAATGACTCTGGCGGAATATATCCGTAGAGACATGTACATCCGCCGGCAAGTTCTTCCGCAAATCGACAACAATCTCGTCCAGCTTCTCCGTCAACTTCTCCGTACTCGTATCCGGCTGTTTGGTCACGGTAATCAGCACGGCTGGCTTTGTCCGCTCGGAAGCGGTTCCCAGCTTCGGGCTTTTACCGCCGATCTTAACCGTAGCGATATCACCCAGCGTAACCGGATACTCATTCACGGTCTTCACCACACCCTGAGCGATCTCTTCCGCCTTCGACGTAGACAATACACCCCGGATGATATACTCATTATCAAACTCATACAATACACCACCATTGGCGTTCCGGTTCATATTCCGACAAACATCCAACACCTCGTTCAACCCTACACCGTAGTGCTTCATACGAGCCGGGTCCAACAAGATCTGGTACTCCTTAATATCGCCACCGATCACGGCCACCTGCGCCACACCGCCCGTAGACAACAAACGGGGACGGATCGTCCAGTCGGCGATCGTACGTAAGTCCAACAAGACGTGGAATCGGCGGTCAAACCGAGGATCATCATCTCACCCAAGATGGATGACTGCGGGCCTAAGGTCGGTTTACCTACGTTCTCGGGAAGGCTCTCACCCAAGACAGCCAGTTTTTCGGACACGATCTGACGAGCCCGGTAAATATCCGTACCCCAATCGAACTCTACCCAAACCACGGAGAATCCGTGGTAGACGAGGAACGTACACGCCGCACGTCCATCGCACCGTTCACGGCAGTCTCCACAGGGAATGTCACCAAGCGTTCTACCTCCTCGGGAGCCATACCGTTCGCCTCGGTCATGATCACGACCGTTGGGGCGTTCAAGTCCGGGAACACATCCACGTCCGTATTAAACGCCGTGTACGTACCCCAGATCATCAGCAATAGCGCACAAACCAAGATTACCAACCGGTTGTGCAATGAATAATAAATTATCTTATTTAACATGCAACGTCCCTCCTATTAATGGCTATGGCTATGAGCCGGTATCGCGTTAGAAGCGGAAGACAACTTGATCTGGTAAGCGCCACGGGTCACGACCTCATCGCCCGGTTTCAATCCGGAAAGGATCTGTACCTCCGAGCCGTTATTCGCTCCCAGCGTCACCCATTGCTTCTTATAGCCTTCCTCATCCAGACGGATAAATACCGAATAAATGCCCTGCTCCTCGATAAGGGCGGAGACAGGCACGCTCAAGACATTCTCCATCGGCTTGTCAACAAAAAGATCTCCACGAAAGAACCGGGGATAACCGCTCCTTTATTATCGAACTCGAAAGTCACCGGTACATAGAAAGAGTTCATATCGGAAGCCTTTCCATACGATAACAACCGTCCACGCAAATCAGACAATTTATAGAGAGCGTTATCATACGGAGTCATGAAATTAGCAGTTTGGATCATGGGAAGATCGTTGTAATACCTCTCAGACACGTCCGCACGCAATACCAAACGATTGTTTTGCGAGATCGTAGCCAAAGGCTGACCTACGGATACATAATCACCCTCTTTCACTTGGATGTTCTTCAAGTAACCGTTCAAGGGAGAGACTACAGACACGCCTTTCGCCGTCTGTTTTCCCGCTATCGCCTCATAAGCGACCTTGGCGTTCTCGTAATTCAAGCGGGCCTGCTCGAAATCCTTGGCGGATACGATCTTATCGCCTACCAAGGCTTGCATACGCTCGTATTCCTTTTTCGCCGTCTCATAAGCGAATTAGCCTTTGCCGCCACGTCTCCATCAGAGAGGGCGTTGGAAGCGATACTCAACACGGCCTGTCCCTTGCGTACCGCCGTACCATCCACGAATGGCAAGCTACCAAACGAGATCACGCCGGGGACGGTAGCGACGATCACGGACTCCTCCCCTTGCGCCGCCATTACTCGTCCGCTCGTCTTAATCACATCCGTGAAAGGAGCGGGATTAACCGTTACAGTCTGCAAACCAACGGCCTCGGCTAAAGCCTTCTTAAAGACAATCTCGCCGGGATGGGTACCACCGGCCTCATGCTCATGCTCATGGTCATGGCCTTCGTGTTCATGTCCTCATGATCATGATCGTGAGCCTCTAATTCATGATTATGCTCATCGTGTCCGGCTTGCGACGCATTTCCCGCACAACCGGCAAACAGGTAAGCGCACATCGCACCTACCAAATATATTTTCTTCATTGTGTAAAAAATCTTGATATCGTTAATAATAAATAGATAGGGGCAAGTCTGTCCTCACCCGCTCTCACAAACGAGGTATCAAGACATAGGAGGGGCACGAAGTCCCGAGGCACTCACTATCCAAGCGTCGTGCAGCGACTCAATGTAGGGGCGTTCTCGTGATCAAGGAGCTGTCCGCAAAACGCCGGTTCAGGTGGATAAATGTAATCAAATAAAACGAGTAACGGCATCAGATGTATATCCACATCTCCATCCATAAAATGAGAAATATGCGTACTGAAATAGGCCAAGTTATGCCCGTCGCAACCGCAATCATGCGTATCTGTGCTTTTATCGCCATGCGCTTGCTCTGCGGTCAAGGATTGATAACAAGGCATCCCGTCCCGGTGATGATGGTGAGGGATAACCACAGAAAGCAACGCCAAGATGCCGGCCATCAGCACCACGTATTGTACAATCCTCTGTTTCATTTTCTCACGCATGGCACAAAGATAAGGATATTTTTCCGTTTTTTACATGAATGTTGTAAGTTTGCGGTAAATAAAAAGATAGATGAAGTTTGGAGTAAATAAAAAGATATTATTATATACCGCCGGTTGCGTATGGATTTTCGCCGGTATCAATATCTTACGCATCGGTATCGTCACATGGTTAAACGATACCCATTATTGGTTATTCAAGATCGGGGAAGCGACCATCGTTTTCTTGCTTTTCTTCAATTTGGTCTTTAAACGGCTTTTCTATAAACATTCCGAACGGATCTCCCGGAAAACGGGAAACATTGCCCGTTCTCTTTCTTCGACGTGAAAGGTTGGATTATCATGATCTTCATGATCGCTTTCGGGATCACGATCCGTGCGCTCCATTTACTGCCGAATTCTTTCATTTCTGTATTCTATACGGGATTATCCACGGCGTTGATCATAACGGGATTCTTATTCTTGAGACAAGGAAAAACCGTTGGGAATTGAGAATTGAAAATTAAAGATACAACAATCAATAATTCTCAATTCTCAATTCTCAATTTTCAATTCCCAAGCTTTTCGCAGATCAACTCAGCCGCCTTCTTGCCGCTCATCAGCATGCCGCCAAAGATCGGTCCCATACGGAAGCTACCGCTTACGCCGTTAGCGGCCATACCGGAAACGAATAATCCCGGGTAGATCTCCTTCGTGTTCTCCACCGTCGTCTGCTCACCCAGCTCCACATTCAAGGAACGCTCGCCGATCACGCCTCCGGTCGGTGTATTCAATTGGATATCATTCTTACGGGCTACCACACGGGCGATCTCGCAATCATGCCCCGTACCTTCCAAGACAGCCTTTGCCATGATCGTCAACGGATCACGTGCATCCCCTCACGGATTACCGGAGCCAGTTCACTACCACACCGGCTACGGCATCGTTATGAAACACCACGTCCTCTACCGAATAGCAGTTAAAGATCGTAGCGCCCGCCTTCGTCGCCTGATAAATCAAAGCGGAAGTGGTATGTACCGAATCCATGATATACGTGCCGTTAGCACCCTCCTTATAACTTACGCCCAATTCCTTGATAATCGCATAGCCTCTTCCTGCACCACGATATCGTTGAACATCATAGCGCCGCCCCACATACCTCCACCGGGAGCCAGCTTACGATCAAACAACGCCACCTTCTTACCGCTTTCGCCAAGAAATAAGCGGCCACGATACCGGAAGGTCCCCCTCCCACGATCGCTACATCCACAGACAAGTTGCTCTTCAACTTCTCGAAGTAAGAGTCAATGATTCCACTTGAAACAATCTGTTCCATCTTAATAACTAATTAAAGTTTAAACATCAGGGAGCACATAGAGGTAACGCCCCCTTTATTTCCTAGTTCTACCTTATTTTCCCTTCGCCGGCATTACCCGGATCAGGTTCGATGTATAATCTCAGCCCGTATGACTCGGGCACCCCTATGTGAAAAGTCGGGGGCAAATGTACAAAAAATTAGTATATATGTACTCAACAGAGCCATAAAAGGCAAAAAACGCTCAGCCAAACAAAATGTAAAAGTTTAGTCTTCTTCCGACCAGTCATCAGACCAACCGAATTCTTTATCCCGGAATAATTCAGCTAATCCCGAAATCT
>ENA-OQDF01001277-OQDF01001277.1-human-gut-metagenome-genome-assembly--contig:-NODE-1277-length-10148-cov-2.101587_pt1 | contig 10148 bp, 14 predicted proteins | sample MGYA00242769_ERZ504597 | MGnify/ENA primary metagenome ERZ504597 (study PRJEB26092, sample SAMD00036305) | human gut metagenome | host: Homo sapiens | study: EMG produced TPA metagenomics assembly of...
CCGGCACTTGAAACCGTTAAATATTTATCGAATACAAAAATGAATTGTCAGAATATAATCCGATTTTTACGATATTGAGACAACTGGATTATCAAGATATACTGCATTTGTGTATCTGATCGGTGCAATCAGATTCGAAGAAAATCAATGGATGCTTATCAGTGGATGGGGGAAGATGAAAACGAGGAGGTTCTTGTTTTACAGGAATTTGCAAGTTTTTTGACAAATGCTGATTGTACGATTCAGTATAATGGAAATCGATTTGACCAGCCTTTTCTGGAAGACGTTATCGAAAACACAAAATGGATACTCCATTTAAAGAAATTTTATCCCTTGATCTATATCAGTTGTTAAAACCATGTCAGAGTTTGTTTAAACTGAGCAAAATGAAACAGTCGGATTTGGAAAATTTTGTCGGAATACATAACAGAAAGTACTGCGACGGTGGACAATGTATTCGATTATATAAAACTTTTATGAAGAAAAAAAAGATCCGGAAGCAGCAAATATCGTGATGGGACATAATGAAGAAGATTTGTTGGGACTTGGGACAATTTTTTTTTCATTACTTGCATACAAAAAACTTTATGATGGAGAATATCATCCGAAACAATGCGTGATTTTAGAGCAGGAATTAAAGATTGTCATAGAACTTTCTGCTGCTGCTCCGGTGAATGTATCTTGTGGAAATTCAGATTTTTATCTGAGTGTAAATGGATACGAAGCAAGAATGCTGGTACACCTTAAGGAAGGTAAACTCCGTCAATATTACAGAAATTATAAAGATTATGAGTTTATTCCGGGAGAAGACACTGCAATGCCAAAGTCCATTACCAGATATATGGATAAAAGCCTTAAAATCGCGACAACTCCTCAAACTTGCTATACCTGGTTTAATTGCGATGAGGATTTTTTGAATAATGAAAAGAAACAGATGCAATATCTGACACATACACTTCCGTTTTTTCTGGATAATCTGAATAAATAGAACATGATATCTGAGAGACAGATAGGCTTAAAACATATTAGAGCAAAAAGACCTGACAGTTTAATGCCAGGTCTTTTAATATTCTGAAATTATTCTTCTGTAGCTTCTTCAGCTGCCGGAGCTTCCAGAGCTTTCATGCTAAGGCTGATCTTCTTGTCATCTCCGTTGAAATCAACAACTTTAGCCTGAATTTCCTGTCCGATAGAAAGTACATCAGATGGTTTAGCAACGTGCTCTTTGGAAATCTGGGATACATGAAGAAGTGCATCAATTCCAGGTGCAAGTTCAACAAAAGCACCAAAGTCTGTCATACGTGCAACTTTACCAGTTACTACGTTACCTACAGCAAAATCTTCTGCTGCAGAAAGCCATGGATTCTCTTCTGGGAATTTCATGGAAAGAGCAATCTTATCTCCATTGATCTCTTTGATCAGAACTTTAACTTCATCACCTACATTGAAGACCTTTTTCGGGTTTTCAACTCTGCCCCAAGACATCTCGGAGATATGAAGAAGTCCATCTGCTCCACCAAGATCGATGAAAGCACCAAAATCTGTAACATTTTTAACGGTACCTGTTACAGTATCGCCAACATGGATTTTCTCCATAAGTTCTTTCTGTTTCTCTGCTTTTTCAGCAAGAAGAAGCTGTTTACGGTTACCAATGATACGTCTTCTTCTTGGATTGAATTCAGTGATAACGAATTCGATTTCTTTATCTGCATATTTTGAAAGATCTTTTTCGTATGTGTCGGAAACAAGGCTTGCAGGAATAAATACTCTAGCCTCTTCTACATTTACACAAAGACCACCGTCAAGTACCTGTGTTACAGGAGCTTTCAGCACTTCCTGAGATTCGAAAGCAGCCTCCAGACGTTTGTTGCCTTTTTCTGCAGCAAGTCTCTTGTAAGTCAGGATAACCTGTCCTTCACCGTCATTGACTTTCAGCACTTTTGCTTCCATGCTGTCGCCAACATGAACTGCATCTGTGAGTACAAGTGAAGCATCATTGGAATATTCACTCTTGGTGATAATACCGTCTGCTTTATAACCGATATTCAGGATGATCTCATCATCTTTTACATCAATGACTGTACCCTGTACGATCTCTCCATTTCTGATTGTTTTTACGGAATCCTCCAGCATCTGTTCAAAACTCAATTCTGACATGTTCTTGAACCTCCTCAATAATTTTCTTTGGGGTGGATGCCCCTGCTGTGATACCTACATAACTACTGTGATGGAACATTTCAGAATCCAAGTCTACAGGTGTTTGTATATAGTAAGTATTTCCACATTCCTCTTTGCATATTTCAAACAGCTTTTGAGTATTGGAACTATGTCTGCCGCCAATGACAAGCATAGTGTCTACCTCTCCGGCTATGTTTTGCGCTTCTTTCTGCCGTTCTTCAGTAGCATTACAAATAGTGTTTAAAATATCGCCCATATTTAAAACACTATTATCATACCTCTTTTTGCAGAGAATTTCAACTAATTCTTTAAATTTGTTGTAATTAAATGTCGTCTGTGATACAACGCATATATCTTTTCCATTTGGGGGTGTAAACTGCTCAGTATCTTTTCTGCCCTTCAAAACAGTGTAAGAACCCTGACACCAGCCGCAGATTCCTTTGACTTCAGGATGATCAGGATCGCCAAAAATAACAACGTGTTTTCCTGCATGACTCTGTTTTTCTACAATGCGGTGTATTTTCAGCACGAAAGGACAGGTGACATCTACATAGTTCAGATGATTCTCTTTTAATTCCTGATAGATTGCCTTACCAACACCGTGGGAACGAATGACAACAGTTCCTTCTGTAAGAGATGCCAGGTCTTTTTCTTCAATTACCTGTACTCCTTTGGCAGCAAGATCAGTAACCACTTCTTCGTTATGGATGATCGGCCCCAATGTATAAATAGGATGAGTGCCTTCTTCAATCAACTGATAAACTTATCTACTGCACGTTTTACACCAAAGCAGAATCCGGCGGTTTCGGCAACTTTAACTTTCATGAGAAGCTCCTTCTTCTGTTCTGGCTCTGAAGATTTCAAGAATACGGTCAACGACCTGTTCTATCGTAAGATCAGAAGAATCCACAAGTACTGCATCTTCGGCCTGTCGAAGAGGGGAAATTTCACGATTCATATCACGCTGGTCACGCTCTTCAATATCCTTCTGGATATTATCCAGATCACAGACAGTACCTTTTTCCTGAAGTTCCAGATAACGTCTTTTGGCGCGGGTAAGAGAACTTGCAGTAAGGTAGATTTTTACATCGGCATCAGGAAGGATTGTTGTGCCAATATCACGCCCATCCATAACTACACTCATATCTTTTGCAAGTTTGCGCTGAAGACTGAGCAGTTTTCGCGGACACGCGGCACGGCAGAACTTACAGACGCCATATTTCCAACTTCTTCTGTGCGAAGATAGGCATTTACATTTTCTCCATTCAAAAGGACAATCTGTTCACCGTTCTGATATTCAATAGAGATTTCAGCATTCTGGCAAACTTCGCCGATCTGTTCTGTGTTGGTTCGGTCTACATTTTTATGGAGAAGGTAAAGTGCCATGGCACGATACATTGCTCCTGTATCGACATAAATAAATGATAATTCTTTGGCTACACGTCTTGCGATCGTGCTTTTACCGGCACCCGCCGGTCCATCAATTGCAATATTGTAGATCATTATATATCCTCCTCTTTATTCCGACATACATCTGTTGCTGCGAGATATGCGGTTGACCATGCAATCTGAAGATTGTATCCACCGGTCACAGCATCAAGGTCGAGTACTTCTCCAATAAAATACAGATTTTTATAAGTTTTGATTCCATGCTTCCGGGTTGGATATCTTTTACGGATACACCACCCCGGGTAATAACTGCTTCAGAAAAACCGCCAAGTCCTGTAATGGTAAATGGAAAGGCCTTTACCAGAGAACCGAATGCAAGACGGGACTCTCGTGAAATATCATGAATGATTTATCGCCCGAAATCGGTCCGATGCCGATAATCACAGGAGTCAGCGAAGATGGAAAAAGCACACCAATCACATTTTTGAACTGTTTATTCTGAGCAGCGGAAAATTCCCGGAGAATGCGATCATCCAACTGTTCGTGGGATAAAGCAGGTTTGAGGTCAAGAAAGGCGTTCAGTTCTTCTCCCTTCTGGAGAAACTTTCCTATTTTGGCACTGGCAGACAAAACCAGGGGGCCGGTGATACCAAATGAGTGAACATCATTTCACCAAAATCCTGATAAACAGTTTTTTGCCTCGTTTAATCGTCAGTTCTACATTTCGCAGAGAGAGTCCCTTCATGAGAGGAATGTAATCTTCTCTGGTTGTAAGTGGAACGAGAGACGGAATACATTCGGTGACTTTATGGCCTGTTTCGGTAGCAAAGCGATATCCATCTCCGGTAGAACCGGTTGTCGGATAAGACAGTCCTCCGGTAGCAACGATTACAGAATCAGAGGTGTATACAGTATGATCTTTTAACTTTACACCGCTTGCTATACCATTTTCTGTTAGGATTTCTAAAACCTCACAATGAAGCCGAATCTGTACATGATATTTTTCATCAGTCTTTCAAGACCATGAATGATATCAGAGGAGTGGTCTGATACTGGAAAAACACGGTTGCCACGCTCTGTCTTAAGTGGAACACCGGCTTCTTCCAGCAGATGCATCATATCCTGACTCGTGAAAGAATAAAATGCACTGTAAAGAAATTTTGGATTGCTCATAACTGCCTGAAGAAGTTCTTCCGGATCACAGTTATTTGTAACATTACAGCGTCCCTTGCCTGTAATATATACTTTCTTTCCGAGTTTTTCATTCTTTTCGAATAATAAGACTTCACAACCATTTCGTGCTGCAATGACAGAAGCAAGCATTCCCGCAGCTCCGCCACCGACAATAATCACTTTGTTCATAGGTTCCCTTTCTGCAAAGCAGGCCCGCCAGATAATCTGACAGGCCTGCACCTTTGTTTTATACCGGATATGCTCCGTTCTTTGTATCTGCTGCTTTTTCGTCTACTTTTTTCTCCTGTGCCTGACGGTATTTGAAGAAATCAGTAGCTACCTGAGGGAACAGTGCATAGGACAGAACGTCCTCATCCTGCTCTTTGTATGGAGCAACTTCTTTTTCAAGTTTGTCCATTTCGTTTTCAAGCAGGTCTGCTGGACGACAGGTGATCGGTTTAGCATCGCCGATACACTTCTTCTGTACTTCCTGGTTGAAAGGTTTTACAGTTGCACCGTATTTTCCTAACAGGATATCTTTTGTTTCTTTTGTAACCATCTTGTATCTTTCGCCCATAAGAACATTGAATACAGCCTGTGTACCAACAATCTGGGAAGATGGTGTAACGAGCGGCGGCTCACCGAGGTCTTTACGAACCTTCGGAACTTCTTCAAGAACATCGTAGACTTATCTTCTGCGTGCTGTTCTTTCAGCTGAGATGTCAGGTTGGAAAGCATTCCGCCTGGTACCTGATACAGAAGAGTCTTGATGTTAACACCAAGGTTCTTAGGATTAAGAAGTCCGCTGTCAAGAGCTTCGTCACGGATCGGACGGAAGTAATCAGCAATCTCAGCCAGGAGTTTCTGATCAAATCCAGTATCATATGGTGTGCCTTTGAAGGTTTCTACCATAACCTCTGTTGCCGGCTGGGAAGTTCCCAGAGCAAATGGAGACATTGCAGTATCAATAATATCAACACCTGCTTCTACTGCTTTCAGGTATGTCATAGAAGCAACACCGGAAGTATAGTGAGTATGGAGGTCGATCGGAATGCTGACAGCATCTTTCAGTGCTCCAACAAGCTCAGTTGCTTTATATGGAAGAAGCAGACCGGCCATATCTTTGATACAGATGGAATCTGCACCCATCTCTTCGATACGTTTTGCAATATTTACCCAGTACTCAAGAGTGTATGCATCACCTAATGTGTAAGAAAGAGCAACCTGTGCATGTGCTTTTTCTTTGTTGGCAGCTTTTACTGCTGTCTGAAGGTTACGCATATCGTTAAGGCAGTCAAAAATACGGATAATGTCGATTCCGTTAGCAGCAGATTTCTGTACGAAGTATTCTACTACGTCATCTGCGTATGGACGATATCCAAGGATATTCTGTCCACGGAACAGCATCTGAAGTTTTGTGTTTTTGAAACCGTCACGTAATTTACGGAGTCTTTCCCATGGGTCTTCTTTCAGGAAACGAAGGGAAGCATCGAAAGTAGCTCCACCCCAGCACTCTACTGCGTGGTAGCCGACTTTGTCCATTTTATCAACGATCGGGAGCATCTGTTCTGTGGTAAGTCTTGTTGCAATCAGAGACTGATGAGCATCACGGAGAACAGTTTCCACGATTTTTACAGGTTTTTTTCTAATTCAGCCATATTAATTCTCCTTGTATTTTTTATAAGGAAGTTCGATTCACCAGGTGAAATTAAACTCCGAAGATAGCCATGAATGTTCCAGCTGCAACGGCTGTTCCGATTACACCGGCTACGTTAGGTCCCATTGCATGCATCAGCAGGAAGTTTGTAGGATCTGCTTCTGCACCGACCTTCTGGGAAACTCGCGCTGCCATAGGAACGGCAGATACACCTGCGGAACCGATCAGAGGATTGATCTTTCCACCGGAGAGTTTGCACATCAGTTTACCAAGCATACATCCGCCGAATGTACCGAATGCAAATGCGACAAGTCCGAGAACAACGATTTTCAGAGTATCAACATTAAAGGAATGCTTCTGCACTTGTAGAAGCACCTACAGATGTACCAAGCAGGATAACTACGATGTACATCAGGGCATTGGATGCAGTTTCTGTCAGCTGTTTAACGACACCTGATTCACGGAACAGGTTACCGAGCATCAGCATACCTACCAGCGGAGCTGTTGTAGGAAGAAGTAAGCATACAACGATTGTGATAACGATCGGGAAAAGAATCTTTTCCAGTTTACTTACCGGACGGAGCTGATCCATTTTGATCTTACGTTCTTTTTCAGTCGTACAGAGTTTCATGATTGGCGGCTGAATGATCGGAACCAGAGACATATAGGAATATGCCGCCACTGCAATCGGTCCCATTAAAGTAGTCTGTCCAAGTTTCCTGCGAGGAAATAGAGGTAGGGCCATCTGCTCCACCGATGATGGAAATGGCTGCTGCTGCTTTTCCGTTGAATCCAAGAAAGATTGCAAGGAAATATGCAACATAGATACCAAGCTGTGCAGCTGCTCCAAGAAGGAAACTCTTCGGATTGGCAATCAGCGGACCAAAGTCTGTCATCGCACCAACGCCCATGAAGATCAGGGATGGAAGAATACTCCATTCATCAAGCAGATAGAAGTAATGCAGAAGACCACCAACACCGTTGGACATGTCTTCCGGATTTGCCATAATGTCCGGGTAGATATTTACCAGAAGCATACCAAAAGCAATCGGAACCAGAAGAAGCGGTTCAAATCCTTTTTTGATAGCAAGGAATAAGAATACACACGCCACCGCGATCATCAGATAGTTTCCCCATGTAAGATTAAAGAATGCTGTCTGATGGATCAGGTTGGACAAGGTTTCTGTTACATAAGACATTTGATTACCTCCCGTCCTAGTTCATTGTAGCCAGAGTATCTCCGTTTTCTACGGATGCACCTTCGGATGTATCGATGCTGGCTACTGTACCATCCTGCGGAGCAACTACCGGGATCTCCATTTTCATGGATTCCAGGATAATGATGTTGTCACCGGCTTTTACTGCCTGTCCTACAGAAGCAACAACTTTGAGAACCTTACCTGGTACAGAAGCGCTAACTTTAACAGCGCCTGCGCCTGCTGCCGGAGCTGCTGCTTTTGGAGCTGCTGCCGGAGCCGCTTTCGGAGCTGCAACCGGTGCTGCTGTTGGAGCGGAAACGCTTCCTGTTTCTTCTACAGTAACTTCATATGCTGTTCCGTTTACAGTGATTGTATAACTTTTCATTTTAAATCCTCCTAATGGTCAATTACCTTTTTTTACGATTGATTTTGCGGATGGAACGAACAACAAATCCGTCTGTTGAAGTTCCTTCGGATGCTGCGATAGCTGCTGCAATTACAGCGATCAGTTCGGAATTGTCAGCTTCCTGCACTGGAGCTGCGGCAACCGGAGCCGGTGTCGGTGCAGAAGCTGCCTCTTCTGCTGCTTTTTCTTAGCTTTTTCCTGCTGTGCTCCGGAACCAGGAATGAACTGGAACAGAGAAATCAGGAAGATCAGCATGATAAGAATTACAAATACAGTTCCGAGTCCCATTATAGTATTCAGTGCTGCATTTTTCATGGTTGTAGCAAAGGAATATTTCACATCTACTGACAGTGAAGTCGGAGTAAGATTTTTGTCGAATACATAAATGAATTCAGCATCTTCTTTTTCGAATTCAACAGGTACAGTTGCTGTATATTCATCATTGGAATATTCAATTTCAGCAGATCCAGCTTTTTCAGATCACCGAGTTCTTCTCTTGCACTATCCCATGCTGTCATGCATTTTCAGTGAAAGCATCTCCGGATTCCATATATGCTGCAATCTCATCTTCTGTCAGCGGAATGATCGTATTGGTCAGCCCTTCGGCAGTTGTTTCGATCGTTGTCTTTGTCTGCTCGTCAATTTCACCGTCTGCCAGAACCAGTGATGCGCCGGAGAATGTAATAGATGCGGCGCATACAATTGCTGTAAAGACGGAGGAAGCTTTTTTAAACATCTGATTCATATGCTCACCTCACTTAGACTGTGCCATGTTTTTTGGATGGACGGTCTTCTCTCTTTGTGAAAAGCATTTCAAAAGCTCCGATTACATATTTACGTGTATCAGCTGGAGCAATCACAGTATCAACATATCCTCTTGCTGCTGCGGATTCTACATTGGACTGGAGTTCTCTGTATACAGCTGCTTTTTCATTAAGAACTGCAGCTTCTTCACCAGGATACATGATCTTGGCTGCAAGAGAGGCATCCATCATACCGATTTCTGCATTATCCCATGCGTATACAAGATCCGCACCTACGGATTTGCTGTTCATTGCAACGTAAGCAGTTCCATATGCTTTACCGATTACAACGTTTACCTTCGGAACAGTTGCATCTGCAAATGCATGGATCATTTCTCCAACTGCTTTGGCAATCATTTTTTCACTGCAGAGAGTTGCTTTGAATCCGGTTACATTGGTAAGTGTCAGAACCGGGATATCGAATGCGTCACAGAATTTAACGAAGCCAGCTGCTTTTCTTGCACCTCTTGCAGAAATAGTACCATCGAATTCTTCATCTTTATTTCCCTCAGCATCATATACTTCTGTTCTGTTGGCTACAGCACCGACAGTAGCTCCGTTCAGGCGAAGGAAACCAGTTACAATATCTTTGCCGTAATCTTTCTTTGTTTCGAAGAAAATGCCGTTGTCAGCGATTCTGGAAAGTGCGATGGATGTATCACCTGCACATGCTGTGATATCGTCACAGGTGCGGTTCAGATCATCTGTACATTCTACGAAGGAATCATTATCTTCAAAATTAGAAGGAAGAAGTCCGATCAACTGACGGATCTGTCCAAGAATTTCTTCTTCGGAGCCTGTTCCGTCTACAAGACCTGTTTCCTCGCTCTGGAATGCAGCAGCTGATGTATCGCATTTTTCTGTGTAATTGCCATCCAGTGCATTCGGGCTGTTTACGAACATTTTGCCTTTTTTGGATTCAATAAATGTGAAATCTGTCAGAGCCGGAATAATTGCCATTCCACCACCGCATGTACCGAATACAGCTGTAATCTGTGGAATCATTCCGGAAGCCAGTGTCTGTTTCAGATAGATGGATCCAAATGCTTCAAGAGCATCAGTAGCCTCCTGAAGACGCATACCTGCACAGTCAACAAGACCGATCACAGGAGCTCCAGTCTTCATTGCAAGGTCATACAGAGCGGTAATCTTTCTGGCATGCATTTCACCAACAGTTCCGTTTAATACGGAAGCATCCTGGCTGTATACATATACAAGATTTCCGTCGATCACACCATATCCGGTGATAACACCGTCTGAAGGCGCTTTTGTTTCAGTTAAATTGAAATCTGTGGATCTGGCTGTTACGCTTTTTCCGATTTCAACAAAACTGTTTGCGTCAA
>ENA-OQDF01001279-OQDF01001279.1-human-gut-metagenome-genome-assembly--contig:-NODE-1279-length-10147-cov-1.723453_pt1 | contig 10147 bp, 15 predicted proteins | sample MGYA00242769_ERZ504597 | MGnify/ENA primary metagenome ERZ504597 (study PRJEB26092, sample SAMD00036305) | human gut metagenome | host: Homo sapiens | study: EMG produced TPA metagenomics assembly of...
CCCAAGGGGAGAGCCTTTGGCAAAACCGGGAACTTACCGTACTGCCAAAGCCTCCCTCAATGAGAAAGACTTCCCCCGGCCGGGGGAAGATGTCACGCAAGTGACAAAAAGGGGAGCAGTGGCATCGCGCCAGCGATGACGGAAGGAGTTGAATCAAATCTCCCCCGGATGTTCCTTCCGCCATGCAAGATAATCGTCCAGAATGACGGTGGCGCTGACCGAATCCAGGATCTCCTTGCGCTTTGTGCCAAAGGTGCCGCTCTCATCCAGAATGTCGGCGGCGGCGCAGGTGGTCTGGCGCTCGTCCACATGCGTACCGGCAGGCCGCTCCAGATTTCGACCGTCTTTGCCAGCTTGCGGCTCTTGATGGCGCGTTCGCCCTCGGTACCATCCATGTTCAGCGGCAGGCCGATCACGATCAGCTCGGCTCCGATCTCCTTGGCCACTTCGCACACCCGTGCCGCCACCTTGTTGCGGGCTTTCAGGGTGATCTGCGGGGTGATGGCCGTTGTAAGGAACTCGGTGCGGTCACAGGTGGCAAGGCCGGTGCGGCTGTCGCCGTAGTCAACAGCTAAAATTTTCATACAGGCTTCCTCTCTTGTGTGGAAAAGTTTGTCGGTTCAAGTGTACCACGCTGCAGGCTAAAAGGTAGAGAATCACACTTTTTTGAGAGGATTTCGTGTTACAATAAACACAGATCGATTTTTTAGGAGGAAGTGCCCCATGCTCAAACTGGTTTTAGGCGGCTCCGGCAGCGGCAAGACCACCCTGCTCTATTCCCGCATCAGGCCCGGCCGAACAGCCGGCGCAGCATCCTTCTGGTGCCGGAACAGTTCACTTCCAGCACGGAGGGCCGCATCTACCGGGAGCTGGGCGATGCTCTTTCCGGCATGGTGGAAAGCTTTTCCTTTACCAGTCTGGCCGAGCGCATCCTCTCTGCCGAGGGCGGCGCGGCGGTGCAGACCCTTTCGGACGCGGGCCGCGCCGTGCTGGTGCGCCGCGCGCTGGAAGAGCTGCAGGATCATGTGCATTACTACTACCGCCACCGCCGCAGTGCGGCCTTCTGCCAGATGGCGGCCCAGAACCATCGACGAGCTGAAAAGTGCCGGCCTTTCCGGCGCACAGCTGGCAGAGCTTGCGCCGGACTGCGGGCCGGAAAGCGGCAAGCTGAGCGAGCTGGCACTGATTTTCAGGGATACGAAACGCTGCTGGCGGGCACCGGCATGGACCCGCCGACCGGCTGGAGCTGGCGGCTGACCGGCTGGAAGCCGCTCTTGCCCGGGCGAGCTGCCGGACTTTCTGCGGGAGCGGGAGGTGTTCATTGACGAGTTCGATACCTTCAACGCACCCAAAAAGCGGCTGATGGGCGCGATGCTGGCGGCGCTGCCCACCGTCACGGTGGCCCTGTGCGACGACGGTGCGCCCATGGTGCCGGGGGATATGGGGCTTTTTCCGGCGCAAAGCAGGTGGCCGCACAGCTGCGGCAGCTGGCCCGCAAAAACGGTGCTGATGCGGCAGTGCCGGAGCTGCTGCGCCGCGACCTGCGCCATAAAGATGCGCCCGCCTTGCGGCTGTGACAGAGCTTTTGGAGCTGGCACCTGTGAGGTGCCGCCCGCTGCGCCGGAGGTGCGGCTGTTTGCCGCTGCCAGCCGGGAAGAGGAAGCCCGCTGCACCGCTGCGGCCATCCGCCGCCTGATGCGGCAGGGCGTGCGCTGCGGCAAAATGGCCGTGGTCTGCCGCAATATCCCGGATTACCGTGCGGCCATCCGGTACGAGTTCCGCATGGCAGATATCCCGCTTTACTGCGATGAACCCACCACCCCGGAGTTCAGCGCCCCGGCTACGGCGGTGCGTGCACTGCTGGCACTGCTGCGCGGTGCGGATATGACCGAAAACCTGACCATTCTTGCCAAGACCGGCCTGTGCGCTCTGACCGAGCCGCAGGTCTGCGCGCTGGAAAACTATGCCTATACCTGGTCACCCAATGCGGCGGCATGGCGCACAAAATTTGAGAAAAGCCCCAAGGGCTTCGGCGAAAATGAACTGTCCGATGAGGATGCAAAAACGCTGGAGGATGCCGAGACTGCCCGCCAGCTGCTGGTAACAGCCGTGGACGAACTGCGCAGCAAGGTGCGGGGCGGCAGCGCCGAACAGATCAGCCGGGAACTGTATTTCTGCCTGAAAAGCTGGGTGCAGAAGAGCAGCAGGCAGCGCTGGTGGAAGCCGTCCGCACTGCCCGGGGCATCCCGGCGGCAGAGGAAGTGGCCCGCGAGTGGAACGTGGTGATGCAGCTGCTCAATGAGATGGCCCACCTGCTGGGCGGGCAGGGTGTGACCTTTGCAGAATATGAGGACCTGTTCAGCCTGCTGCTGCGCTCTTCGGACCTTGGGCACATCCCGCAGACGCTGGATGCCGTGGTGCTGGCAAGCGCGGGCAAAATGCGTCTGGACGCGCCGGACTATGTGTTCGTGCTGGGCCTTGCGGAGGGCGAATTTCCCTGTGCACCGTCCGAGACGGGCCTTCTGACCCACGCCGACCGCGATGTTCTGATGGCAAAGCAGATCGATCTGCCGGACTGCTTTGAGAACCGCGTGGTGCGCGAGCAGGTGTGCGTTTACAAAGCCCTCACCGCACCGGCAAAGGGGTTGTGGCTCAGCTGGCCCAAGGGGCAGGGCAAGACCCTGTGCGCAGCGCTGGAACCCATCGTGGAGGCCCTGCACCCGGCGGCACCGGAGCTGGAGCTTCCCGACCTTGCAGCCACCCCCGCCGATGCGCTGGATACGCTGGGCGGCTGGCCGCTGACCGACACGGAACGCGCCAGCCTGACTGAGGCGCTGCGTCTGCCGCAGACGGATGCGCCCCGGGGCCTTGCTCTGCTGCAGCGCATGGAGGAGAACCCGCCCCGGCAGGTGAACGATCTGTCCGCGCTGAGCGGCCTGCTGGGGCAGCGGCTGCGCATCTCGCCCAGCCAGCTGGAAAAATACTATACCTGCCGTTACGGCTATTTTTTGCAGTATGTGCTGGGCCTGAAGCCCCGCAGACGGGCCGAGCTTCTGCCGACCAGAGCGGCACCCTGATGCACTGGGTGCTGCAGATGGCGCTGGACCCGCACCCGGATGCGGATAATCCCTGCGCCGGGCTGGCCCCATTTCTGGAGCTGGACGATGATGCATGGCAGAGCTTGCCAGCCTGCTGGTGGATAAATATGCAAAGCGCTATTTGCCGGAGGATACGGCCCGGTTCGCCTATCTGCTCTCGCGGCTCAAAAAAAGCATGACAAAGCCTTTTGTGCTACCTGCGGGACGAACAGAAGCAGTCCTGCTTCCACCCGGCAGCCTGTGAGCTGCGCATCGGCTCCGGGGAGGACGCCGTGCCCGGGCAGGTGTATCATCTCTCGGACGGGCGCACCGTGCAGCTGGTGGGCGACGGTGGACCGCGCCGACGAGTGGGTGGAGGAAGACGGCACCCGCTGGGTGCGGGTGGTGGACTATAAGACCGGCACCAAAAAACTGAACCTGAAAGAGGTATACTGCGGGCTGGACTGCCAGATGCTGCTGTATCTGTTCAGCCTGACGCGGGATAAGAGCGGCCGCTTTACCGGTGCGGAACCGGCAGGCGTGCTGTATCTGCTGGCAGACCCGGCCCCCAAGACCACCAACGCCAGCAGGCACAGCAGGACGTGCAGTACGAGCTGGACGGCCTTGTGAGGGACGAGCAGAAGGTGTTCGATGCCATGGATGCGGATGAGACGGGCCGCTACCTGCCCTTTGGCTACCGCAACGGTGCACCCAGCCCCAGCCAGAAGGATAAGCGTGCCGATATTGCAAAGCTCAACCGCATCCAGCTGCATCTGGATGATCTTGTCACCCAGATGGGCCAGCAGCTTTACGATGGCAGATCGCTGCAGAACCGCTGGTGGCAGGCGCAGGCAGGAACCCCTGTGTCTGGTGCGACTACAGCTTTATCTGCTGCCACGAGACCGGCATCGGCGAGCGGGCACTGGAAGCCCCGGCCAAACCCTTTGAGCCGGAAGAGACTGAGAACGAGAAGGAAGGTGAGCAGGCATGAGTGAACCCAAATGGACTCCGGCCCAGCGCGCTGCTATTGAGGACCGGGGTGGTGCGCTGCTGGTGAGCGCAGCGGCGGGCAGCGGAAAAACAGCCGTGCTGACCGAACGCGCCGTGCGGCTCATCACCGATCCGGACCACCCGGTGGATGCGGACAAAACTGCTCATCGTCACCTTTACCAATGCGGCGGCGGCAGAGCTGCGGGCACGCATCGGGCAGGCACTGCTGCGGCTCAGCCAGCAGCAGCCCCACAACACGAGCCTGCGCCGCCAGCGGATGCTTTTGCAGCGCGCACCCATCTGCACCATTGACGCGTTCTGTCTGGACCTGCTGCACAAGCACTTTCAGGCACTGGACATCCCGCCGGACTTTGCCCCGGCAGATCCCGGCAGCGTGGAGGTGCTGCGGGCTTCGGCGCTGGCCGAAACGCTGGAAAATGCCTACCGCGACCCGGACTTCTGTGCCTTTGCAGACCTTTACGGAAAGGGCCGCACCGATCAGGCCGCAGGCAATACCATCCTGCATGTGTACGATTTTCTGCGCGCTCTGCCGGACTACGACCGCAGGCTGGACGAATATCTGACACCATGGCAGCGGGAAAACGGCTTTGCTTTTACCTGCTGGCATGATCTGCTGCTGGCGGAAGCGGCCCGCTGCGCAAAGGCCGCGCGGGAACTGCTGACGGCAGCGCTGGCAGACTGTAAGGAAGATTTTGTCCTTGCACAGGCACAGGCCGAGGAAAAAGGCAAGACCGCTGCGTCCAAGGCAAAGGCCGTGGCCGGTGTCAACGATAATTTGCAGAGCCGCTCTCCCGGCTGGAAAGCGCCGCCGCCCTGCTGGGCGAGGTGGAACGGCTGGCTGCGGCAGGGCAGTGGACACCGCTGTACGATAAGCTGACACCCTATGTGCTGGGCATGGAGGAGATACCCGGCTTCAAGGGCATGAAAAACGGCTGACCGGCGATCATAAGGCGGCGGTCAGAACCCGCGCAGACGAAGCTGCCAAGCTGTTTGAGCACATTACGGAGCTTGTCTCCTGCAGCGAGGAGGAAGCCGAAGCGGACCGCAGAGCGGCCCTGCCCCGGCTGCGGGCGCTGTTTGTCGCCGTGCGGGATTTTGATGCCCGCTTCTCGGCAAAGAAAAAGGAACGCAAGCTGCTGGAATTCAGCGATTTTGAGCATCAGGCCCTGCGGCTGCTGCGCACACCGGATGGCGTGTGCACCCCGCTGTGCCAGAGCATCCGGCAGAGCTATGCCGCCGTGATGGTGGACGAATATCAGGACACGAACGCTTTGCAGGATGCCATTTACCGCTGTCTTGCTTCCCCGGCGGGGGATGACCTGTTTCTTGTGGGCGACCTGAAGCAGAGCATCTACGCTTCCGTCAGGCCGACCCCAGCATCTTCCGGGCTAAGCTGAACGCATGGGCACCGTTGCCCAGCGGCACTGCCCGCCCCCGCCCGGCAGAGGGAACGCCGGGCACCGATGCACTGCTGGCACTGGATGCCAACTTCCGCTCCGCCCCGCAGGTGGTGGCAGGCATCAACTTTATCTTTGAACAGCTCATGACACCCCAGCTGGGCGATACTGCCTATGGCGACGGCCAGCGGCTGGTGTGCGGTGCACCCGGCGAATACGCCGGCAGCGTGGAGGCACACTTCCTGCCCGACGACACCGCCGAGACCGATGCGGCGTGGATCGCCCAGCGCGTTGAAGACTGGTGAAAAACGGCGAACCAGTGCGGGACGGCAGCTCTACCCGCCCGGTGCAGTACGAGGATTGCTGCATCCTGCTGGCGGCGCGCGGCGACTTCCTCGCTTATGAGGAAGCGCTCACGGCCCGGGGCATCCCGGTGTATGCGGATGCGCGCGAAAACTTGATGGAAGCAGCGCACATCCGGCCGCTGATCTCGCTTTTGAAGGTCATCGACAACCCGGCGCAGGATATCTACCTTGCCGCCGCCATGCTGGGGCCGATGTTCGGCTTTACGGACGACGACCTTGTACGCCTGCGTGCCCAGAGCGCCGCAATGCAGAAAAAGGCGCAGGAGGAACAGGGCGCGAAGAAAACGGGCAAAAGGGCTTCCCGCATGAGTCTGTACGGCGCAGTGCTGCAGGTGGTGCAGAATGGTGATGAAACGCCGTTCACCCGAAAGGTGAAAGACTTTTATGACCGACTCACCGCACTGCGGCGCATGGCCCGCAGTGCCCCGGCAGAACAGCTGCTGGAAGAGATCTTTGTCTCCACCGGCTATCTTGCTGCGCTGGGCGTACTGGAAAACGGTGCGCACGCCGGAAGATGCCCGGCGTTTTGCGGCTTTCTGCGCACAGACCGGAGCAAACGGCATCTCGGCGCTGGTGCGTGCCATCGACGCGGCGGCGCAGGCCGGTTCTACCGGGCAGGACACTGTGCCCGGCGGTGCGCGGCCTGGCTGTGTGACCATCATGACCATCCATCGCTCCAAGGGTCTGCAGTTCCCGGTGGTGTTCGTGGGCGACACGGCCCGGCACTTTAACCTGAGCGACACTTACCAGCCGGTGCTGCTGCACCGGGAATACGGCGCGGGCCTGCGCCTGCGCCCGGAACAGGGCGAGAGCATGTACAAGACTGCAGCTACGCAGCTCTTGCCAGCGTCCATGCACAGGAAACGCGCAGCGAGCAGATGCGCCTTTTATATGTGGCGCTCACCCGTGCACAGGATAAGCTGATCCTCACGGTGCCGCTGGGCATGACCAGACCGGCAATCCCTTTGCCAAGGCGGCAGCATTCCTTGCTGCGGCGCGGGAGAAACGCTGAACCAGCAGGCGGGCAGCTTTGCCGACTGGCTGCGTGCAGCGCTGCTGGTGCATCCCTTCGGCGGGCCGCTGCGGCGGCTGGCAGGAGATCTGGAACTGCCCTTTGTGTTTACGGAAAGCGAGATCATGGTCACGGTGCAGGAAGCTCAGCCGGAGCCGGAAACACCGGAACAGGAACCGGAAGCGGCAGAGCCTGTCCCGGCAGACCCGGCATTGGTGGCTCAGCTGCAGGAGGGCTTTGCATGGCGATATCCGGCGGCAAAACTGGCCGCGGTGCCCGCCAAGGTCAGCGTGACCAGCATCGTGCACAAGGCCGAGCAGACCACGCTGGAACGGCCTGCTTTCCTCTCCAAAGACGGCCTGACCGCCGCCGAGATGGGCACGGCTCTGCACGCTTTTCTGGAACATGCGGACTTTGCCTCCCTTGCTGCTGCCAAAGCGGCGGGCACGCTGGAGGAAGCCATCCTTGCAGAGCGCCAGCGGCAGGTGGACACCCAGCTGGTGGCCCCGGAAATTGCGGAAAAACTCAATGCAGGCCGCATCCGCCGCTTTGCCGAGAGCGAAGCCTTTGCAAAGATCTGCGCAGCCGAAAAGGTGCTGCGGGAGCTGGCCTTCATCACGGCGCTGCCCGCGTCGGCCGTGCTGACGGCACAGGGAGCTTCCGCGCAGGAAGCCGCTGCCGTGCAGGATGAGCAGGTGCTGGTGCAGGGCATTGCAGACCTTGTGCTGGTGTTTCAGGACCATCTGGAACTGCTGGATTACAAGACCGACCGCCGCAAGACCGAAGCGGACTTCCTGCGGGCCTACCGCCCGCAGCTGAACCTCTATGCCCTTGCCATCGATAAGCGCTTTGCGCCGAAGAAGGTAACGTATAAGGGCATCTACTCGCTGGAGCTGGGGAGGCTGATCGAGGTGTAAACTCCTTCCGTCATCGCTGCGCGATGCCACTGCTCCCCTTTTTGTCACTTGCGTGACATCTTCCCCCGGCCGGGGAAGTCTTTCTCATGGAGGGAGGCTCTGGCGCAGCGAAAAGCTGACCGTATTGCCAAAGGCTCCCTCCTTGAGGGAGCTGGCGCACGAAGTGCGACTGAAGGAGTTGATTCATATTTTTCCCGCAAAACGCATAAAAAGTGCTTGACAGCGCTTTCTGCCTGTGGTAAAATAACCGGGTAAAGAAAGCAGCTACGGCCTGTGCCGCGCTCGCCTTGCGAGGGAAAGATCCCCCGGGCTATACCTGAAGGCAGTTCATTGTGAGTGGACTGCGGCTTTGAGTGAATTTTTGCGCGGCTGTCCTGAAAATGGGCGGCCGCGTTTTCTATGCCAAATATTGCAACAAAATGGATTTTGTTTGGAGGTGCATTCATTATCGCTACCGCTGGAAAGTCGAAGGAACTGGAGATCAACGGTCAGATCCGTGACCGTGAGGTCCGTCTGATCGGTGCAGACGGCGAGCAGAAGGGCGTTGTGTCCATTCAGGTGGCCATGCGCGCTGCTGAAGATGCTGGTCTGGATCTGGTCAAGATCGCACCGCAGGCTGTTCCGCCTGTGTGCAAGGTGCTGGATTACGGCAAGTACCGTTTTGAACAGCAGAAGAAGGAGAAGGAAGCCAAGAAGAACCAGAAGGTGGTCGAAGTTAAAGAGACCCGCCTTTCGCTCAACATTGACACCAACGACTTCAATACCAAGCTGAACCAGACTGCCAAGTTCCTGGCAGCTGGCCACAAGGTTAAGGTTTCGATCCGCTTCCGCGGCCGTGAAATGGCGCACAGTGCTCTGGGCGCAGACGTGCTGAAACGTTTTGCCGAGGCTCTGCCTCAGGCATCCACCGATAAGCCGCCGGTGCTCGAGGGCCGCACGATGTCCATTCTGCTGATCCCGAAACCCAATAAGGACTAATTTTAGGAGGAAACTAAAATGGCTAAGATGAAACTGAAGACGCACTCCGGCGCTAAGAAGCGCTTTAAGCTGACCAAGAACGGCAAGATCAAGCGCGGCCACGCATTCCGCAGCCACATCCTGACCAAGAAGACCACCAAGCTGACCCGTGGCTACCGTCAGCCCAGCTACGTTGATAAGACCAACGCAGCTACCATCAAGAGCATGCTGCCCTACGCCTAAGAGCGAGCCGCAGGCAAACACATTCTATTGAGACAACTAAAGGAGATATAAAAAATGGCACGTATCAAGGCGCAACCATGACTCACAAACGTCGTAAGAAGATGCTGAAGCTGGCCAAGGGCTTCTACGGCTGCAAGAGCAAGCACTTTAAGATGGCCAAGCAGCAGGTCATGAAGAGCGGCAACTACGCTCTGGCTGGCCGCCGCATGAAGAAGCGTCAGTTCCGCAACCTGTGGATTTGCCGCATCAACAACGCAGTTCGTCCTCTGGGCATGAACTACTCCACCTTCATGGCTGGTCTGAAGAAGGCTGGCATCGAGCTGAACCGCAAGATGCTGTCTGAGATGGCTATTAACGATCCCAAGAGCTTTGCAGCTCTGGTCGAGACCGTCAAGAACGCCTGATTAGGAACTTGAATCGTGACGCCCGCGCGTATACGCGGGCGTCCGTTTTGTATCCGGGGTTCTTACGGCAGGGGAACATGTTTTTCAGGGCAGCGCCTGCCGCAGGAACGCTTTGTGGCAGACGCTGCCCTTTTTGCATTTTTTGAACAAGACGGCAGACTACTTTTTGAACGACAGTACAGCGAAAGGTTGAATACACACGATGGACGAAAAAATCACCAGCCGGGAAAACGCAAAGATCAAATACGCCTGCCGCCTTTTCTTCCAGCGCGGCATTCCGCCGCAGCGAGGGCCGCTTTCTGGCCGAGGGCCGCAAGCTCTGCCCGGAGCTTGCCCGCGGTGCGCAGCTGGAGACCTTATTTTATACGGAGAGCGCTATGGCAAAGTGCCCGGAGCTTGCCGGGCTGCCCGGTGAACACTACCTTGTGGAAGACCATGTGGCCGATAAGCTGGCCGATGTGGGCACCCATCAGGGAGTGTTCGGCGTGTTCCGCACCCCGGTGCACACACTGGACGAGGTGAAGACCGGCGGGCGGTATCTGGCGCTGGAACGGGTGCAGGACCCCGGCAATGTGGGCACCCTGCTGCGCTCTGCTGCGGCCTTTGGTTTTGACGGTGTGATCCTGAGCGACGGCTGTGCCAGTGTGTATGCCCCCAAGACCCTGCGCGCTTCCATGGGAGCCGCCGTGCGCATCCCGGTGATCGAAGCCGGTGCCATGCCCGATGCCATCACCCAGCTGCGCGCAAAGGGTATCACCTGCCTT
>ENA-OQDF01001280-OQDF01001280.1-human-gut-metagenome-genome-assembly--contig:-NODE-1280-length-10128-cov-1.584942_pt1 | contig 10128 bp, 17 predicted proteins | sample MGYA00242769_ERZ504597 | MGnify/ENA primary metagenome ERZ504597 (study PRJEB26092, sample SAMD00036305) | human gut metagenome | host: Homo sapiens | study: EMG produced TPA metagenomics assembly of...
TCAGAGGCGTGGGCCGTGATGGCGGCCATCTGGCTGTCCTCGTCCTGTGCGCCGCCCCGCAGGGCGGCGATCTGGGCGTCCAAAGGAGCAAGCTGCTCCAGAAGTTCTTTTATCATTCTGTTTTCCTCCCGCCTGCATGGAGCTGCAGCAGCTGGATGAGGGTGGCGCGAAGCTCGCTGCGGGGCACGACCTTGTCCACAAAGCCGTGTTCCAGCTGGAACTCGCTGCGCTGGAAGCCCTCGGGCAGGCGCTCGCCGATGGTCTGCTCGATGACGCGGGGACGGCGAAGCCGATGAGCGCGCCCGGCTCGGCCAGCATGATATCGCCAAGCTGGCGAAGCTGGCGGTGACGCCGCCGGTGGTGGGGTGGGTCAGCACGCTGATGTACAGCCGCCTTGGCCGAAAAGCGCTCGATGGCGGCGCTGGTCTTGGCCATCTGCATGAGGCTGAAGATGCCCTCCTGCATCCGGGCGCCGCCGCTGGCGGAAAAGATGACGAGCGGCAGATGCTTGTCCGCCGCGTATTCAACGGCGCGGGTGATCTTCTCGCCTACAGCCGTGCTCATGCTGCCCATAAGAACCGGCTGTCCAACACGGCTGCCACGCAGGCCACGCCGCCAATGCGGCCGACGGCGGTGACAGCAGCTTCGTGCAGGCCGGTCTTGTTCTGGGCGGCGGCAAGCTTCTCCCCGTATCCGGGGAAGTTCAGCACATCCTGCGGATCAAGGTCAGCGTCCAGTTCCCGGAAGCTGCCGTGATCCAGCACCAGACTGAGCCGGTAATACCCGCCAATGGGCATGTGATAGCCGCAGTTGGGGCAGACATACAGGCTTTTGCCCCACAGGTGCGGGCAGCGCGGCGGCCGCACTGCTTGCACTCCACAAACTGCGGCTCGTGCCAGACAGCTCCGGCATCCCGCTTGGCTTTCAGCTGGAAGTGCGCTCCCGCATCCGGTTGGGGAGCAGATCTCGGATATCATTCATCGCATGTTTCCTCAGATATGTGCGGTGATGTAGTTGTAGATGTCACCCACGGTCTTGAGCTTTGCCAGCTCCTCGTCCGGGATGGACACACCGCAGGCATCCTCCAGCGCCATGTTCAGCTCCACGGCATCCAGACTGTCGGCCTCCAGATCCTCGGTCAGGTTGGCTCCATGGTCACCTTGTCCTCGTCGCAGTTCAGGGTATCAACAACGATCTTCTTCATTTCTTCAAACGTCATGGTAGTAGTCTCCTTTGATTTGTTTTGAATATCTAAATTTTTTGAAGTTTCTTGCGAACACGACCATTATAGCCGAATCGTTGGATAAGTCAAGAATAATAGTTAAAATATTTTATCTTTTACAATTCTGACACAGTTTTCTTCCTTTTATATATTGTCCTCTTTTACGCCGGTGTGCAGTGTGGTATACTTGACTCAGCAGTCTGAGAACAGTGTTTCCCTGTGAGGGAAAGGAGCCTTCCGATGATTACGATTTCAGAGCGCAGAGAGCATGAATCTGCAAAAAGTTTTGTTCTGCGGGTATTGATCGATAATATTATCAACACCCGTCTGGAGCCGGGTGAAAACTGAACGAGCCGGAATTGTGCGAACAGCTGGGGGTGAGCCGCACCCCCTTCCGGGAAGCAGAGCTGGAGCTGGCGCAGCGGCGGCTCATTGAGATCCGGCCCAAGATCGGCACCTATGTTTCTCTCATCGATGCAGAGCTGGTGGAAGAAGTGCGCCATCTGCGCGCTGTGCTGGAAGCAGAGATCGCCCGCATGGCGTGCGAAAAGCTGACCCCGGCGGATATCGACCAGCTGTGGGAGAATGTGGCGCTCTGGCGCATGTACATTGAGCGTGCACAGGAAGAAAAGATCTTTGAGCTGGACAAGGGGTTCCACCGGCTGCTTTATGTGCAGTGCGGCTGCCCGTACTGGTACGACCTGGTGGAAAATCTGGCTCCGCATTTTGACCGCACCACCATCCTCAGCTTCCGCTGCAGGCCCGCAAAAACGATCTACGAAGATCACGTCAGCCTGCTGAAAGCCATTGAACAGAAGGATGCGGCGGCAGCACACCGCATTGCCGGGCAGCATATGCAGCGCTACACGGAGAACCTTTCTGCGATCCGGGAAGCATTCCCACATTATTTCAAAGCCTGAAACAACCGTATCACGTTCAGAAATGCCGTATCTATGCCAAAAGATACGGCATTTTTTGTGCAGCTTTTTGCCGGAAACGGTTGACAGAGATCATGAAATGTTATATATTTTAGTCAATGAAATATATAACATAAAAGCCGGATCTCCAAATCAGAAAGAAAGGTGGATACCATGAAAAAACAATACGATGTGGTCATCATCGGTGCGGGTGTCGTGGGCAGCGCCATTGCACGCGAACTTTCGCGCTACAAATTGAGCATTGCAGTGCTGGAAAAAAATCTGGATGTCTGCAACGAGACCAGTGGCCGCAACTCTGCGGTGGTGCACGGCGGCTTTGCCAACCCCATTGGCAGCCTGAAAGCGAAGTGCTGCGTAGAAGGCAACAAGATCATGGGCCAGCTGGCCGAAGAGCTGAACTTCCCGTTCAAGCGTTGCGGCAAGGTGCTGGTGGGCAACACCCCCGAGGACATGGAGCAGCTGGAGCGCACCATGAAGCAGGGCGCTGTCAACGGCTGCACCGGCCTGGAGATGATCGATGAAGCAAAGCTGCACGAGCTGGTGCCCGCCGTGGTGGGCAAGTTTGCCATGTGGTCCAAAAACAGCGGCATCATGGACCCGTTCCTGTACACGGTGGCTCTGGCCGAGAACGCACACGCCAACGGCGCAGACTTCTTCTTTGACCACAAGGTAGAGGCTATCACCCGGGAAAATGAGCTGTACTACCTGCATACTGCCCATGGCGATTTCTGCACCCGCTGGGTGGTCAACGCCGCTGGTCTGGGCGCAAAGCAGATCTCCGACCTGCTGGGCCTGACCGGCTACCGTGTCATCGGCTCCCGCAGCAACTACATCATCCTGCACAAGCGCATGGGCAAGCTGCTGCCCATGCCGGTGTACCCGGTGCCCAGCAACACCTATATGGGCATCCACATCACCCCCACCGTGGACGGCAACGTGACTGTTGGCCCGGACGCGGAGAACACCGATGTGCTGGACGACTACAGCGTGCCGCAGGCCAACATGGACAGTCTGGCCGTGGAGGGCGCAAAGCTGTGGCCCCACATCTTCAAAAAGGATCAGATCCGCACCTTCGCCGGCATCCAGCCAAGTGGGTGGATGAAAACGGTGCCATTCAGGACTGGAAGGTGGAGATCCGGGACGACGTGGCACCCAATGCCGTCAACCTCGTGGGCATTGAATCCCCGGGCCTGACCGGCAGCGTGCCGCTGGCCCGCTACGTCATCGGCCTGATGCAGGAGCGCGAAAAGTTTGAGGAAAACCCAGACTTTGACCCGCACCACAAGGGCATCGTCAAGTTTGCCGAGTGCACGCCGGAACAGCAGGCAGAGCTCATCGCGCAGGACCCCGATTACGGCGAGATGATCTGCAGCTGTGAGGAAGTGACCAAGGCCGAGATCCTGCAGGCCATCCATAACCCGCTGGGCGTTTCCACCATGACCGGCATCAAGTACCGCACCCGCGCCATGATGGGGCGGCTGTCAGGGCGGCTTCTGTCAGATGAAGATCGAACACTTCATTGAGCAGGAGCTGGGCACCGAGCCGGAGAATGTGCGTTACAGCCGTCAGGGGTCATGGGTACTCACCGGCAATATGCGGAAGGAGGAGAACTGAGCGATGGAACAGAAAGACGTTGTGATTATCGGCGGCGGCCCTGCAGGTCTTGCCGCAGCGGTGGAGCTGCACAAGCAGGCATCCGCAACATGATCATTCTGGAGCGCGAGGCGATGCTGGGCGGCATTCTGCGTCAGTGCATCCATGACGGTTTCGGTCTGGGCCGCTTCGGCGAGAGCCTGTCCGGCCCCGAGTATGCACAGGCGTTCATTGATGAGGTGAACAAGCGTGAGATCCCCTACGAGACCAGCGCCACGGTGCTGAGCCTGACGGCAGATCGTGTCGTCACCGCCTCCACCCGCAGCGGCCTGCGCCAGTATCAGGCAAAGGCTGTGGTGCTCGCCATGGGCTGCAAGGAGCGCAGCCGCGGCGCACTGGGCATTCCCGGCGAGCGTCCGGCGGGCGTGTTCACTGCAGACACCGCGCAGGCTTACATGAACCTCTACAACCGGATGCCCGGCAAGGAGGTCGTCATCCTCGGCTCCGGCGATATCGGCATGATCATGGCACGCCGCATGACGCTGGAAGGCGCTCATGTGCAGGCAGTGTTCGAGCTGATGCCCTACCCCTCCGGCCTGCCGCGCAACATCGTGCAGTGTCTGGATGACTACAATATCCCGCTCTATCTCAGCCACACCGTCACCGAGATCCATGGCCGTGACCGTCTGACCGGCGTGACCATCTCCGAGGTGGACGCGAACCGTCGGCCCATCCCCGGCACCGAGAAGGAGTACAAGTGTGATACGCTGATCCTCTCCGTGGGCCTGATCCCGGAGAACAAGCTGCTGGAGGATGCCGGCATCGCCATTGACCCCCACACCAACGGCGCTGTGGTGGACGAGAACCTGCAGACCAACGTGCCCGGCGTGTTCTCTGCCGGCAATGTGCTGCATGTGCATGATCTGGTGGACTTTGTTTCTATGGAGTCCGAGGCACTGGCACGCCACGCTGCCGCCTACGTTGAGGGCAAGGGCATCGACCCCTGCACGCTGGACGTGAAGTGCGGCGAGGGCGTGGGCCACACCATTCCGCAGAAGGTCAGCGGCAAGAACGACTTAGCCTGTCGCTGCGCGTGCGGAACCACTACCGTGACTGCCGCATCGTGGTGCGCCAGAACGGTGTGGAAGTTGCTGCCAAGAAGATGAAGAAAGCCATTCCTGCGGAGATGATCCAGTTCAAGGTCTCTGCTGCCAAGCTGCAGGAAACGGGCGCACTGGAGGTGTCGGTGGAATGAAAAAGCAATTTACCTGTATCGTCTGCCCCAACGGCTGCGAGATCGAAGCCGAAGTTGAAAATGGTCAGGTGATCTCGGTCACCGGTCACACCTGCCCTCGCGGCGAACAGTATGTCCGTCAGGAGCTGACTGCGCCCCGCCGCACCATCGCCAGCTCAGTGCTGGTTAAGGGCGGCGAGCTGCCTGTTACCAGCGTCCGCCTGACCAAGGCCGTCCCCAAGGATATGATCTTCCCGGTGATGGACGAGATCCGCAAGGTGGTGCTGACCGCCCCCGTCAAGGCAGGCACCATCGTGCTGCACAACGTCTGCGGGCTGGACAGTGACGTGATAGTCACCAAGAATGTGGATGCCTGCTGACCGGCTGAAATAAAGAAATACGAAAAACAGTCCTGATCGTCTGCCTGCTTTTACAGCGGACACGGTCAGGGCTGTTTTGATGCTATAAACCTGTTGACATGATGTGGAAATGGGCTTATATCGGCCTCAACGTGGGAAAGGACTGCGGCAAATGCCAAAAGCGGGCAATGCCGCAGCACATGGCTGGTCTGTACAGGCGCGGCCCATGCACTGGGTGTGGAGCCTGCCAGCATTGCAAAAATACGGGCACAAAAAGAACTGTTTGCATTTTGGAAACGAGATGCTATACTGTTGATTGTACATACAACGATGTAGATACAACTTCCTGCAATGAAGCCCGGAGGAGCCTATGGATATTACGGAACGAAAAATCACAAAGATCGCACGCGAAGCGGAAAAACTGGTCCTGCTCACGATGCGGGAAGAGGGGGTCGGCACAGCAGAGATCGACCTGATCCATGCAGTGCGGCATCACCCCGGCTGTACGCAGGCGCAGCTGGCGGAACTGCTGCACGCAGATAAGGCTGCCATTGCGCGGCGGACAAAAAATCTGGAAGCAAAGGGTCTTCTGATCCGCAGAGATGCCCCCAGCGACCGGCGCAGCCAGCTGCTGTACCCCACCAAAAAGGCGGAAAGCCTGAGATCCTCCAAGGCAGAGATCGAAGCGGCCTTTTACGAATACCTGACCAATGTGCTCACCGCCGAGGAAGCCGCTGCCTTTGCCGCTGCGCTGAACAAGCTGTACACAGCATCCAAGACCGAGAGCCGCGCGGGCTTCCCGCATTTCCGGAAAGCTGCAGGAGGTGAGGCTGCTCATGAAAAAGGATAAAACGTTCCGCCCGGACAGGGTGCTCTCCTATTTCAAAGCAGAGTGGCTCCCGCTGGTCTTTGTCACGCTGTCGGGCCTTGTGTATAACATCGGCCTGCTGGCAACGCCTTGGTTCGAGGGCCGGCTGGCCCAGTGCCTTGCCGACATTCTGGGCGGCAGCGAGACGGCGCAAAAATGGCCATGCTGGTGCTGGCCTATATCGTGGTCACGCTGGCGGTGCAGGCGGCGCGCTTTATCAAGCGCTTTTATGTCCGCCGCTTTGCAACAACATCAACCGCCGGATGAAGGGCATCCTGTATGCCAATCTGGTGCGGCAGAGCCGGGCGGCGCTGGAAAAAGAAGGCGCCGGTGACTGATGACCAAGGCCATCTCGGATGTGGACGACTGCGTAGAGGGGATGCGCAAGTTCACCACCGAGATCTTTGATACCGGCGTGGCGCTGGTGGGCTATGCTGTGATGCTGCTGGTGTACGACTGGCGGCTGGCGCTGCTCAGCCTGCTGTTCACGCCGTTTTCCTACATGTGCGCGGCATGGATGAAAAAGCCGGTGCAGCGCGCCGGCGCGGCGTACAAAAGGCGGCAAGTGAGCTGAGCGCTGCCACCCTCGACCGCGCCCGGAATGCTGTGACCTACCGCATTTACGGCTGTGAGGATGCCCGCGTAGAAAAGTACGAGGAAGCCCTGAACACCTACGAAAAAACAGCCGTGCGCAACAATGTGTGGCAGTCCGCTCTGCCGCCGCTGTATCTGGCAGCGTCTGAGGCAGGCGTGCTGTTCATTTTGTGGTTCGGCGCTAAAAATGTGCTCGGCTCCGGCTGGAGCACATGGGACATTGCGGCGTTCACCACCTTCCTTTCCTGCTTCACGAAACTGGTGGTCAAATCCTCCAAGGTGGCAAAGCTGTTCAACTCGGTGCAGAAAGCCGAGGTCTCGTGGAAGCGCATCAAGCCGCTGATGAAGCAGCCGGAGCAGCTGGAAGCATTGAATATCCCGGCGGCGCAGGACGTGACGCTGGAAAACCTCTCCTTTTCCTATGGCGAAGGACCCATCTTTTCCGGCCTGAGCTGACGGCGCACCCCGGCGATATCATTGGCATCACCGGCCCGGTGGCCTGCGGCAAATCCACCTTCGGCAGGGTGTTCCTGTGCGAAGCACCCTACGGCGGCTCGGCAAAATTTGGCAAAACGGAATTTGCTGCCCTGACCCCGCGGCAGATCTCCGCCACCGTTGGTTACTTGGGCCATGATCCGGAGCTGAGCGCCGATACGGTGCAGAACAATGTTCTCTGCGGCAGTGAACAGGATGCTATGCCGTGGCTTGTTGCCGCCGCGTTGGATGGCGAAGTGCTGGCCATGGAAAACGGTGTGGATACCGTCATCGGCCCCAGCGGCACCCGCCTTTCCGGCGGTCAGGCCCAGCGCTTGGCACTGGCAAGAACGCTGGCCCACCCGCGCCCGGTGCTGATCCTGGACGACCCGTTCTCTGCGCTGGACCGCCATACCGAGGATACCGTGTTTGCCGATTTGCAGAGCGATGCAAGGATAAGGTGGTCTTCCTCATCTCGCACCGGCTGTACCACTTCCCGCAGATGCAGAAAGTGATCTTTATGGACGGCGGTAAAACCACCGTTGGTACCCATACCCAGCTGATGGAAACGGTTCCGCTGTACCGCCAGCTGTACGAGAGCCAGACGGTTCAGAAAGAAGGCGATCTGGATGAAGAGTAAAAAGGATAACGGCGTATTTGAAACCATCCGCATGGCCGCCATGTCGCATCATCTGCTCACGGCGGGCACCATCTGTGTGTGGCGGCATCGGTGGTGGCATCACTGCTGCCGCCGCTGCTGCTGGCCGGTATCATTGACCGGCTCACCGCAGGCATCCCGCTCACCATTGCAGCAGTGCTGCTTTACTTTGGCAGTCTGGCGCTGGAAGGGGGGCTTTCCTCCGCGCAGGAAAGCCTGCTGGTGCTCTTTGGCCAGAAAATGACCCACGCGCTGCGGTCGGAAATGTCCCGGAAGCTTACCCGGCTGCCCGCAAGCACGCTGGCAGGCCAGAACCCCGGCGAGGTGGCGGCACGCTTTTCCGGCGATGTGGACACGGTGGAAGCGCTGTTCACCTCCGGCATCATCAGCATGGCGGCAGATGCCTGCCGCATCATTTCCATCATGGCGGTCATCGCGGTAAAAAACACCGGCATTGCGCTGGTGCTGCTGCTGGTGCTGCCGCTGTTTGCGGTGTTCACCCGCCATGTGCAAAAGCGGATGCTGGCCGCACAACTGGATAACCGCCGTGCCGTTGCGGCTGTCTCCGGTCAGGTGCCGGAGACGCTGCACAACATCCGCACCATCCGGGCGCTGGGGCTGGAAAGCTATAGGGAACGCCGCTATGACCGCTGCATCGGCGAGAGCTACGCCGCTATGGAGCGCACCAATTTACGATGCCATCTATTCGCCGGTGGTGCTGGCGCTGAACGCGGTGGTGGCAGGCATCGTGATGCTGCTTTCCGCTTCCGGCAATGCATGGTGCTTACATTCTTTGGGATGTCGGTGGGTACCTCGGTGGCGATCATCAACTACATTTCCCGCATTTTGCTCCCATTGAAAGCCTTGGCATGGAGATCCAGACATCCAGTCGGCCATGGCGGGTGTCAAGCGCATCGATGCCTTTCTCGCTCAGCCGGAGCGCACGATCCCTGCCGAGCGCCGGACCGCTGCGCGCGGGGATGTGGAGCTTGCGCATGTGACCTTCGGCTATGGCGAAAAGCCCGTCCTGAGTGATTTCTCCATGACGGTAAAGCAGGGCGGGCAGGTCACGCTGGTGGGCCGCACCGGTGCGGGCAAGAGCACGGTGTTCAAGCTTCTGCTGGGCCTGTACCAGCCGCAGGCGGGCACTGTTACCATTGGCGGCGTGGATGTGGCACGCATCACCGACCGCGAGCGCCGCACCTGCATCGGCTGCGTGGAGCAGCATTTCTCCCGTGTGCCGGGCACCGTGCTGGAGCAGATCACGCTGGGCGACCCGCAGATCACTGCAGAGATGGCACGGAATGCGGCAAAGCTTGCAGGCATTGACGAAGCCATTCAGGCCCTGCCGGAAGGCTGCGATACCGTTTGCAGCGATGGCATGTTTTCGCAGGGCGAGTGGCAGCTGCTGTCCATTGCCCGCGCTGCGGCGGCGGACCCGGCTGTGCTTTTGCTGGACGAGGTCACGGCAAATCTGGACGCTGAAACGGAAGCCTGTGTGCTGGAAGCACTGCGCCGCGCCTCTGCAGGCCGCACGGTGCTCTCAGTCTCCCACCGCATTTACGAAAACCTGGGCGGCAGAACGGTGAAGATCGAGCCGCAGAGCATGTGAACCGAAACATTCGCAATGCACGAAAAACGTTTCATCTCTTGACAGAACAGGCGCTGTGCTGTCAAGCAAGGCGCGAAAGCTGGGCAAAGCTCGTCTCGTTCTTTCAGGAGTGGTAAGGAAGATCAAAATCTGTTTTTCATGTCAGACATGAAGATACTTCTTGTTCTTTCGCAGAGAAAGGAATATAATGGGAGAGATAAGATCACCAGCATGCACATGATAAAACTTGGAGTGCGCTCAAGGTCAAGAGGAAGATGATTTCTTTCCCGGCAGGACTGTGCTATACTGGCAAAAAGATCTTCGGGTGCAGCGCAAAAGCTGCTGCAGGGAAGCTGAAACTTACAGAAATGAGGAACACACACAGCAATGGCACAGCACGAACGCGGCACGGCATATTATCATCTTCCGGGACTGTTTGAATTTTATGAACTGTACCGTGTGTTTCTGCCGCTGTTCCGTGAACACAGGGAATATTTTACGACTGGTGCGAGATCGGTTCGGTCTACGGTGCACCGGCCGACTGCATCTGGGGCGGGGGCCGCACTGGCTTTGGCGATGCACAGCCGCACCGGGTGC
>ENA-OQDF01001282-OQDF01001282.1-human-gut-metagenome-genome-assembly--contig:-NODE-1282-length-10119-cov-4.436149_pt1 | contig 10119 bp, 16 predicted proteins | sample MGYA00242769_ERZ504597 | MGnify/ENA primary metagenome ERZ504597 (study PRJEB26092, sample SAMD00036305) | human gut metagenome | host: Homo sapiens | study: EMG produced TPA metagenomics assembly of...
CATTCTCCACTTTGGCAAGGATGTCAAACGAAGCTTTTTCTATGGAATCCACAAGTTGCCCGAATTTGGTATAGTAGCCTTCAGGTCCGGATGGCTGGACATGCTTGTGCATGGCGGGATGAAGTTTCCGTCCACTTCACAGCGGTTTCCGTTCTTGCGCAGGCGGCCGATCAGCAGAAAGTGTCTTCCCAGCTCGCTTCCGTCGGTCTGTCCGCTCGGCAGCACGCTCAACGCATATTTGGGTAAGGCATTGGGCTGGCGTGGACTGATTTCCTTCTCGTTCGGAATGCCCGAAGGAAGATGCTCGAAAGGGTCTGCCATCAGTATGACATCCCACCGCTTGTCCTTTTCTTCTTCCTCTTCTGCAGGGATATGGAAACTGGCGGTGAGTTCGTCATCCTCACCGGCATCATAATCTATCAGATAACCTCCGGAAGTAAGGGCGTGACAACGTTTCAGACGGACTTCCAAGGTGCCTGTAACGAGTTCCGTAATGCTGAAATCGCCGGAAACCGGTTCTCCTTTCTTGAATGGCAGGAGTCCGTAGGTATTGCGGTTCAGATGAAATGACTGGTATTCGCACAACCGGTCCGTAAAGTGGTCTTCCTGTTGGGTGAAATGCCCTTTGTTGACAGGCATTCCGTCCGCCCAGTTTACCAGCGGATATTTTTTCTTTTGGCTCTGTTTTCCTATCATAATGTTTCTATTTAATATTCGTTATACTTTATAAGATCGTTTGCCACACGCTTGGCTATGATTACATCGTGTCTTTTCAGCTTGTTGCCGGCAAGTGTAACGTCGGGGTCTATATAGCGCCGTCTCTTGAAAAAGGACGGTTTGGTATAGAATACCCATTCGTAATAGGCTCCTCCTTCATTCTTATATACGATGGGCGAAGACGGTGATTTGAGGTTGCAGTCGTCAATCATGCGCTGGAACCACTGCCCGAAGATGACATCCTCGGATGCCTTGCCGGTTATGCGTTCCGATGCGGGGTCATCCACCTGCGGAATATGTCCACATCCATTACGATGCTCCGTTCACGGTTGATGTACAAGGTATCCGAGTCATATTCCTCCGAATATTTCCATACTTTATAAATTTCAATGGGTATGTCGAAATAGCTGTTCACCGTTTGGGAATACAGGAGTGGAAATGCAAAGGGCAGCAGGCAGGTGGAGGCCCAGATGCCGTACTGGAGTTCGTTGCAGAGGTTGAACACTACGGAAAAAAGTCCGGCCCCCAGAAGCATGACCGTAACCGTCAGCAGGCATTGGATGCCGAAAGAAGGCATTTCCTTGCTTGATGCGAACACTTTGCGAAGGATGAGCCGGTTGTAATATCCGGCAGTCCAGTACAGGATGACCAGCAGGATATAGGCATAGGGCATGAAATTATAGTCCATGAATCCGGACAGGCCGGGCAGGGCAAGGATTATGCCGCACAGCAGCAGATACGCAATCAGTTTTTTGTTGTTGAGCAGCTTGTTCTTGCGTGCGATAAAATAGGCTGCGATTCCGAAAATCACGGTCAGCAGCGGCATCAGCAGGTACGATGAAATGAGATGTTGGGTAACTGGGTTCATAAGTATGGTATTTATGCTTTATTGTATTCTATGAATATCCGGTAGTTGAATGTGTCCGGCGAACAGGCCGAAAGTTTGGTACGCAGGTTGTCCTTCATTTGTTTTTCCTGCGAAGGCTCATCCAGTTTCGTTCCAAGAATCAGATGGACTTCTTTGGTTCGGATCAGTCCTTCGTGCGGCATCGGGCTGATTTCCACCCCGTTCCGGATTTCTGTACGCACCAGCAGTTCGCCGAGTTCTTTTTTGCAGAAACTGGCTATGTCGTTCTGTGTCAGGACACGGCCGTGCGAAATGAAGGCGTATTTGTAGATGTCAATCCGTTCTCTGTTTTGGGGGGCTTGTTTCCCGCCGTAGGTGGTACTGACCAGAGCCAGTGTCTTCGGGTCCAGGTAAGTGGTGGCATTGGGGGACAGGTTTACGCCTGCCTGTATCCGGTTTCCTACCTCACAGTTGGTTGTCCAGTATTTGACGGTAATTTGCCCTTTGCCGGACAGTTCGTCAATCATAAGGTAATAAGGTGTTTCCCTGAACTCGTTCATGTTGTCCGCTGTCTGTTTCATTTGCGCCATCAGTTGCTCCATCTGGATGGTAAGTGCCTGTAGCTTGATGCTTGATACGGCATTGAAGGCATGGGTCTCGTCATCCAGCAGGTCGGACAGATAGCCGAGCAGCTCCTTGGCGGAACGGGAGTCGAAACGCTCGCATCCTCCTTTGCGGATGGAGTAGGTTCCATAGCTTTCCGTGGAATCCTTTGCGGGATAGAGGAGTTCATGGTAGTTCTTTCCGTCAGAGTCCTTCACGCTGTGTACGGACAGAAGGGATTCGTAGCTGCCCGTGCGCAAGGGTATCACCCTGAAAGTTTCCTCAAGGGTGGTCGTCTGTTCGTGAAGCGTCTTGTTCTCTACAGGCACGATATTGATGCCGGCATGAAGTTCTTCAAGGACTTCCGCTGTGAAATGGGCGGGGAACTGTATCTTCACCCATACCAGCTTGTCCTGCATCTTCTCCAGAACGGCCTCTTTGAAACAGGACCGCAGGGTGTCCGGAAGGTTTTCCTGCAGGAACCGTCGAGTGGAAAGGACTGCGATACCTTCAGAAAATGTTTGCTGTAAATATCCATGACTTCCTTGTCTATGACGGACATTACGTTATAGTCTTGGAAAAAGGCACGGGTTGGTTCTTTCTGTATGGTTGTCTTTTCATGGATTCCCCCTTCCATCACGACTGTCTTCCCTTCTACGGACCATTCCGTACAGGGGAGCAGGAGCAGATATTCATAGCTCTCCGTAAGGTTGGGAAAATCCAGATAGAACGAAAGTCTTCAAGGTCGGAAATGGATTCATCCACCGCCATTCCTAACCAGACGGTACGCGGAGACATCCTTGTCTCTGCACGGGCAATCATGGTCTTCTCCAAAGTAGGGGCTATCCGGTAGAGAAGGTCGTCGCAGACATATATTTCACGTCGGCTTTGTGCAGCAGGGTATCGCAGGCAGGATAAAACGATACGCTTCCGGTCGATAGCTTCCGGGTAAGCGAGTCGCTCTCGTAATACATGCCCGATTCCCGGGTTATCAGGTAACACGGTTCTATGGGATAGGCGTGTACGATGCCGTGTGCGGGAAAGGGTGAGGTAAGGATGTCCGGAGTAAGGATTCGGGCGGTCTTTTCCAGCAGCCTTGTCTCGATGGCGGTAAAATCCTCTCCCAGCATATATATCTCGTTGGACAATGCTTCCAGCAGGAGCTTGACAACCGGGTCGAAGTTTTCCGCCTTTTTTATTCCCCAGAAAGCCGCAGCGTATTTCAGCATACGGTTTCTGATTTGCTCTTTATTGTATTTTTCTGTACTCATAATCCTTTCATCGGGTTGAAATCGGTCCTAAATAGATTACATAATAGAAACACCGTTTTTCTCCGGTATGTACCAGGGTTCCATATACATATACTTGTACACGTTTCTTTACGGCGGGAGCATCAAATACATTGTCCTGTCGGGTGTGTCATCAATGATGACACGTACATTTACACTCGTAAGCCGCTTCTCATGCCGGGTAATTGCCTTGGTTATGTATTCCGAGAATTGTCCTTCCCAACGGGTGTGTGAGACAATGCTTTCAAAGTCGAGAAAAAAGATCTCACAGCCGAACTCCTTGTCAAAGGCATGTTCGCCGGGAGCCGTACTGATCAGCAGTTCGATAAACTGGTCGATGGACTCGATTTCCGAGCAGGATGCAAGACGGCTGTTTTCCACATCCTCGCTGAGCAGGGCTTCAAAATCCAGGGGCAATTTGCAAAACTTTGTTTCCATACTTGTCAGTGCCATTCGTTTTCAAATTCTTCGTCTATGAATTTTAGTGTTCTTGCGGCAAACAGAAGGACGATGCTGCAGGAATTGGATATACGGTCAACCTTGCGTTGCAGACGGATGCAGTTCCCTTCCACAAAGCGCAAGGCAAATGCCGCTTGTTGGTCGGGTTGCTCCTTCAGGTAGATCCGTATTTCGCCGTCTTCATGGGAGTGGCTGTATGCGGCCCATCTCAACAGCTCGTCACCCGGCATCCCGCTGAGTACAGGTGACGAATCCGCCGTATGCCTCACCTTCAGGCAATCCGTCACGGTCTGTATTCCGCTTGAATTGCAGGTCGAACTCTTCAATGCTGTATGTCTCATGGCAGACGGACAGCCGCATCACGTAGCGGTCATCCGGCATTGAGGATTTTTGTTTTTGAACAATGAAGTGAACCAGTTCATGATTATAAGTTTAAGTGACACGAATCGCCGGTCTCCATTTCCCGGAAGTGGATGAATAGTGAGGTACGGCTCTCTTTGGTTGTTGAATGCACATTGAAATCAAGGCATTTTGCTCCCTTGAAACGGATGATCTCTTTGGGAGTACCGGGCAGGCCGGAAGTGTTCATCACCTCTCCGTCCTTCAGGATTCTTGAATTGAACATCCATTCCAAGAGTTCCTCTGTAGGAAATCCGGCAATGCTTACCCGTATTTTACCTCCGTAGGTCTTCCCGGTTACCTTTCCGTTAGGAGTGGTTTCTTTCCGGAAGTCATACTCGTAGCCCAGCAGGTCGTATGCCTGCACTTCCTCATGCTCCGAGGGTTCGGCTGTCCAGAACTTTATATACGATTGTGCACTCATATCCTTATGTTTTTTTATTCTTCTTCACTCATCAGATTGGTTTGCAGCATGGTTGTCAGAGTCCGTTCCTCGTTCATGCGTGATTCCACGAACAGTACCATGTCCTGGCTGTCCAGATGCTTGCGCGAATAGGCTCGCAGGTAGCTTTGAATGCCTGCACCTTCGTCCGGTATTCTTCTAAGGGAAGGGCGAAGATGTTTTGCGTTCCTACTCGTTCCAGTCCGTATCTCTCCAACTCGTTTTCCAATACCTGTTTTTTTTCGGTATCAGAAATGGTATAAATTATTATAACTTTATATTGTTTCATCTTAATATATTAATAAGAAATATTTTCTATGATTAAACAAACCATAAAAATACGCTGCAAATACAACGACTGTCAGTATTACAAATAATAAGTTCTTTTTTGATTACTTCTCTCTCTATAAATACTCCTTTCTTGTCTAGCCTTTTTCTCTGGCCAAAAAAGAAACCCATTAAAAAAATAAATAACTAATGAAAATAATAAATGAATATATATATGGCATAAATTCTTTATCATGCTACAATCAAACATAAAATATAAGACACTATTGATTACAGCAATTATCATATATATAGTTATACTAAATAATCCAACAGCAAAATCTTTATTCATGTCTTGATTCTTACATATTGAATCATAAAGAAAAAAATTGTATAATACCAATATTTATACCAACTCATATACATTATTTTTTATTTTCCAAATATCCATGGAGCCATCATCACCCCATCTTCAGTTACTTGATTCATATACATTTCATATAAATTCTTTGAAGTATCATCGAATAAGCCTTTCCATCCGTTAGGATAAAAGACATCGACAGCAGTATAAGTCGTTGAGATTATAAAGCCTGGTAATGAAAAGAATCCGATGATATTAAATATTTCATCTACAGCAACTTCCTCCCATGATGAATCCTTATCAATCAGTTTTGCACCGGTACACACAACTCCTACAATTCCTGAACCTATACCTATTCTTCTTATATACTTAAAACTATTTTCAATAAATTCACCAGAAATACATCCCCAATTATACTGGTAAAGCGGGTTTATATATAGGTCCATCAGAGTAATAGAGAGGCCTAAGCGGATGAATTTTATTGACAATAGGATTTAAAATAGTTTCAAAGGTTCCTGCAGTGATTCCAATCCATGTATTACAATTTTCAACATTTTTTAATCCATCAAAAATCATTCAATATAGCAGGAGATTCCTTGCTTACATTACCAATAAATCCTTCATTGGTATACGATACTGTTTTATAATAAGATTGATTGTTTTCTTTATCTTGAATATAAATACTTGCACTATAAAAATCAGATGATTCATTTATTTCAACACCAATCTTGTATTTACTTGGATCTGATGGAACTGTAATTTTATCCATGCCTATTTGAAAAGTTATAGTTCCATCACCATTATCTTTCTTTATCTGGTTGATTATATCCTCCGGAGAATAATCCATGCTCCTAAACACAGCTTGAGGAGATGTATCCCAAACTTGTTGCCTAACAGGATAATTTACCCAAGTATTCCACTGTATTCTATTATTCTCTATGTGAGGCATTTGTACGGGTAGATAGTTAGGAAAAGTATATCCCATACCTTTGACAAAACCGGTATAAGGAAGTCCCATGTTTTGCAAAAAAGATACTCTTCAAATGATATTACTTGATTTGTTTTATATTGCATAATTTCTTATTTCACCCACCGATTATCAAATTCAATACCATTCACGCTTACACTCTCAGGAGAGAGAATCAAAGTAGTTGACAATCCTTGCCCCAAAGCTTCGACAACCCGTTTCAGATTGACACAGTACGCATTCGTAAACGCCACCTCAAATATCACCCCGGATGTTCCGGTCTTGAACAGAACTGCCCCGTTCTTTTTCACCCACGGTTTCACAGCCCATCCGTAGATGTTGCTTTTCACCGTCTGCGAAAGGGTTATCATGATTCGTCCCCCTCGCACTTCGCCTTCCGGTTGGTTCTTTAGGTTATCTACTGGCTGGTGAAAACCTATTTTGAACTGTTCCACTGCATATTCGTCACCGTCAACGCTGAATATGACATTCACGTTGCTGTCCACTTGCGGAAAATTAAAAACTCCCATAACGCTGTTGTTTTTAAAACACCCACTGATTTTCAAACTCTTCTGTACCGAATGCCAGTTTCTGTGCCTGTACGGTCAGTTTGGTCGCAATATAGCTTTTGCCCTGCCGGATATAGCTGATTTCCATATCCACACAGGTCGCTTTCTCAAACAGTATCTTTTCGAGTGTGGAGCCTTGGTTGTCATGAACTACGATGCTCCGCTCTGGTATTTACGGGCATCCAGCATCCACTGGATCATGTCACGGTTGGGAAGATGAGGGTAGGTTACATAAAACGTGCCGCCTTTTACCTCGGTCTGTGCCTGTCCTTTGATATCTATCCCTTGGGCAAATCCGAATTCGCAGCCGATGAGCTGGTAGCTGTCCTTGTACATGTCGGTCAGTGAGGAGGCAGCCAGGTTGCCTATCTTTAAGAATACGGTATATCCAAACATACGATACTTGATTATTGGTGAATATTCCAGGTTAATTCATTCTGTTCGTCCAGACCTACCTCCAGACTTTTTCCTTTGCCCAGCTCCTCGTTGATGATAAGCCGTGAAATCGGTCTGCGCAGATAGTTACGGATCACACCGGCCACTTGGCGGGCACCGTATTTGGGCGTGAATCCTTTGTGTGCAAGCATCTTACGGGCATCATCGGTGATGGTTATGCCGATACCCTGCTTGTCCAGAAGTTTTCTGACTCCGTTGAACTGTATGTCGAATATTTTCAGGAGTATGTCTTCGCGGATGGGGGAGAACGGAACGATTTCAGACAGGCGTGCCAGAAATTCCGGACGGAAATGTTGCCCCATCACCTCCATGATCTGGGTGGTGGACGGAACATTGCCGGACTCAAGTTGCTTGGTCAGCCACTCGCTTCCTACATTGGATGTGAACAGCACGATGGAGTTGGAGAAATCCCCTTCCTTGCCCAGACGGTCATGCAGTTTTCCCTCGTCCATGATTTGCAGGAAAATGTCATATACGGACGGATGCGCTTTCTCTATTTCATCAAAGAGGACAACGGCGTATGGCTGTTGCCGTATTTTATTGACCAGCATGCCGCCTTCCTCATAGCCCACATATCCCGGAGGCGCTCCGTACAGCAGGGCAGCGGAGTGTTCTTCCTTGAACTCGGACATGTCAAAGCGGATCATGGATTTCTCGTCATTGAACAGGGCTTCCGCCAGTGCTTTGGCAAGTTCGGTCTTGCCGGTACCGGTGGGTCCCAGCAGGAAGAAGGAGCCGATGGGCTGTCCCGGCTTGTTCATGCCGCTACGGGATTCCAGGATGGCATCCGTCAATGTCTTCAGGGCCTGGTCCTGTCCGACGACGCGTCGCCTCAGATAATCTTCCATATTGAGTAGCCGTTCCTTTTCCTGCGACTGTATCTTGCCGATAGGGATGCCTGTCTTGCTGGCGACAACGGCGGCTACCTCATAGATACCCACCTCCTCTATTTTCTTCTCTGCAAATTGGAGGAGGACGTTCAATGCGTTTCTCAGATAGCCGGTCAGTTCTTCATACTCCTGCAATTCATGAATGTCCGCTTCATCGGGTATGACTCCTAAAAGGATGGGGCTTAATTTGTTGTGCATTACGAAAAGCAGCGTTTTCAGTTCTTCGGTCTTTTCCTGAAGGTCCTTTTCGTCCTTTTCTATTTCATCCAGCCCGGACAGCAGGGTCTCCACATTCTTCTTTCCTGTTTCATTGACCATCTTGATGGCGGAGAGCGTCATGTCCAGCAGACCGATGGCGGAATCAGGCAGACGGCGGTCTTTGATATACCGTTTGGCAAGACGGACACATTCGGCTACGGCTTCGTTGCTGATTCTTACATGATGGTAGTCCACGTATTGTTTCTGCACGGAGTGTAGCATCTGGATAGCGGACTTTATGTCCGGTTCGCTTACCTGTATGACCTCGAAACGGCGGCTGAAAGCATGGTCCGGCTCGATTATTTTGCGGTATTCGTCAATGGTGGTGGCACCGATGACGGTCAGGTCGCCGTGCGACAGTTCGGATTTCAATACATTTCCCGCACCGGTATTTCCTTGTCGGTTGTCCAGCAATACATGGATTTCGTCAATAAACAGGATTGCATTGTCGATATTCCGCAATTCTTTCAAGATGTTTTTCAGGCGGTCCTCGATTTCCCCCTTGTAGGTGCTCCCGCAATCAGGGAGGCGTTGTCCAGTTCAAATACACGGGTTTCTTCCAGAAACGAGGGTACTTTATGGTTGACTATGTCCCAGGCAAGTCCGTAAACCAGTGCTGTCTTTCCTACTCCGGCATCACCGACAATCAGGACATTGGACTTGCTCCGGCTTCCCAGTATCTCCATGATCATACGGTTTTCACGGTCGCGGTTGATGACCGGATGCAGCTTGTTGGCCGCATCTTCGGTTAGATCCACACAGTATTTGCCCAAGAAGGAGGATGAGGCGGAAGTCGGGGCATAGGACTTCTCCGTGGCGGCGGAAGGACATGCCGGCTGCCCGTTACCTATATATATGGAATGGATATCCTTTTCCAGAATGGGGAAAGACCTGAGCTGGTCGCTGGAAAAAGCGACACCGGGCTTTGCCAGTGCCAATAACACACAGATGGGATTGATGTCGAACAGCCCGAACTGGATTCGTGCATCGTCTGCGGCACGGAAACGGCGTCAATCCGTTCCGAAGCTTGATTTCGGACAACTGGGTGGATTTCGGGCATTGTTCGATATACACATCCGCCCATTCCTCCAGATAGCCTAAATCCTTGCCTATACTTATTATAAAATCTCTTAACCCTACATCTTTATGAAGTAGAGCCTTCAACAAATGCGAGGGTGTATAACACTCGTTCGCATTTTCACGAGCCACTGCAAGTGCTATGTTAAGCGCAATTTTTACAGAATCATCAAGATTGATGAAACCAACTCCTGTTTCCATAATCGTAAGATTTAAAAATTGCGCAGGAGAACATTGCAAATATAAGGCAAAAAAATAATTCGGCTATTGTTGGCAGCGTTTTTTTAGGTGAGTTCTATCAATTCAATTTATCCTCTTGTATCAGACAGCAGAACTCTTTAACTGCCCAATTTGTGAGCTTTAGTCTTTCAAATTTAGCGAATATTTTCTACCCCCCCCAATTTTTACAATAATTAACTTGTGTTTGTTGTATTGATGTGCAGGCATAATTCACCCCAACAACTCAGGTTTCAGCCTGATTATTTGCGTGTAACGACTGATGTTATACACAAGACTGG
>ENA-OQDF01001283-OQDF01001283.1-human-gut-metagenome-genome-assembly--contig:-NODE-1283-length-10119-cov-2.821157_pt1 | contig 10119 bp, 14 predicted proteins | sample MGYA00242769_ERZ504597 | MGnify/ENA primary metagenome ERZ504597 (study PRJEB26092, sample SAMD00036305) | human gut metagenome | host: Homo sapiens | study: EMG produced TPA metagenomics assembly of...
ATTAATCTGGACCTTACCAATCTGGAACTTCTTGGCGATGGGTTCACACCAGCAAAGACGACTTTGAAACGGAGAAGGAAAAATCCGAAATGCCATTACCGATATAGCAAAACGATCTGCATCTTTTATGGATTTCCAAAACCTCTTAAAGCTGGAATACGGCATTTTGGTGAAAGACCATCGAGGGCGATTCAGCTACCTTCCAGCAGACAGGGAGAAATTTATCTCTGCCAGAACGCTGGGAACCAGTTTTGACCGTGAGCATCTTTTACTGCTTTTTCAGTGCAACGCAGCCGAGAAAGAAAAGCAGCAGTGTCGTGTCAATGATCCTATGGATGCGCTGTACATCAAGTCGAATCTCCGGCTGGTTGTAAATTTGCAGGATTGCGTAAAAGCCCAGCAGAGCTATGCCTATGCCCAGAAAGTCAAAATCTCAAATTTACAGAAGATGGCGCAGACCGTTCTCTATGTGCAAGAGCACGGATATGATTCATACGAAAAACTTTATGAAGCTGCCGAGAGTATTGACCGAAAAATGGCGACGGCTCGAAGTGATGCGAAACTCACGGAAGTCAAGCTGAAAAAGGTCAACGAGCAGATTCATCATTTGGGTCAGTATTTTTCTACAAAATCTGTTTATAGCGAATTTCTGAAAGCACCTAACAAGAAAATTTTCGGCAAACCCACTTCGATGAAATTGCAAAATACGAGGAAGCGCGTCAATTTCTAAAGCGGGATTTCCTAGACGAAAAATTCCCTTCGATGAAAGATCTCCGGGCAGAAAAAGAACTTCTGATGTGCACAAAGGATGCACGGTATGAAACATACCACTATTTTAAGGAACGCAATACAGAAATACAGACGGTACTTGCCAATGTTGACAGCATCCTTGAAATGGAAAAATTGCAGCAGCGTGAACAGCGGCCGCGAGCCAAGAAGCGCAGCTACGATATGAGCCTGTAAATCAGCAGGGTCTTCCACCCCGCACCCCGGAACCCTGCCGGATGCGCAAGCCCGTGCAGGGCTTTCCCATCCGGCAGGGACTTTTGAAAATAAGAAGGAGGTCAATTTTCAAGAACAACAATTTATTTGAAATCGTAAAACGGAATATCACTACCCGGCAGACCGCAGAAGCCTATGGCTTTCAACCCAACCGTAGCAGCATGATTTGCTGTCCATTCCATGCAGACCGCAATCCCAGCATGAAAGTGGATTCCCGGTTTCACTGTTTTGGCTGTGGAGCGGATGGTGATGTAATCGACTTCACCGCAAAACTGTTTCAGCTGTCCTTGCGGAAGGCGGCGGAAAAGCTGGTCGCAGATTTTGGACTTTCGGGGAATCCTGTTTTCCACTACAGTATCCGAAAATTGTGGAATATAAAGGTCAAAACCCAATCCAAACATTGTACGAGTGCAGCGCGATTCTGGGTGACTGGCGCAAACGATTTGCGCCGAAGTCAGCAGAGGAAGAACTGCATCCCTGCTTTGTTGCCAGCCTGCATTATACTGATTACATCCAATATCTGATAGAGAATCGACATTTTCTCACCGAACATCAGAAGGAGGTTCAACAGATTGCCCAACGAATCCGAAAATACCAGATCGACCATTTCCAACATCCGCAAAATGCTCTCGCAGGCTGAAAAAGGCGGTGTTCAGAACACGATTCAAAACTGTGTGACCGTTTTGCAGAACGACCCAGTTCTTGCAGATCCCATCCGGCTGAATCTGCTGAGTGAACGTATTGATATTGTAAAGCCGATGGTTGGCAGCGTTCCGGCCCTACGCTGACCGACACCGATATGATGTACATTCTGCGCCGAATGGAAAAATACGGCCTGTACAGCGAAAAGCGGGTGTCTGCAGCAATTCGCATTGTTGCCAACGAAAATCATTATCACCCTATCCGGGACTACTTGAATGACTTGAAGTGGGATGGCGCAGAGCGGATAAGTCACGCTTTGCATCGCTTTCTCGGTGCGGCAGAAGATGAGCTTACCGCAGAAGCCTTGAAGATTTTTCTGCTTGGAGCGATCAAACGGGTGTTTCATCCCGGCTGCAAGTTTGAAATGATGCTTTGCTTGGTCGGTGGGCAGGGTGCAGGAAAATCCTCTTTCTTCCGGCTGCTTGCTATCAAAGATGAATGGTTCTCGAATGATTTGCGGCGAATGGACGATGATAATGTGTTCCGCAAGCTGCAAGGCCACTGGATCATGGAAATGTCGGAAATGATTGCGACTGCCAATGCCAAAAGCATCGAGGAAATCAAGAGCTTTCTCAGCAAGCAGAAAGAAACCTACAAAATCCCGTATGAAACACACCCGGCAGATCGTTTGCGGCAATGTGTCTTTGCAGGAACGACCAATCGACAGGACTTCCTGCCCCGTGACCGCACGGGAAACCGCCGCTTTATCCCCATCCCGGTGGATGCAACACAGGCTGAAGTACATATTCTGGATAACGAAGCGGAATCCCGTGCCTATATCGACCAGCTTTGGGCAGAAGCCATGACAATTTACAACAGCGGTGATTATAAGCTGACATTCAGCCCTGCCATGCAGGAGGCCTTGCAGATTTGCCAGAAAGATTTCATGCAGGAAGATACGCAGGCTGGTATGATCTATGCGTTTCTGGAAGATTACACGGGTGACCGGGTATGTTCCAAGCAACTTACACCGAAGCACTGGGCAACCTGAATCTTCCTGCGGAATGGGAAACCCGTGCCATCTGTGAGATCATGACTGCTGGAATTGCGAATGGCGAAATCAAGGGGTGGATAGCCCATAAAGCAGCCAAACGCTACCCGAAATATGGCGTGCAGAAAGGCTGGGAGCGTGTAACCGCTGCAAAAGTGGATGCAGATGGTTTCGTAGAACTGACAGACAAAGAAGCCCAACAGATGGGATTTCCGTTTTGAAGGGCTGCTTTACATTGTTGGTTACAGGTCTGGTTACATCTTACAGCTGCCTCAAAGTCGCATCATTCCAAATAATTTCCCTATTTGTAACCATGTAACCTGTAACTGATAAGAAAAAATAAATACGGAAAATTGCCAGCACACCATTGCAGAAAAAGTTTTCTGTTGTGGTTACAGTCTGTTGGTTACAAACAAAAACACGGAGGTTTTGCCTATGAAAGAAGTTCGCGTTTGCGAAGCAATGAAGTCCCCGGTGGGGACTTTAAGCGACGGAACGGTCTTGCATCAGCAAGATGGAGGGACCAAGTCCCGACAAGTTCCGATCTGGGAGAAAAGCAATCTGACGCTGGAAGAAGCCGCAGCTTATTCCGGCATTGGTATCAACAAGCTGCGTGAAATGAGCGATTCCAAAGACTGTACCTTTGTTCTCTGGAATGGTACGAAACGGCTGTTGAAACGCCGCAGGCTGGATGAACACCTTGACCGATTATTTTCGATTTGACAATAAAAATGAAGTCGGCAGTTGAAAGCACCTCGGCGGTATGGTATGATTAAGCTGTAGGTTGCTTTCTGCCAACAATGGAGGACATAACGATGGCAGAAAGAAGAAAAGACTCAAAGAAGCGTGTTCTAAAGGAAGGTGAATATCAGCGCAGCAACGGAACGTATGAATATCGCTGGCGCAGTGAAAACGGCAAGCGAAATAATGTGTACGCCAAAAGTCTGGAAGAACTTCGTGAGAAAGAAGCAGAGATTCAGCGTGACCGCAGTGATGGAATCCGTGCAGAAGCGCGGAACGCGACTATCAATGACATTCACGAGCAGTGGCTGCAACTGAAAAAGGGGCTGAAAGCCAATACACTGGTCAATTACGAGTATATGTACAAGATGTACGTATTCCCGGAGTTTGGGAAGCGGAAGGTCGGAAGCCTGAAAAAGTCGGATGTGCGGCGGTTTTACAACGGCCTTGTGGATTCACAGCGTTTGAAAGTGGCAACGGTGGAGAACATCCATACCGTGCTGCATCAGGTGCTGGATTTTGCAGTGGAGGACGAATATCTCCGTATCAATCCATCCGATAATGCGTTGAAAGAACTCAAACAGACGCACAATCTGGACAGTGAACGCCGCAAGGCTCTGACCGCAGGCCAGCAGAAGCTGTTGATGAACTTCTTGAAAAACAGCGAGAAGTACAATCACTGGCTTCCCATCATTACCGTGATGGTGGAATGTGGTCTCCGTGCTGGTGAGGCAACGGGTTTGCGTTGGGAGGACATCAACCTTGATACGGGTGAAATCAGTGTAAATCACACGTTGATTTATTACAGCCACCGGGAGAAAGGTTGTCTGTACGGAATCAATACACCCAAAACGGAAGCTGGAAACCGAATTGTGCCTATGACTCCGGAAGTCAAGGCTGCTTTTGTACAAGAGCGAGAGTATCAGAAGAAAACTGGAATTTCCTGCAAGGTGACGATTGATGGCTATACGGATTTTATTTTTGTAAACCGTTTTGGCGAGTGCCAGCATCACAGCACCATCAATAAAGGCATTGACCGTATCATCCGCGACTGCAACGAGGAACAGTTGGCAAAATGCGAAAGCGGTACAATCAAGCCGAAAAAACTTGTTCTGCTTCCGAAGTTTAGCTGTCATTCCCTGCGTCACACCTGTGCTACCCGTCTTTGCGAGGCTGGAATCAACATGAAGGTCATTCAAGACGTATTGGGCCACGCCGATATTACCACCACCATGAACATCTACACCGAGGCCACAAAAAATCTCAAGAAAAAGGAAATCGACAAGTTTGCAGAGTTCTTATCTGCAACCACGACATTTGAAGGAAAGGAGGAAAATGACTGATGGAAAATAAATCTGCAGCCCCAGTAGCACAGGTTCTTGTTCCGGCAGTGAGTGAGATTCGTTCTCTGCTGGAAGCTTCCCGTAAAAATGTAGCACAGCAAGTCAATCAGGAACTGCTGTCAACTTATTGGAAGATTGGTGAGGTCGTTGTTCGTTGTGAACAAAATGACAGCATCCGTGCTGCATATGGTGAAAAGACCTTATCGCAGCTTTCCAGGGCGTTGACAAAGGAGCTTGGCAAGGGCTTTTCGCGCTCGAATGTTTACAATATGCGGCAGTTCTATCTCAGCTATCCAATTTTCCAGACAGTGTCTGGATTGAGTTGGTCGCACTACTGTGAGCTGTTATCCATTTCCGATAAGGAGAAGCGCAGCTTCTACGAAAAAGAAGCGGTCAATTCTGGCTGGTCTGTCCGTGAATTAAGACGCCAGATGGAAAGTTCCCTGTTTGAACGGTTGCTCTTGTCTCGTGGGGATGCCAACAAGGAACAAGTTTTAGCATTGGCTGAAAAAGGTGTGGACTACACAAAGCCGGAGGACATCATCAAAGACCCGTATGTATTCGAGTTTTTGGGGCTGCTGGAAGAAAAGCCGTTCCTTGAAAGCGATTTGGAAGCAGCACTGGTGCGACAAATCGAAGATTTCTTGCTGGAACTTGGCCGGGGCTTTATGTTTGTCGGCACACAGCAGCGTGTCACAGTGAACAACACCCACTACTATGTGGATATGGTGTTCTACAATAAGATTTTACACGCCTATGTGCTGATCGAGTTGAAAACCACCAAGCTCACGCCCGAAGCCGCCGGACAAATCAATATGTATCTGAACTACTACGCCGCAGAGGTCAACGACCCGGAAGATAATCCTCCTATCGGCATCATCCTCTGCACTGACAAGGACAGCGTAGCAGCCGAGTATGCGCTGGGCGGTTTGTCGAATCAGATTTTGCATCCCGGTACGTCTTATATATGCCGAACAAGGAGCAGCTTATTAGGCAGGTGGAAGAAGTCCTGAAGCGTTGGCACTCTCACGAGGACGAATAAGTTTACCACCAGCTTACCACTGACTTACCACCAATTTGAGAATAGCTGTAAACAGTTGCGTAGAGTTGCGAAAAATAAGACCTTTTTATCTTGCACAAATAAAGGCTTATGAACACTTGTAAACAGCTATAAATCACCACCAGTCAAGCTCCCCACAATAATCAATGTCATCTGAAGTATGCTAAACTCGAAAGAATCGCATTCTTCTTTAGCTTTCTCAAATTCCCATTTTTCACCCAGATATAATAATCATGATCCAAAGCCTCTGAGTCGAAAGACTCAGGGGCTTTTTTATGTCTGGAGGTGAGCATTTTGTTATTCCGCACCATCACTATCATTATTACCATCGTATTTTAAAGCGCAGCTGCGCAGAAAGGAGAAAGCATTATGAACTTTTGGTCCGAAATCGTCAAAGAGGTTGGCACCGTCCTGGTGGAAGTCCTCGTCCGCATCGCTGAAGAAATGGAAAACAACGACTGAGCAAAATACACTGAAAAGGAGATTTTACTATGCCCGCAAATGTTGAAACGATGTTCTCTGTCCGTGAGACCCCTTGGCACGGCCTTGGCCGTATCGTGATGGATGCCCCTGCAAGCCGTGAAGCCTTGGAGCTGGCCGGTCTGGATTGGCAGGTAGAGAGCCGTAATATCTATTCCGGCACGGGTGCTATGATCCCCGGCTATCGCGCAAATGTCCGCAGCACCGATGACGCTGTTCTGGGTGTGGTATCCGACCGCTACCGCATTGTGCAGAACGAAGAAGCATTTCAGTTCACCGATGACCTGCTGGGTGAGGGCGTTACTTACGAAACTGCCGGTTCCTTGCAGGGCGGCAAGAAGGTCTGGATGCTGGCAAGGCTTCTGAGGAAATATCTTATCGCTGGAGATCAGGTAGTACCATATCTTGTGATCTTCAACAGTCATGACGGAAGTTCTGGTGTGAAAGTAGCCATGACTCCGATCCGTGTAGTCTGCCAGAACACGCTGAACCTTGCGCTGAATACTGCAAAGCGCAGCTGGACTGCACGCCACACCGAAAATGTTCTGCTCCGCGTGCAGGATGCCCGTGAAACCCTGCAGCTGGCCAGCAACTATATGGTTGAACTCGGCAACCGTGGCGAAGAGCTGGCTCGCATCGATTTATCCGATCACAAGGTGCAGAAGTTCATCAATGAGTTTTTCCCGATTTCTGAGGACCTGTCCGATTGCCAGCGGAAGAATAACCTGCGCTTGCAGGAAGATCTGAAGGCTCGCTATTATAACGCACCGGATCTGGAATGGGTCGCAAAAACGGTTGGCGCTTTATCAACGCAGTCTCCGATTTTGCCACCCACGCAGATCCTCTCCGCAAGACCAAAAACTACAACGAGAACCTGTTCCTGCGCACCGCAGAGGGCAACCCCATGATCGACAAGGCTTACAAGATGGTGCTGGCAGCAGCATAAAGGAGCAAGCCATGAATGATGTAAATAACCGCATTTTCAAGGAATTCACGGAATTTTTTGACAACGTTGAGAAGAGTGCTTCTGAAATCAGCGTTACCATGCTTATGAGATCACGATGAAAAGTACCATCAGCACCGCCATTATTGTTTTGGAATCCGAGGGCAGACTGGAGGAGCGCTACTGGAACCATCTCAGGGTGCAAAATAATATTCTGGATTTTCTTTATGACCTGTGGGTTGGCTCTTGCCATTCGTTAGCTGCCGACTTTTCCACCATCATGAAAGACTTGGTGGAATATGACTTCATTCTTGCCGAATCTATTATGAAAGAAAGGATGCAAAGCGCATGAAAAGATTGATTTCAACTTTGAACCTGTCCAAAGAAGATTGGCTCCGTTACCGTAAGTGCGGCATTACCGGCACGGATGCCGGTGCCATCCTTGGCCTGAATCCCTACCGCTCGGCATTTCAGGTGTACCACGATAAAATCAGCGATACCATTGAAAATATCGACAACGAAGCCATGCGGCAGGGCCGTGATTTGGAGGATTATGTGGCGCAGCGCTTCACCGAAGCAACCGGTCTGAAAGTACGCCGTGCAAATGCCATTTACCAGAGCGAGGAACATCCGCTGCTTCTGGCGGACTTTGACCGTTTGATTGTCGGGCAGAAAGCAGGACTGGAATGCAAAACGGTTTCACCGTTCTCTGCGGATAAGTGGGCAGATGGCAAAATCCCTGCACATTACATGGCTCAGGTCAATCACTATCTGGCTGTCAGCGGTTTTGACTGCTGGTACATTGCTGCTCTGATTTTCGGGAAGGAACTGGTGATTCACAAGATCACAACCGACAAAGAAGTTCTGAACAACCTCATTGCCAAGGAAGAGCACTTCTGGAAATACAACGTGATGCCCGAAATTCCGCCTGTACCTACCGGAAGCGAGGGGGATACACAGCAGATCAATCAGCTGTACTCTGCAGATGATAGAAACAAAACTGCCGATCTTAATCCCATCCGCGACCTGTTGGATAAGCGGCAGGAGCTTTCTGATCAGATCGAACAGCTGGAGCAGGAAAAAGCCTCTATTGAACAGCAGGTGAAGTTGGAGATGCAGGACGCCGCCTATGGTACAGCACCGGGCTACAAGGTGTCCTGGGTATCCTCCGAAAGTAAACGGGTAGACTCCCAGCGTTTGAAGAAAGAACAGCCCGATATTTTCAATCGGTACAGCAAGAATGTAAGCAGCCGCAGGTTTACCATTATCCATGCAGCATAATTTTTGTACGCCTATAGGCACACAATTCGCGCTTCAGCTATTTTTGTTTAATAGAAAAGCACAATACTGTTTACACAACAATAATTGTATGCTAAGATAAGAATATGAGGTGATGCACGATGGTTCTGCGCAAAAGTTATTTGGATAAGATCATTCCTTTTATCGATCAGGATCTGATCAAAGTTTTGGTTGGAATCCGGCGCTGTGGAAAAACAGTCCTTCTCGGTCAGATCAAGGACGTGCTCCTCCAGCGCAATATTCCCGCACAGAACATTATTCAGGCCAATTTTGAGTCCATGCGCTTCCGCAACACCCGTACTGCAGAAACGCTTTACGACTACATCGCAGAAAAAGCGGAAGGCTGCACCGGCAAAATTTATATTCTTCTGGATGAGATTCAGGAGGTGGAGCGCTGGCAGATTGCAATCAATTCTCTTCGTGTCGATTTCGATTGTGATATTTACCTGACCGGCTCCAATTCCAAGCTGCTTTCCGGCGAACTGGCAACCTATCTTTCCGGACGATACATCCAGATTCAGGTTTTCCCCTTTTCGCTGGCCGAAGCAAAACAGCAATGCATTGAAAACGGAACCTATACTTCGGATGAAAAGCTCTTCGCAGACTATTTGAAGTACGGCGGTTTTCCGCAGCGTTTCTTCCTCCCTGACGATCATTCAATCACCACCTATCTGGACGATCTTTACGAGGCTATCATTGTCCGTGACATCATGCTGCGCCACAATATTCGCGAACAGACCGCATTACGTAATGTCCTTGCATTCCTGCTGGACAATATCGGCAATCCGTTTTCTGCCCGTAATATCAGTGGACGCATGGTTTCGGAAGGAATCAAGACAACCACTGCTACCGTACTGAACTACGTTGATTATTTCAAGGAAGCCTTTATCCTTCTGAATGCAAGCCGCTATGATATCAAAGGAAAAGCGCTCCTGTCCAGCACAGAAAAGTACTATGCAGTCGATCTTGGCCTGCGGAACGTTATCAAGAAAAGCGAAAAACTTGACAGCAACAAGCTGTATGAGAACATCGTATATCTGGAAATGCGGAGCCGTGGCTATGAAGTTCAGATCGGCAAGCTGGACGACACCGAAATTGATTTTATCTGCTACCGTGGAGATGAAAAGCTCTATATTCAGGTTGCTTACCTGATCACTCCCGCCGATGAAGAACGGGAGTTCGGTAATCTTGAGCGGCTGCACGACAACTATCCTAAGTATGTTATCAGTGGTGACTTGGTGAATTTAAGCCGAAACGGAATCATTCATCGAAACATCATTGATTTTCTGCTCAATCCGTAATTTTCACATCATGGGGCACAACAGTTGACGCTGTTGTGCCTTTTCTTTATCAGAATTGGAGGCATTCTTATGGAAAATCCATTCGTAAAATTATTTGCTATCGACTTCAAAGATCATCTGGAAGTCAAAAAGTCCGGCAACACGGAACTGAAATATGTAAGTTGGGCGTACGCTTGGGCAGAGGTGAAGAAGCTGTATCCCGCTGCCAGCTACGAAGTCAAGAAATTCAACGGCCTGCCCTATGTTTATGACCCCAT
>ENA-OQDF01001284-OQDF01001284.1-human-gut-metagenome-genome-assembly--contig:-NODE-1284-length-10118-cov-1.360224_pt1 | contig 10118 bp, 19 predicted proteins | sample MGYA00242769_ERZ504597 | MGnify/ENA primary metagenome ERZ504597 (study PRJEB26092, sample SAMD00036305) | human gut metagenome | host: Homo sapiens | study: EMG produced TPA metagenomics assembly of...
TGTAAGCATGGCTACGTTTTAATTTTCCACTACCTGTTCTTTTTAAACGTTTTTTTTAATCCGCTATGTGTTTTAATTTTTGGCATAATTGTTTCCTCCATTAATTATTTTTTCTTTTTTTGGTGCTAATATAGCTGTTAAAGTACGTCCTTCTAATTTTGCTGGTTTTTCAATTTGACCAACTTCTGCACATTCTTCAACAAAGTCATCAATAACTTTTTTACCCAAATCAACGTGTGCAAGTTGTCTACCTCTAAATCTGATTGCAACTTTAACTTTGTTTCCTTCTTCTAACCATTTTAATGTTCTTTTTAATTTAACATTTTTATCATGAGTATCAATAGTTACTGATAATTGAGTTTCCTTTAAAGTTACCACTTTAGAGTTTTTCTTCATTTCTCTTGCTTTCTTTTGTTGTTCAAAACGATATTTACCAAAGTCCATAATACGACAAACTGGTGGTTTTGCATTAGGTGCAACACAAACTAAATCTAAATTTGCATCATAAGCAATATCCAACGCTTCTCTACTACTTTTTACTCCTAATTGATCACCGTTTTGATCAATAACCAACACTTCCTTAAAACGAACTCTTTCGTTTACTAAATCATCAGGTTGTTTTGGTTTTCTGTTATCAAATCTGCTAATAAAAGCCACCTCCAATTATTATAGTTGAAATAAAAAGTGAGCACACTGAGTACCCACCATTGACATTAAGATTAAATCTTAGTGACATTTGCCTATCGACAAAATCAATCAGGCGAGAAGTAGGCACTTCTTCTTTCCACTACTTTTTATTGCACGTAGATATTACCATCATATGCCACTCATGTCAATAAAATTATTGATTATTTCAAGATTTTTTATTTTGGATTCAATACTGTTTCTAATTGATATTCATTATTAACTTTATTAACTATAATTGCACTGGCATTTTGTGGAAAATCAAGTTTTTGATTTTTTAATAATGTTTTAATAAATGCATATAAAGAACATCCATGACCTACCATTAAAATCGTATCATCATCTTGAAATTTCTTTTCTATATCATTTAATAATTCAAAATGTCTTTGAATTACATCTTCAACATTTTCACCTTCATATCCAGTATAATCCATTTGTAAATCATCTAACCAATTAGAAGATTCTAATTGAAGTTATCTACAAATAAACAGGGTAATCCTTCTAAAAGACCAAAATTCACTTCTTTTAAACGGCCATCTTCATTTAATAAAACAGAATGATTTTTTAAAATTATTTGTGCTGTATTTTTTGCTCGTAATATTGGAGAAGTATAAGCAGCGTCTATTTTATAATCCTTTAACTGTTCTGCCATATTTTCTATTTCTTTTATTCCTTGCTTTGTAAGAGGTGAATCACACCATCCTTGTTTGAGCTGTATTTCATTAAAATGTGTCTTTCCATGTCTAACAAATATGTATTTCATAAAGATCTCCTTTAAAAAGCAGGTCAATCGACCTGCTTTGATTTTAAGATTGGTTTTAATGCTTTGTAGATAGCTAGTGAAACAATTGCCCCTAGAATAGCTTCTAAAATACCATTTGTAGAAACAACTCCTAATAATACCGTTACTAAAGTAGAGTATTGCACTCCTACCGCACTCGCGTATGCTTCACCAAAGAATATGTATATTCCTGATAAAACAAGCACTGTGTTTGTAATAGCTCCTGTTAAAGCACCTACAACAACACCTAAGTTTTCACGATTATTCTTTTTCATGATTCCAAAAACGAGTCCAGCTAAATAGCCAAGTAAAATTCTAGGAACAAAAGCAATTAAAAGACTTTTGTAATTTCCTGACATTGTGCCTATTGTCACAAATGGGGAAAAACAAAAGGATGTAATGCCTGGTTGAATCGTTGCCTTGATTAAACTTGTTAATCCAAAAACAAAGCCCAACTCAGCTCCTGCTTTTTTCCTAATACGATTCCTGCAATAATGACAGGAATGTGCATTGTTGTGGCATTTAATGGTCCAATTGGAATATATCCAAGGGGTGTCACAACAAGAATGATTTCAATCGCTAAAAATAAAGCCATTGAAGTCATGTACTGTGTCTTTTTCGACTTCATATAATCCTCCTACTGTCGCTCATAAAAGATGCAACGTTTTTATGGTATTCGCTATTTCAAATGTCTTAATAAGAGTCTTATAGATCTCTTTTAATATCAAAATATACGAACGAGAACATTATATGCTTTTTCGATTATTTTTTCAAATCTTGATAAGCTAATAAACCATATCCACTCTTAGCTTTTTAATCGCTCTTTGAATACATTTAGAAATGACTTCAACAGCTAAAATACCAACAGCATCAACCATTCCATCAACTTCATTTGTACTTAATACAAAATTGTATCCCCATCACTCATTGTATGAACTGGATCAATACTTTTAGCGTAGCCATTATGACTAATTCCAGCAATCTTTGTACATTGTGCTTTAGTCAGTTTGACATTCGTTACAATACATCCAATGGTTGTATTACCATCCGGTAATTTTCTAAGTTGATCCATTTGATCTAAAATAATTTGACTAGCCGAAACACATTTTTATCAATATTAACACCTGCCAATATTTCTTGCGTTTGATAATCAATAACATTTCCACAAGCATTGACAGCAACGATCCCTGCTACTTGAACATTTCCAACTTGTACACCATATGTTCCAATACCACCTTTCATGGCATGTTCAAATCCTAAAAGTTTACCAACACTAGCACCACAACCAGCGCCATAATTTCCTTCTTTAATCAAATCATTTTCACTATCTTGACAAGCCTTATACCCCATTTCTTTATCTGGCCTTACATGAGAATTTCCCACCGATAAATCAAATAATGAAGCACCACATACAATTGGTACTCTTGCTACAGACATATCAAAACCAACACCATGTTCTTCAAGATATTGCATGGCACCACTAGCTGCATCTAAACCAAAAGCACTCCCACCACTTAACATAACAGCATGAATTTGTTGCACCATATTGATTGGATTCAATAAATCTGTTTCTCTTGTAGCAGGACCTCCACCACGAACATCTACTCCAGCTGTCGCTCCATTTTCTACAATAACAACACTACATCCTGTAGCTGCTTCTTGATTTTCATATTGTCCTACTTTTACACCTTTAATATCCGTTAATTTTATTTCTTTCATCATCTTTTTCCTCTTTTTTATCATTATACTAAAAAGTAGAAAAAGCTTTAAACTTTTTCTACCAACTCATTTGTAATATTTCATCACTATGATCTTTTAATTGTTTTAATCCTTTGTATTCTTTTGTTATTTGATGATCCTTTATATAAAGTAATGTAGCTGATTTAACTTTTTGATTTTCAATAACTACTTCTTTATCCTTTATTTTCACAAAATAAACATTACTTACTGCCTTATTAAGACGAGCTATCCCATTTTTAGAATCCATGCTTTCTTGATTATCCATTGAATAAAAATAAACCCAATATCGATTAAATTCCTTTACTTTTAAAACTTCACTTGTTTTTAAATGATTATAACTTTTATAAGGATCCCTCTTTTGCATATTATAAAAAATAGTTCCTAAACACACAATTAAAACAACACCGATCATTATTACCTTTTTCTTCATCTTCTTTTCCTCCTTATCTATACTTTAATCCTATTCTTTTAAATAAATAGCAAAGAGGCACCAACAACCATCAACCTGTCCCCAACAACAAAATCCAAATAAAAACTATGTTATAATACGCGTACAGGAGGAAGTTATGAAAGTTACTGTTGGAAAAATAAAGAAAAGAAAAATCATCTTATTAAACTTTGTTATTTTACTTTTTGTTGTTTGGTGGTTAGGTGTTTTCTTTATCATGTATAAACATTTTTATGAAAGAATAATGTTTTTTGGTGTTCTTATTATTATATTATTAATAATTTATAGTTTAGTATTACCAGGAATAGTTTTCGCTAATACTATGTGGGAAGTTGATCAAAATATTTAAGATACATTTATTTTGATAAAAATTTAGATAAAGCAAAGTATCTTTATTCTTTTCTTTTTAAAAATAAATATCCTAGATATCAAATCAATTTAAAACTTTCACAAATTGATTTTGTACAAATCTCTTATTATCGTTATTCTTTTTATCCATCAAAATATTTAGTAAATGGTTCTGGAAATAAAATTGTGTTTAAATTTAATATGTTGGATGGTTCTCAATATATCATTGAAAATTTTGTAAGTCATGATAGAGACTCTTTTAATAAGGGTATTGAATTAATGAAAAAATGTGGTGTTCGTTTTATTGATCCTTATCATTTATTAGAAGCACTTTGTTCTAATAAAGATATTAATCAACATATTGCCTTAATTGAAAAGGAGAAAAACATGATTAGAATTTCTCTTATTTCAAAACATTACAAACAAATAGAACCACTTATTCAACAATTCTTTAATGATTTACAAATAGAATATAAACTTACGAATTATACACATCAAACAATTCAAGATATTTATTTTGTAGAAATAGAAAAAAGAATGATTTAAATATTTTAAATCATCTTAAGAAATTAGATAGTACACTTATTTATATTATTGGACCTAAAGATTTTGATCTTGTAAGCATTTGTTTACAAATGCAAACACATCTTTATTTCATTAATAATGAATTAGAAAAGCAATTTATTTCATTAATCATGATTTTATTCAAAAACAAATTCAAAAAAACTTTCAATATTATCTTTATCAAAGAAATGGAATTACTTCAAAAATAAGATTATCACAAATCTATTATATCGAATCACTTAGACATCAAATTATTATTCATTCTATTAATGGTGAAATGATTGAAAGAAAAACATTAAGTCAATTTATTAAAGAAATACAATCTCTTGATTTTATTCAAATTCATAAATCATACATTATTAACAAAAGATTTATTCAAGAAATAAAAAATCAAGAAGTTATTTTAAAAGAACAAACACATCTTCCTATTGGAAGAAGCTATAAAGAAGTTTAAAGGAACAAAATTAATGTTCCTTTTTATAAAATAAAAACCCTCACTCAATAGTGAAGGATTACTACTTACAACCATTTTTATTCCGCATATTGGCAACGGTATACTTACTTCTCGTCCAATTTTATAAAGAAAAATAGTTATTGTAAACAATATTATTCAACACTACCCATTCTTATAAATCAAATAATTATCTTTCTTTTTAAATCCAAGATGTAAATACATGTTTATTCCCTCTTTTGAACTATTCAAACAAATCATTCCAACATCTTTTTGATAATTTTCAATAAGATATTCTACCATATATCTACCAATCCCTAAATGTCGATAATTTTCATCTACCCAAACATTCGTTATTTGTCCAACTTTTCCTTTGGAATTTTCATTACTTGGAAGGATATCATAATAGTAAATTGTAGCTGTTGAAATAATTTGATTTAAATGATAGCCCACCAATGTATGACATTCATCTTTTAATATTTTTTCTTTATAAAAAACTCTAATGTTTTCTATTGTAGAATTTGTTATTTTTTGATTTAGAAAACATTTTTAAATCTTTTATTCTTATCTTTACTAATAATTCTAAATCATCTACACCTAGTACTTTATATTCTATTTCTTTCATATGCTTTCTCCTTTGTTTTATTATAACAAAATCTTTTTACCTATTTTTTACAATTTCCTTAGTTTTTATTGATAGAAATATCATTCTTCTTTCTATATATTTTAAAAGAATAGAGGATAGATAAATGAAATTAAACGAAAAGAAAATCAATGAATTTTTTTAAAATAATTAATGAAAAGAAAATAAAAAAGTGTTTTTCAACCTATTGTTTCCTTAAAAACAGGAGAAATAGTATCTTTTGAAGCCTTAAGCCGTATCACTTTAGAATCATGTACTCTTAATATTGAAGAATTATTCAAGATTGCCAATACACTTGAACAATCATGGAAATTAGATCAACTATGTCGTAAATGTGCTATTAAAGCAAGTCAACAAATGCCTTTAGGTAAGAAGTTATTTATTAATGTAGATGCTAATATTTATTAGATTCAGATTTTGTTCAAAGGATTTACAAAAAGAATATTTAAAAAAATATCATTTAGATTCTAATAATATTGTCTTTGAATTATCGGAAACAACTTCTATTGAGGATAAACATTTATTTAAACAAGCCGTTAGACATTATCGTAGTCAAGGTTTTGAAATTGCTATTGATGATGTTGGTTCAGGTTATTCTAATTTAAATAGAATCAATCATACACAACCTGAATATATCAAATTAGATAAAGAACTTATTCAAGATATTCATTTAAATAAAGATAAGCGTACAATGGTAGAAGTCATGGTCAACTATTGTAAAGCTATGCATTATAAATTAATTGTTGAAGGTATTGAAACAAAGGAAGAACTTGAATGTTTAATTCAATTAGGTATTGAATATGGTCAAGGTTATTATTTAAAGAAACCTGTTGATAATTTGATGATCTTTTACCAGCTATCAAAGAAACTATCAAAAAATTATACAACAAATATAAGAAAACATTAGATATTCCTACAATAGATTTTCTTTGTCATTTCCCTTGTACATTAAAAACTTATCAAAATATAAATAATGCTTATCAAATTTTTGAAGAAAATAATACCACTCAAAGAATTTATGTTATCAATGATGAAGGACATTATTTAGGTTATTTAAAAAGAGAAAATATACTTTGTGATTTAGATATTGTTGAACCTAATCTTTTTAAAGATTCTTTGATTGTTCCATCACATCTTCCTATTAAAAATGTTTGTCAACTTTTTCTTGAAAATGAACATTCACATTTTTATGAAGATATTATTGTTTTAAAAAACCAATGTTTTTATGGCATTGTCACAATTAAAGATTTATTAAAATATTTAATAAAATAGATAATACGCACTTTCCCTCTATTAAGTACAACTTAATAAAGGGTTTTATTATGTTCTACAAATGTTATAATAATAGAAATATTTCAATAAAAGGAGATTATATTATGTCTATTAAATTAGTAAAAGCATCAAATGAATATCAAGATTTAATTGTTGATATGTTGAAGGAGTGGATTGATTATAATAATAATCATTCTGAAGCTAATACTTCTCCAGCTTCTATTTTTAAAAATGATTATCATAATTTTGATTATTATATTAATAATCTTGATTTAAAAAATCCAAAACCTGGTTTGGTAGAAGATTCAACATTTTCGCCTTAGATGTAGAAAGAAACAAAATGGTTGGAGCCGTCAACATTCGTCATGAACTTAATGATTATTTATTAAATTATGGTGGACATATTGGAGATGGGGTAAGACCCAGTGAAAGAAGAAAAGGTTATGCAACTAAAATCATCGATTTAGCTTTAAAAGAATGTCAAAAGTTAAATATTGATAAAGTATTACTTGTTTGTGATAAAGATAATATTGGTTCTGCAAAATCAATTAAAAACAATGGTGCCATTTTAGAAAATGAAATTGTTAAAGATGGTAAAACAATTCAAAGATATTGGATAGAAATTGAATAAGGGTTCAGCTAAACCCTTTTTTTGTTATAAAATCCTATATTTGTCCATAAAGAAATCATTACGTAATAATGATTTGGCAACCCAGCCAAGACAAGGTTTAATATTCATTTTCGAAACCTTAAAGCTTCTTACTTCATACCTCTTTTCATTTGCTCACTTGATAAAGTTTTCAGAGGATATTCGTTGATCATTTACTAGTAAACTTCCTTGTAATACAATAGTTTTCATCGTTTTCCCACCCCTCTATATATGAAAAGTGGTATTGCTTTGCAATACCACAAATATTCAATATTTAGTCTTCTACTTTATTAATACAAGCAAGTGCATTTAAGCTACGAGGATATCCCATATATGGAACACATTGTAAAACAACATTTGTAAGGAAAGCTTTATCATTTCCTAAATTTAAGTTTCCTTGAATATGTGCCATAACTTGAGGAACACAATCACCTTGACCATATAAGAAACAAAAAGTAATCATTTCTCTTTGTTTTAAATCCAGACCTGTTCTTGTATAGTAATCACCAAAACAGTTAGAAGCTAACCATTTATTGACTGTTGCTTTTTTCCAAGCTTCATTCATATGTTCACCAAAGATATCTACTTGTGCTTGGATTCCTTTTTCTAATCTATTTTCAATTGTCGTTGTTGTTTGTGACTGTAATGGAAGTTCGATTCCTTTTTTTATTAAATACTTCATTTGTTACTTTAAAAATTCAAGCATTCTTCCATATCCTAAATAGTCAGTTGCTTGATAAACCATTTCTTTTACTTGTACAGGCGATAAAACATCTAACGCTTTTTCAAGAACTTCTTCATAAGCACAAATTCCTTGATTTCCCATTAAAACGGATAAAATAGCTAAATAACGAGTAGGTTCATCTAATTTATTTCCTTCATCATTTTAACTTCTTCTAAAAATAATCAAATCTTTCTTTATATTCTTTATCTGTTGCATATAAACTCATCTTTCTTCTCTCCTTTTATTTAATTTCATTTATCCATTCTTTTATACCACTTGAAGCATTTTTTGACTTTGAACCTGAAACATGCAATCCTTTTACCACAGTGGCACTTGGTTCAAGTGCTTGAATTATTTTTTCAGTATCTGACAAACCACTTCCACCACTTGTACAAAACGGTGCAATCGTTTTGTTAGATAAATCATAATCCTCAAAGAATGTATAAAGAATCATAGGCATGTCTCCCCACTAATTTGGATATCCTACGTAAATGGTTTCGTATTCATCAATATTTTCAATTTTATTTTTAATCTTTGGTCTTGATTTTTCTAGTTGTTCCTTTTTTGCATCATCAACAACGGTATCATAGTCATCGCTGTAAGTTACTTCAGGAACAATTTCAAAAATGTCTAAATTAGTTTGTTTTTGTATTTCCTTGGAAATATTTTGTGTATTTCTAGACCAAGAAAAATAAACAACCAATGATTTTGAATTTGCTTCTTTTAAATCTGTTTGTGTTTTATTTTCTTTTTAGCTGTTGCTTTTTTACTACTACAAGCACTACAGGTAAAAACTAAGAGTAACGGTAACATCAATGTACAAATCTTTTTCATTTTTTATTTCCCCTATACATCTCATATCTTAAATAATCAATTCTTGATAATTGTTTTCTTTTAGATGAACTTCATCTAAGATTCCTTTTCTTTTTTTATTTAAAAGATTTAAACATTCACCTTCATTTTTTTCTAAAGAAAGTTTCATATATTTTTCTATCTCTCCAACTGTAAAATCTAAATCATGTAGCGTCATAATCAAACTCAATCTTTCTAAGTCTGTTTCATCATATTGCCAAGAACCCATCACTTTTTTTACTTCTTGAAATAAACCCCAGCTTTCGTATTCTTTTAATATTTTTATTGGTATGTTGTATTTTTTACTTGCTTCTTCAATTGTCATAAGTATCACTCTTTCTTTACACCTTTATTATAATTCACCTTTACATCTATTTCTAATACTTATAATTTATCAGCAATCATACCTTTTAGGTATTAAAAAAGGATGATATTTCTATCATCTCTTAAAGTATTATTTTGCATATTTGATAAAAGCAGTTGTTGCTGGTGAAAAGAATTGTTCTTTTTTCCAAGTAAGTACTGTTTGTTGATGAAGTGATGGCTTTAAAGAAATAAAACATAAATCTTTATAATCATTCATGTGTTAATTGTTTTTGTGAGTTTCCTAATTTTATTAAATACCATCCAATTAAATATCCTACAATATATAATAAAATATCATTTATATCAAAATAACCTGCAAATGTAACTAAATGCAATATTTCTTTGCATATACTAAGTAATAATAAAGCACATATACCTTGTTTAAAAGTAACTTCTTTTTTCATTATCATTCCAAAAGGTACAAATAAAAGTAATTTCAAAGCAAATATTTTTTACAATAATATCTAAATTTAATATCATAATTAAAATTAAATGGAATTAAGTTAGTATTTTGAACTATCTTGTCAAAGAATGGTAAAGAACCATTAATATCACTTACATTTCTTCCTAGAATATAAGGGTATACAAATAATAAC
>ENA-OQDF01001287-OQDF01001287.1-human-gut-metagenome-genome-assembly--contig:-NODE-1287-length-10109-cov-1.966039_pt1 | contig 10109 bp, 18 predicted proteins | sample MGYA00242769_ERZ504597 | MGnify/ENA primary metagenome ERZ504597 (study PRJEB26092, sample SAMD00036305) | human gut metagenome | host: Homo sapiens | study: EMG produced TPA metagenomics assembly of...
AGAAGCTCCGAAATGGTGGTGACGTTGGTATCCTCGTATTCAGTGCCATTCTTGCGCTGCACCTCCAGAGCAGTGAGGTAATCCAGTGCATCCAGACCTTTGATGGCGGTAATGGCACCCGCGTCATCTTCGACTTTGAATCCGGCGTAGCAACGCCATAATCGGCCTGCTGCGCATTTGCCACAGACACCAGCGTTGTCACCTGCGAAGCATTCAGCGTGACTTTAGCCACCTTGCCGTCCACATCGCCGGAGATCACGGTCAGGGTGCCGAAATCTTCGTCCACATCGCTCACGATGCCAACGGTGCTGGCATCCACGGTGTATTCCTCAATGTGGGGCGCGGTGTCGGTGGTGGCCGCAGCATCCATGGAGAGCAGGGCAATGTCGGCATCGGCGGAATCATCCTGCACCTGCAACGGCTGGCTTTCCGCGGCCACGGCCTTGGTCACGGTGCCATTGTAAATGACGATATCACCGGGCATTGCGGCATCAGACGGCAGATCACCGTCAATCCATGGCATAGCCGCTGCCGGTCTCTTCGTTGTACAGCGCGCTGCGCAGCTGGCTGTGCAAAGACAGCACGCTGGAAACCTGCGGGATAGCGCTCTGGGGGATATCGGCATATTTCAGGCAGTAGGAAAGGAACATCACGTCCCATGGGCCGTAGTCGTTGCCGTAGTCGTTGCCGTAGCGGGTGTAGTGGCGCACGGTCTCGCCGTCGGCATCGTCCAGCTGGAAGTTGCGCTCGCTCTGCTCATAGCCCAGCTGGCTCTCGGCTACGGCCAGCAGGTCGTCGGCCCAGTTGCCGCTCAGCGTGGTGCCGGTCTGTGCCAGCCATTCGTCCTCGTCCTGCGTGCCGTCCAGCGGGTCGGACAGGCAGTTCACCGTGTGGTGATGCTCCGGCAGGCCGCAGACCAGCACTTCCTCGTAGCAGGCATCGGTGTGGTGGTGCACCGGGGGCTCGATCACAGGATCGACCACCACGGGCTTTGCGGCCACCGGCTCCTCAAACAGGGCCACCGGGTCATAATCGGGGTTCACTTCTTCTACAAGCTCGCCCTCTTCCAGACCGCACACCAGCTCATAGGTGGTGGTGTAGCAGCTGTCGTCGTGGGTGTGCTCGAATTTATCGCAGATGAAGGTGACACCATCCTCATCAAAACAGCTGTCGTCGTGGGTGTGCTCTTCTTCCAGGCAGGTCAGCTCCTGCACTTCCTGGTAGCAGTCGTCGGTGTGCTCATGGGGCACAAAGATGTACTCCGGCTCTGCGGAATGGGCTGCAATGCCGGGATCATCCGCATCCACGCCGAACGCATCATCATCCATGTCGAATGTATCATCAAAAGACATGCCGTCGTCCGTCATGGTGGCGTTCCAGTCCTCCGGTTCGCCTTCCTCATAGCCGCACACCAGCTGCTTTTCATAGCAGGCAGCGGTGTGCTCGTGCTCCAACTCGCCGCACAGATAATCGGCCGTTTTGGCAATGCCCACGCCGTGCAGCTGCCAGTTCACGAACAGCTGGTGGTAAGCGCCAGTGCCAGCAGCAGCGCAGTATAGCGTCTGGCGCGCTGGTGGTTCCGACGGAACTTTTTCTGATATTCTTTCACAATATCCCGCATGATTCCTAAACCTCCTTAGTGGATCAACGAGAAGTTGGACAAGGGCCATACCCGCAAAAAACCTTGCCTACGATCTGACTTTTTCCACACAGCCGATCACACTGCTGCGGCTGTCAATGGAGGTGGCCCGATGGTCACCCAGTACGAAATACCGGTTTTCCGGCACCTGATAGGGAAATTTGATGTCGCATTCGCCCAGAGCCAGTTCATCTACATAGGCTCATCCAGCGTCTGGCCGTTCACAGTGACCACACCGTCCTCGTCCAGTTCGATCACATCACCGGGCAGGCCGATGATGCGCTTGAGCAGAAGCTTGTTCTGCCAGTAAAATCCGCAAAGGTCGCCGGTCTTCATGTCGCTGTCCTTGACCAGCAGAATGATGTCCCGGTCCTGCAGAGTGGGGTTCATGCTGTCGCCGGAGACCTGCAGCACCGGCAGAAACAGGGTGGCCAGCAGCACGGCAACGGCCGCGACCACCAGCAGCGTGTAGACCGTGCTGCGCAGCACCCGCATATAACGGCTGCGGTAGGCCAGACGTTCGCGCTCTGCTTCCACCTCTGCTGTGGATGGAATGGGCGTGAACCTGATCTTTTGCTCTTTCATTTGGCACGCTCCTCCGGCAGGAATTCCGTGCTGTGATAGCCGTCCAGCAGTTCGCTGGCCCGGCGGTCAAAAGCGGCCCGGCGCTGCTGGATCTCCTGCTGCGTCCGGGCAAGCATTGCCTTGCAGTCCGCTTCGGTCTGGGCGCGCTTGCGTGCGGCGGCTTCCGTTTCCGCGTCGCACTGCTGCTGGGTGCGGGCCTCAGGTTCGCAGCCTCGGTCTGTGCCTGTGCAAGGATCTGCTGGCTTCGGCTTCCGCCTGAGCGCGCAGAGCGCTGGCAGCGGCATCGGTGTTTTTGTTTGCTGCGAGCACCGATGCAACGTATTCATCAGCCGCAGCCTGCGCCGCTTCAAACACCTTGTTCAGCTCCAGTGCAGCCTGCGCAATGAACCTGCGTTTTCAATATGGATCTGCCGTTCCTGCAGCTGGGCAGACAGGGCAGCGTTTTCTGCCCGGAGCCGGTCCTCGCTCTGCTTGAGCGCCAGAATGATCTCGACTAATTCGGTGCGGCGCATGTGCCGCAGTTCACGGTCTGGCATAATGATCGATTTCTCCCGCAAAAAGTGGTCGGATTGGGCGAACGAAAACTTTCGACAAATACGAAAATTTTCGCACCACAAAACCACATTTGATATATCAGTTTTCGGCGTGAAAGCGCCAGTTTGATGAATGACCTTCCACCTTATATGTTAGCACAGTATGCGTAACAAAAGCGTAACAAGAATGCCTTTTCCGTGCATTTTTTGCCAAAGCCAAAGAAAAATTGTTTCTTTTGATGTAAACGATTAAAATGCGTTAAAAACAAAAAGAACTGTCCCCACAACGGAGACAGTTCTTGAAAAACAGATGAAAATAGAAGCCGGATCAGAAGCTCTTCAGCAGATCGCCCAGAGTCAGGAAGGACTGGTAGATCACGTTGACATTGTTGATGATGGAGCTTGCACCGGAGAAGATGCGGGCAATGGCGTTGAACACCTTACCGACATTCAGGAAGCTGTTGTAAGCGTCGCGGGCACCACCGTCCAGATAGACCATTTCCTCTTCGCTGATGGAGGCATAGTTTGCGGGCAGTTTCATAGTAGACATGGAGATTTTCCTTTCTATTGATAAAATTGATACAGTGTGTGGAAAGACTTAAATAAAGGCAGCCACGGCCAGCGTGGTGATCAGAGCACCGGCTACCGTCAGAACGCTCAAAATCGGGCCGTCATCGTATTCCTGCGCGGTCTGTTCCGGCTGAGCGGGCGTGGATGTGCTGGTGGAAGTGGTGGCATTTTTCACGGTCCAGTGTGCGTACACAGTGGTATCACCGGTAAACACCGTAGAGGTGCTGATTTTGTGCCGCCCACCGGCTCGGTATACCAGCGTCAAGGTGTAGCCTTCCAGCGCAGGCTGCGCGGGCAGGGCACTGAGTTTGCCGCTCAGATTGGTGGTGACTGCCACAGCGGAGCTGCTGCCGCCCATGGCATCCAAACCAATGGTGTAGACCTGCGAATCCTTGTCTTCTGCGGCAAAGGCAGAGGGCAGTGCACAGCAGAGCAGTGCAGCGCTGAGCAGACCGAGGACCAGTATTTTCAAGATCTTTTTCATATGACTCCTCGCTTTCCTGACGAATTGGGATGTGGTGCCTGCCGGGAACGGAAACACCAGAACAGACCTCGATGTCCCCGCCATGAGGCAGTAGACGAAAAAGCCGGGAAGAGGAGGTTTATTCAATCCTATATTTACCACATATAGTGTAACAAAAGCGCAACAAAATGGGCGTATTCTGTTGTTATGATGAAAAAATTGGTTTTTCACAAATTGCAGGCTGCAAAAGGCGGCACAGAGCCGCCGCAAAAGCGGAAAAGTGGAACCTTCCCCTTGTGGAAAAACAAAGAATATGGTATAATATCTTGCACGATGCGCCATCGCCAAGCGGTAAGGCAGGGGACTTTGACTCCCCCATCGTAGGTTCGACTCCTGCTGGCGCAACCAAAAGCCCCGTCATCCTGAAAAGGCTGACGGGGCTTTTTGCATCACTTTTCCACAAAATGCGGCTGAACGGTGCAAAGCTCAGCGGCGGCGGATCTTTCTGGTGGGCTTGCGACGGTTCCAGTTGTTCAAAAGGACCCACGCAAAGTAGATGATGATGGAAATAATACTCAATGTTATTACAACTTTGAGGTACAGACTGCCTAAGAACTCCTGAAAACGCGCCACAGTGAACAGCAGCGGGTTGCGGCTGACATCCTGCCCGGCGATCAGGTCCACCACGCCAATGGTCTCACCGGCAAGCTTCAGCTCCACGGTACCCACCACATCGCCCTGCTGGACAGGGGCACACACGGAATCCGGCAGGTGGAAATATTTCTGGGTCACGCTGCGTCGCCGGTGGAAGGCAGCAGGGTCATCATGCTGTCGGCGGGATACAGCTGCAGGGAGCTGGTATCGGAGGAATACTTCACCGGGATCTCGGCCAGCGTAAGGTCGGTGTCCAGCGCGGCTGAATGGAAAAGCTGTCGAACACCCAGTCCATCAGCTTCACGGTCTCGCACAGGGCCGGGCGACGGTTGGCGTAGCCGAAATCGTCGCAGGTGTCCGGGCTTTGCATCACGCAGAAAATATAGGTGGCACCATCCTTATTGGCCCATGAAACATAGCTCTGATTGCCACTGTCGCTTTTGAATGCGGTCACATCGCACATGCCGCCCTGCATGGCGCTGCGGTAGTATTTGCCGCCGCTGGATTTGCTCAGCGCGGCGTTCTGGCTGACCAGAACAGACGAAGAACGGTGTTTTTCTTTGGCGGGCATGGTAAAGCTGGGCGCACCGGAAACCTCCACAAAGGCATCAAAGCTCATCAGATAGCGCAGGATCAGGTACATATCCACGGCACAGGTCACGTTGCCGCTGTCGATGCCGCAGGCATCCGTCCATGTGCTGCCGGTGGTGCCGATGCGCTGGGACAGGGTGTTCATCTGGCTCACCCAGCCCGCGAGGTCGCCGCCGGAAAGGGCATAGGCAAGGCCCATGGCGGCTTCGTTGGCGTTGCGGGTCAGCATGGCGTACATGGCTTCGCGGTAGGTAAAGGTCTCGTTGGAGCGCATATCGGCGTTGTTCGTGTTATAAACGTAATCCGAGATGGCAAAGGGCATCTGGAAGGTGTCGTCTAGATGGTCGGCATAGTTGGTCAGCAGCAGGGCAATGGTCATATACTTTGTCAGACCACCGGCGGATACCTGCTTTGTGCTGTCCTTATCATAGACGATGATATTGGTATCGGTGTTGACGATATAGGCACTCTGTGCCTGCACCTGATAGACCGGGGTGGGGTCGAACATAGCCCCGGCGGGCAGCACAAGGCAGCTGAACAGGACAGCGAACGACAAAACCAGCGCAAAAATACGTTTCATGTGGACAATTCCTTTAAAAAGCGATAATATAAAACAACAGGCAGCACGGCACAAGCGCCGTGCGCGGGTAAGAACGAGATCACAGCGGAAGGCTGTATTCTTTATAATAACAGGTTTGGCGGGGTGTGACAAGGCTTATTGTGCCGATTTCACATCCGGTTAGGGAGGACAGGAATGGTATATCTGACAGGGGACACCCACGGCGACATCGACCGCTTCAAGCACGGCAAGCTGCGCTGGCTGGGCAAACGGGATACCGTGGTAGTACTGGGCGACTTTGGCTTTGTGTGGGACGGCAGCAAGGAGGAACAGAAAAAGCTGGATTGGCTGCGCAAGCGCCCGTATACCCTGCTGTTTCTGGACGGCAGCCACGAAAACTACGACCTTTTAAAGCAGTATCCCACCGAGGAACGCTTTGGCGGGAAGGTGCAGGCACTGGGTGGCAATGTGTACCATGTGTGCCGCGGCAGTGTGCTGGAATTGGAGAACAAAAAATACCTGTGCTTTGGCGGTGCGGAAAGCCAGGATGTGGAGGATCGGGAACCGGCGTGAACTGGTGGAGGGAAGAAATGCCTTCGGAGGAGGAATACGCCTTTTGTGAGGAGAACCTTGCAGCGTGCGATTACAAAGTGGATTATGTGCTGACCCACGATGCGCCAAGCAGATTTTTGGATTTTACCGCCCTTGCCAGCGGCGAGACCAACCAGCTGCACAGCTTTCTGGATAAAATTTTGTTGAAGCTGACCTACGACAAGTGGTTTTTTGGCTGCTACCATAAGGATACCCAGCTTTCCACCAAAAGCCGCTGCGTGTTCTGCGATGTGATAAGCATGGGCGAACGGCACGCAAAGCGTTCCGTTCGATAACAGGGGCCGCTGCACCAGCCGTGCAGCGGCTTTTGCATTTGCTGTTGCTTGTGCGCAAAAAACTCCGGATCAGTTCATGGCTCCGGCTTTCTCGAACATCTGCTGCACATGCTGTTCCAGCAGTGCGTGCTCCGGCGCTTCCAGCAGCGGGTCGTCGGCCAGCATGGCAACGGCTTCCGCCTGTGCAGCGTGCAGGGTGCGGGTGTCGTTCATCAGGTCGGCGATCTGCAGGGTGGGCAGGCCGTGCTGGCGGCTGCCGAAAAAGTCGCCGGGGCCGCGGGTCTCCAGATCGTACTGCGCCACCGCAAAGCCGTCCGTGGTGCTGCACAAAAATTTCAGCCGCTTTTGTACGTTTTCGCTTTGGCTGTCGCTGACAAGAAAGCACCAGCTCTCCGCTGCACCGCGTCCCACGCGCCGCGCAGCTGGTGCAGGGCGCTCAGACCGTAGCGCTCTGCGTTTCGATCACCATTACGCTGGCATTGGGCACATCCACACCCACCTCAATGACGGTGGTGGACACCAGTGCGTCCAGCCGTCCGGCTTTGAAGTCCTCCATCACGGCAGCTTTCTCCTTGGGTTTGAGCTTGCCGTGCATCAGGCCTACCCGGCGCTCCGGCAGCAGGGCTTTGGCAATGTCCTCGTAGTAGCTCTTGACGCGTTCAGCCGCCATCCGGTGTGTCCTCGATGGCGGGGCAGACCAGATACACCTGCCGCCCGCGCCCGATCTCCTGATCGAGAAAATGGTAGAGGTCGCGCCGCTTTTTGCCGGTGATGCAGCGGGTCTTGACCGGTGTGCGGCCCGGCGGCAGCTCGTCCAGAATGGAGATGTCCAAATCGCCGTAGATGAGCAGGCCCAGCGTGCGGGGAATGGGCGTTGCGCTCATCACCAGCAGGTGCGGATTCGCGGCCTTTTCGGCCAGCATTCCGCGCTGCCGTACCCCAAAGCGGTGCTGCTCGTCGATGACGGTAAGACCAAGCCGGGCAAACTCTACGCCTTCGCTGAGGATGGCGTGGGTGCCCACCACAAGGTCGGCTTCGTCGTTCCGGATGGCGGCAAGGGTGGTGCGGCGTGCAGCGGCCTTCATGCCGCCGGTCAGCAGAGCCACCCGCATCCCGAAGGGGGCAAGCATCCGGTTCAGGCCTTCGGCGTGCTGGGTGGCCAGAATTTCCGTCGGGGCCAGCAGCGCGGCTGATACCCCGCCCGGATGCAGGCCCAGATGGCGGCAGCTGCCACCAGTGTTTTGCCGCTGCCCACATCGCCCTGCAAAAGGCGGTTCATGGAAGTCTCGCCCGCCATGTCGGCCAGAATCTCGCTCACGGCCCGGCGCTGGGCTCCGGTGGGGGAAAAGGGCAGGCTGGCCCAGAACAGGGACGGGTCGGCAAGCTGCATGGGCGCACCGGTGGCAGCGGCACCCCCGTTTCATCCGGCCAATGCCCAGCTGCAAAACCAGAAGTTCTTCATAGATCAGCCGCCGCCGGGCTGCATAGGCCTGCTCTTCGGTGGCAGGGCAATGGATGGCCCGCACGGCATCTGCCTTGGAGAGCAGACGGTATTTTGCCAGCATTTCCGGCGGAAGAGGGTCGGGCAGAAGCTCTGCATGGGGCAGCAGCTGCCGCACGCACTTAGCGATGGCATTGCTGGTCAGGCCCTCGGTCTGGGGGTAGACCGCTTCAAAGGGAGAAGCCTTGATCTGCTCGGCGGTGCGCACCTGCGGGTTGACCATCTGGCGGCGCAGCATCCCGCCGGTAACGATGCCCTGAAATAATATTCCTGCCCAAGCTGCAGCTTCTGGGCGGCATACGGATTATTGAACCATGTGATTTCCAGACTGGACACATCGTCCCCGGCAGTGATGCGCTCCATCCGCCGCCCGCCCGGCAGGATACGCCCGCCGGGTTTGGCGAACACCTCGGCCCTGACGACGCACTCCACATCGGTGGGCGCTTCGGCGATGGAATAGGGTTTGGTGAAGTCGATATATCTGCGCGGGTAGTGGCACAGCAGGTCGGCCAGCGTCACGATGCCCAGCTTCTCGAACCGCTCAGCGGTCTTGGGGCCAACGCCCTTCAGGTAGCGCACCGGCGTATCCGGGGTGAGGGTGGTATGGTTTTCGGCGGGCATGGTGTGTCAGCTCCTTTCCTGGATGCAATATAGCCATTGTAACACGGAGCGGCAGCGGATGCAAATGGCCCAAAAAGGAAAAACCGGCAGGACCTTTGCCTTTGGGCAGGAACTGTGGTACACTCGGAAGAAAAAGAGGGGAGAATATTTATGGAGATCCGTAAGGGGACCTTAAAGGACTTGGAGGCCATTGCAGCGGTGGAGGCGGCCTGCTTCCCGGCGGCAGAGGCGGCTACGGCAGAGGAGTTTGCCGAGCGGCTGCAGCAGTACGGCGATCATTTTTGGCTGCTGTGGGAGGGGGAAAGGCTGCTGGCCTTTGTGGACGGCTTTTGCACCGACTGGCCGGACCTGACCGATGAGATGTACGCCGACGCCTCCCTCCACCGGGAGAATGGTGCCTGGCAGATGATCTTTGGGGTAAACACCATCCCGCCTGCCGCAGACAGGGGTACGCCGGGCAGCTGCTGCAGCAGGCCATTGCCGACGCCCGGGCCCAAGGCCGGAAGGGGCTGGTACTGACCTGCAAGGAGGCCCTGGTGCACTACTATGCAAAGTTCGGCTTTGTGAACGAGGGCGTTTCCGGCTCCACCCACGGGGGCGTGGTGTGGTACCAGATGCGGCTGAAGTCTGAGGGGGACGATCTGGAATGGCCTACGCCTTGCTCCGGCCGTATTCAGCGGAAGAATAATTTTTAAGAGAGCAATGCCGGAGCGTCCGCGGAAGCTCCGGCATTGCATTTTCACTGGAGGGGGCGTAAAGGTAGACGGCATTTGCAGTGCCGCTTTCTGCGAAGTGCGGCACTGCGGCAGACTTTTCGGCTTAACTGCAAAGTGACCGGTTTCGCCAGAGGCTCTCCCTTTGAGGAAAGACTTCCCCCGCTCCGGGGGAGTCTGTCACCGTAGGTGACGGAGAGGGCGAGGAGGCTGATAGGGAACAACGCAAAACAAAAAAATCCCGAAGCCGAAGCTTCCGGGAATCTTTTGGAGGTGACGACCAGATTTGAACTGGTGGATGAGGGTTTTGCAGACCCTTGCCTTACCACTTGGCCACGTCACCATATTTAGGAGTGAATTTCCACTCCTGTTGGAGCGGCCGACGAGGCTCGAACTCGCTACCTCCACCTTGGCAAGGTGGCGCTCTACCAGATGAGCTACGGCCGCATATTCGGTGCATTTTACCTTGCACCCATCATTTCTGATGCCCTGAAAACAAGTTTCAAAGTAGGTGAAAGCTTGCGCTTTCTTGGTGGCGACCCGGATCGGGCTCGAACCGACGACCCCCAGCGTGACAGGCTGGTGCTCTAACCAACTGAGCTACCGGGCCATATTGGAGCAACCGTTGCTGCTCCGTTATGGAGCGGCCGACGAGGCTCGAACTCGCTACCTCCACCTTGGCAAGGTGGCGCTCTACCAGATGAGCTACGGCCGCATATTGAAACCTGCTGGGTTTCCTTGACTGGTGCCTCCGATCGGAATCGAACCAATGACACGGGGATTTCAGTCCCCG
>ENA-OQDF01001288-OQDF01001288.1-human-gut-metagenome-genome-assembly--contig:-NODE-1288-length-10104-cov-2.961612_pt1 | contig 10104 bp, 10 predicted proteins | sample MGYA00242769_ERZ504597 | MGnify/ENA primary metagenome ERZ504597 (study PRJEB26092, sample SAMD00036305) | human gut metagenome | host: Homo sapiens | study: EMG produced TPA metagenomics assembly of...
GTTTTGATCCAGCTGGTACCTGGGCTATAGATGGCCGCATCGAAAAAGACGACCGGCTTGCCGGCGCGTCTAATGCGGTCATGCACGGCTTGAAGTTTGCCGTGGCTGGATGATAAAGCCATCGACGCCCAGCGAGAGCATCTTGTCGACGTACATGAGCTCGGTCTCGGGGTTAAAGTTGCTCGTGCAAACGACCGTCTGGTAGCCCGCGGGGAGCATGACCTGCTCCATGCCATTGAGAACGAGCCCCGCCCATTTGTTGGTGTTATCCAAAATGATGATGGCAATGACGTGGGTTTGCTTGCCGGTGAGCGTCTGCGCTTGGGCGTTGGGAACGTATCCGAGTTCCTTAATGACGCGCGCGATTTTGTTCTGCGTCTTCTCGCTAAGCTTTTCTCGTTTGTCGTTGAGGTAATACGAGACGCTTGCCGTCGAGGTTCCCGCCTCTCGAGCGACGTCTGCGATCGTAACGCGCTGTTTTGCCACAGCGACTCCTTCCGACAGATGAGCATTTTCCAACATGATGACTTGAGTCTTGGTGAAGGATACGCTTCGGTGAGCGGCTTTTTCCTTTCATATGAGTATGCAACAAATGCGGCATACGGGTGGGGTCGAAATTTGTGACCGGCATGCGCATCTGCCGTCTACCGAGAAAATCAAATACTTCTTGACTTTTGAAATCGAGGGCAAAATCGCAGGATTCATTTTTGGTTAAACGCATAACTAAATCGCATAACCAACGCTCTGACCTGCGCGTTTACCGAAATAAGCTGGCATTAAGAAAAACGAGCACCTATATTGTTCTTGTCGAAAAGACAGCAAGTCCAAACGGCAGGGGATGCTCCGGAGGCCTCCGCAAACGGTGTCTTGCGCACGCAACTCTATGAAAAGAGGGAAGCAATGAAGATCGTAGCGTTGCCGCCTGTACTGTGGGTATCGCCCACACGTATATGGCCCAGAAGGCGATTCAGGATGAATGCGCCGCCCGTGGCATCGAGTGCAAGGTCGAGGCTCAGGGTGGCTGGGTATCGAGAATGAGCTCACGCAGGAAGACGTGGACTCCGCCGACCTGGTCCTGGAGTCCGTCGACGTGGGTGTCGAGAACGAGGACCGTTTTGAGCAGAAGATGGCCGAGGGCAAGTTCCTGAAGGTTGGCACCTCTGATGTAATCGCCGATCCGGTAAAGATCATCGACCAGGCCATTGAGATCATCAAGGCGACGGGTGGCGCCGTTGACGCGCCCAAGGCCGAGGCCAAGGCAGAGAAGAAGGCCGTCTCCGCTGCCCCGCAGGCCCCGACACCGGCGTCCAAGCAGTCTATCTTTGCCGATCCTGGCAAGACGCTGCTCAATGCATTCAATACCGGCGTTTCCTATTTTATCCCCATCGTCGTTATCGGCGGCGTGTTTCTTGCCTTCTCGCTGGCATCCGGTACCGCCGGCGCCAACGGCATGGAGGTTACGAACCCGCTGATGGTGAGCCTTAACACCATCGGCATGGCCGGCATCTCCATGATGATCCCGGTGCTTGCGGCATACATCTCCTACTCGATGGCCGGCAAGCCCGCGCTCGCCCCCGGTTTTGTCCTGGGCTACCTGGTCAATAACGCAGTCGTTACCCCTAACGGCAACAGCGTTTCGACCGGCTTCTTGGGCGCCATGATCATGGCGGTCATCTGCGGCTACTTTGTCCGCTGGATGAAGACCTGGAAGGTCAACAACACCATCCAGACCATCATGCCCATCCTGATCATCCCGATTCTGACCTCGCTTGTCCTGGGCATGGCCTATATCTACATCCTGGCCACGCCGCTTGGCTTTGTGATGGACTGGCTCACCGGCGTGCTCGGCAGCCTGCAGGGCGGTTCCGCAGTTGTCCTGGGTCTGGTCATTGGCGTTATGACCGCCTTCGATATGGGTGGCCCCATCAACAAGACCGCCTCGACCTTCACCATGGCCATCATGGCCTCCGGTATCTACGGTCCTAACGGTATGTTCCGCGTCGCCGTCGCCGTTCCCCCGATCGCCTGTGGCCTCGCTGCGCTCATCGCCAAGAACAAGTTCGATGACGCTGACCGCCAGATGGGCATCTCCGCGCTGTTCATGGGCTGCATCGGTATTACCGAGGGCGCTATCCCCTTCGCGGTCAAGGACCTCGGTCACCACCCTGCCCGGCATTTGCATCGGCTCTGCCGTGGGTGCGGCACTTGCCGCCTTCCAGGGCATCGACTGCTACGTCCCGCACGGTGGCTTTATCGTCGCCCTTGCCACCAACAACGTCGCGCTGTTCTGCCTGGACATCGTGATTGGCGCCGTGGTCGCCGCTGCAATCCTGATTGCCATGAAGCCCACGCTCGATAAGCAGGCCAAGTAAACCTTTAAGGACTCCGGTTGTGCGGAGGGATGGATTTGACTCCGCACAACCGCCCCTACACAACAAAATCCATCCGTACTGATAGGGCCCACATCTGTCCCAGGGAACTTTTGTCAAAAATCCTCTGGAGAAGGAGAACAAAATGTCCAACCTCACCATCCGTCAGGCCGTTCAGGGCATGCTCAAGCTGCAGGATAGCGGCGATCACGCAACCATGGTCGGCATTGGCCCCATGAGCCCCAACCTGATTCAGGCCGTGTTCGAGCTTGCCAAGGACGAGGATTTCCCGCCCATGTTTATCGCCAGCCGCAACCAGGTCGATATGGACGAGATGGGCGCCGGCTACGTCAACGGTTGGGACCAGACGCGCTTTGCCGCCGACATCAAGAAGGTTGCCGACGAGGTGGGTTACACCGGTCCGTACTACCTGTGCCGCGATCACGGCGGTCCGTGGCAGCGCGACGAGGAGCGTAACGCCCACCTGCCCGAGGACGAGGCCATGGAGCTCGCCCGCAAGTCCTTCGTCGCCGACATGGAGGCGGGCTTTGACCTGCTGATGGTCGACCCCACCAAGGACCCCTATCAGATCGGCAAGGTTATTCCGCTCGACGTGGTGCTTCGCCGCACGATCGATCTTATCGACTACCTTGAGCAGTACCGTCGCGAGCATAACCTGCCCGAGGTCGCCTATGAGGTCGGTACCGAGGAGACCAATGGCGGCTTGACCTCTACCGATAAGTACGAGGAGTTCATTTCTCAGCTGCAGCCCGAGCTCGAGAAGCGCGGCTGCCCCATGCCCACCTTTATCGTCGGCCAGACCGGCACCCTTACCCGCTGGACGGAGCAGGTCGGTCACTACAACTTCAAGAACGCCCGCGAGCTTGCCGATATGGCCAAGCGCTATGGCGTGGGCCTGAAGGAGCACAACGCCGACTATCTGGACGACGCGACGCTGCTCGAGCACATCCCGGCACACGTGACCGCCTCCAACGTCGCTCCGCAGTATGGCACCGAGGAGACCCGCGCCTACCTCAAGCTCTGCGCCACCGAGCAGATCCTGGTCGACAACGGTCTGTGCGATGACCCCTCCGACCTGTATCACACGCTGCTGGTCAAGGCTATCAAGACCGAGCGCTGGCGCAAGTGGATGACTGGCGACGACGTCAACCTGCAGGTCGATGACATCCTTGCCGACGATGAGCTCAGCCTGAAGATCCTGGATGTCTCCGGCCACTATGCGTTCAACGATCCCGAGGTCAAGGAGCAGGTCGAGAAGCTCTATCGCAACCTCGCTGCCCAGGACATCGACGGCAAGCGCTTTGTGATCGAGCACATCAAGCGCCCGATCAAGCAGTACGTCGTCGGTCTTAACCTCAAGGGCGTCACGAGCCGCATCGAGAAGGCTCTCGAGGACTAAGTAGCTTTTCCTACACGACGCCGGGCCTGGGGCATGTCCCAGCCGCAGGCCCGGCACATAGGACAAAAGGGACATCCCCCTTTTGTCCTATTTTTTGAGTTTTGGATTCCTTCGAAGGAGTTTGCACCATGAAGTTCTTTATCGATACTGCCAATCTGGACGAGATCGCCGAGGCCAAGAGCTGGGGCTGCCTGGCCGGTGTTACCACCAACCCGTCCCTGTACGCCAAGACCGGCGGCAAGCTTGCCGACTTTGAGCCGCATATGCTCAAGATTGCCGAGCTCTGCGAGGGCCTGCCCGTTTCCGCCGAGTCTACCGCTACCACTGCCGAGGGTATGATCGAGGAGGGCAAGCGCCTTGCCGCCCTCGCCCCCAACATCGTGGTCAAGCTTCCCGTGTGCGAGGCCGGCCTTGCCGCCTGCCGTGCACTGGCCGATGCTGGCGTGCGCGTCAACATGACGCTCGTCTTCTCGCCGACGCAGGCCTTATGGCCGCCAATGCCGGTGCTCGCTACATCAGCCCGTTTGTCGGTCGTTTCGATGACATCGCCGAGGACGGTATCTCGCAGCTCGACAACGTCGTGACCTGCATTAAGAACTACGACTGGACGGGCAAGAACGTCGACGACACCGTCGAGATCATCACCGCCTCGGTTCGTACGCCCAACCACGTGACCCAGGCCGCGCTACTCGGTGCCGATATTGCGACCGTGCCCATGGCCGCTCTCAAGAAGTGCCTGCATCATCCGCTGACCGACCAGGGCCTCGCCTCTTTTGAGGCTGACTGGCAGAAGGTCGTCGCTCAGGCTTAACGAGTGGATTGCCCCGGCATCGCGTCATCCGGTGCCGGGGTTGTTCTCAAGAGAGGAATTCGTATGACCAACCAGGAGCTGGCGAAGGTCGCCAATGAGGTCAGGAAGGGTGTCGTGACTGCGGTTCACGCGGCCAAGTCGGGACACCCGGGTGGATCGCTCGGTGCTGCCGACATCATGACGTATCTGTACTTTGAGGAAATGAATATCGATCCTGCCGACCCTCACAAGGCCGATCGCGATCGCTTTGTGCTCTCCAAGGGTCACGCGGCGCCGGGCCTGTATTCGGTGTTGGCAAATCGCGGCTATTTTCCCGTCGAAGAGCTCGAGACGCTCCGTCATATTGGCAGCCGACTGCAGGGCCATCCCAACATGAACGACGCCCCTGGCATCGATATGTCCACCGGATCGCTCGGTCAGGGCATCTCTGCTGCAGTTGGAATGGCGCTTGCCGCTAAGCACTGGGGCGACGGCTACCGTGTCTACACGTTGCTGGGCGACGGTGAGTGCGAGGAAGGCCAGGTGTGGGAGGCGGCCATGTTCGCCGGCAACCATGCGCTCGACAATCTTGTTGCCGTTGTCGACCACAACGGCTTGCAGATTGACGGCACGATCGATGAAGTCAACTCGGCCATGCCGCTCGCTGACAAGTTCCGCGCCTTTAAGTGGCATGTGATCGAGCTCGCCGACGGTAACGACATGGCGCAGATTGCCGCCGCCTTTGCCGAGGCCCGCAAAGTGAGCGACTCGCCCGTGGCCATTATCGCCGAGACGGTGAAGGGCAAGGGCGTCTCCTTTATGGAAAACCAGGTGGGCTGGCACGGCAAGGCACCCAACGATGAACAGTTTGAGCAGGCCATGGCCGAGCTCGCAGCAGCAGGGGAGGAGCTCTAATGGCAGACGTCAAGAAAGTCGCCACGCGCGTTAGCTATGGCGAGGCACTTGTCGAGCTGGGCAATGAGCGCGATGACTTTGTGGTTCTCGATGCCGACCTGGCCGCCGCCACGCAGACCGGTAAGTTTAAGGCTGCGCACCCTGAGCGCTTCTACGACGCCGGCATTGCCGAGAGCAACCTGATGGGTCTTGCCGCCGGCATCGCGACCACGGGCCGCGTTGCTTTTGCGAGCACCTTTGCGATGTTTGCCGCCGGTCGCGCCTACGAGCAGGTCCGCAATTCCATCGGCTACCCGCACCTCAACGTCAAGATTGGCGCTACTCATGCCGGCATTTCGGTGGGCGAGGACGGCGCCACGCACCAGTGCTGCGAGGATATCGCACTCATGTGCACGATTCCGGGTATGACGGTGGTCGTTCCCGCCGACGACGTCGAGGCTCGTGCCTGTGTGCGCGCCGCCTATGAGTTTGAGGGCCCGGTTTACATGCGCTTCGGCCGCCTGGCAACACCGGTCATCAACGACTGCGAGGACTATGAGTTCAAGATTGGTCGCGGCGTGGTCGTGCGCGAGGGGTCCGATGTGACCATCATCGCTTGTGGCCTTATGGTCGCCGAGGCGCTTGAGGCTGCGAGCGCTCGCTGCCGATGGCATCGATGCGAGGTCATCAACATGCATACGATCAAGCCGCTCGACGAACGCCTGGTTGTAGCCAGCGCCAAGAAGACCGGTCGCGTGGTCACTGCCGAGGAGCATTCGATTATCGGCGGTCTTGGCGAGGCCGTTGCCTCGGTGCTAGCGGAGCAGTATCCGGTGCCGATGCGTCGCGTCGGCGTGCGCGATGTGTATGGCGAGTCCGGCCCTGCGGTCGATTGCTGCACAAGTACGGTTTGGACGCCGACGGCATCGAAGCTGCGGTCAGGTCTGTGTTGTAAGGAAGGTTTCCATGGGATTTGTATCTGCCAACCAAGTGACGATAGGGTATACCGCCGCCTCGCGCAGGATGCCCTGCATTATTTGTCCGATCAGGCCGTCGAGCTCGGCTTTGCTGACGACGCATCTGCCGTAGAGACTGCTTCATGGCTCGCGAGAACGAGGCCGAGACTGGCCTTGTCGCCGGTTTTGCCGTTCCACATGCCAAAAGCGATGCTATCCACACGCCGGGCGTTGCCGTGCTTAAGCTGGTCGAGCCCGTTGAATGGCCGAGCTTCGATGGTGTGCCCGTCGATGTTGCGCTCGCGCTGTACGTGCTGCCGGCGAGGCAGGAACCACGCACCTGCGCTTGCTCTCCAAGCTGCCGTGATGCTGATGGACGCCGGCTTCCGTGACAAGGTGCGCGCGAGCACCGATCCCGTTGAGATTGCGGAGCTCATCAATAGCGGACTCGAAGACTAGAACGGTCATCCCGTTCAATCAATTGATCCTTCTCCAAGGAAAAGGGCCGCGACGCCGTATGGGTGTCACGGCCCTATTTGCGTTTCCCCAGATAAAACCTGCCAAAATAAACCTGTCCCTTTTTGGCAGGTTAATCGGGGACTATTTCACCGCAACTTAGGGCACGGTTAGGAAGTGTGCACCTTAAAGAGTGGAGCCCATGATTAGAGAGGTCGCGCTCATCTCGCTAAATGTCTCTCTAAAGAGAAGGTTGGTTAGAGAGATAGCATTAGGCAATCTAGCAGCGAATTCGATACATCTCTCTTAATGTCTCTCTAAAACAAGGCGCTCATCTCTCTAAGTTAGAGAGATGAGCGCCTTGTTTTAGAGAGACGGAATGCCAAATTCGTCCGTCAGCTACCATCTGCCAAAAATGACGGATAAAGGCTCATCGAAGTAATGGGTTCATCGACGAGCCGCAACCGCCGCTATCGGAAGAAGTAGATGCAGCCGAATTGCCCCTCTATCGTCTCTCGAAGTTTGATGGGTGCTAGGGGAGCGACTGCCTCGCGATATTTCCCCAGATAAAACCTGCCAAAATAAACCTGTTCCTTTTTGGCAGGTCAGTTAACGCAGTGCAGGTTGAGCATATGCGAGCGAGCGGGCTCCGGGTGCGGTAAGGTGACGTGAAACAAGCGGGCGCTGACCTTTTGGTCGCGCCCGTGAAGTTGAGCGTCAGATTGCCGTGCCCGGGGCCTGCGCAGCGCCGAGCGGTTACGCGTTTGTAAAACGGCGTAACTTAAAGATTCATGTTGCCGTGAATGTAGGGGGTGACCTCGGGGGAGATATGGTCGCAGCCCAGTTCGCGCAGCGCGGACTTGATAACGGCGGCAGCGGGGTCTTGCCCTTGTCGTCGACGGCGGCACCGCCGAGGGTGGCAATCTTGGCGACATCTGCGGGTGCGGCCTCGATATGCATGCAGCCGCCGACCAGGCGCGCGCGTACCTGTGCCAGATCAAGATCGTGCAGGTAATCCTCGCAGGCGCGAATCAGGGAGACCTTCTCGCGCGTAAGCTCCTCGCCCGTGGGGACGCGCGTGGCAAGACATGCTCCCGCCGGCAGGTTCCAAACGGGATAACCCCATGCGCGCAGCAGCTCGCGCTCTTCGTCCTTGGTAAAGCCGACCTCCATAAGGGGTGAGCGTACGCCGAGCTCTTCTGCCGCACGCATGCCGGGGCGGTAGTCACCGCGATCGCTTGCATTGCTGCCATCGATGACGGTGGGAAAGCCGAGCGACTTGGCGTGGTTGACGATGGCGGTAAAGCCAGCGTGCTTGCAGTGGTAGCAGCGATTGGCATCGTTGCAGGCTACTTGGGGGAGCTGCAACTGATCGACCGAAAGATTGAGCACGGGGAGCTTAAAATGCGCCCCTTCATTGGCTTGTCCATCAACGGACTGCTCAAACGAAGCCTGCTCGGGCGTGCCGATGAGCGGCGTGGTGAGATGGACGAGGAGGGTATTGGTAGGCATGATGCGGGCGCATACGGCGGCCAAAAAGCTGCTGTCAACGCCGCCGGAAAACCCGATAGCCACGCGCTGTATGCCAAAAGCAGCTGTTCGAGCGCCGATAGCTTGTCTTGAAGCTCCTCTGCGGGTGCCGTGGTGTCTAAAATCATGAAACGTTCCTTATCGTTGAGTACTCGATCGAAAACTATAATCCTAATGCGTTACTTGCCATAAGACTTCTATCTGTGTAACGAAAGTGCAATATGGTATATACGTTATATACAAGTTGCCAAATGCGGTAGAGTTGCAGCAACGCGACAGCGAGAGTCGATGGGGGACCGATATGATCAAGGCTGTTATTTTTGACATGGATGGAACGCTGGTCGATACCGAGCGTTTGGGCATTAAGGCGTGGAAGGCGGGCGCTGCCGAGTTGGGGGTCGCGATTGATGAGGCGCTGATCCATCAGTTTATCGGCCGCACGCTACCCGATGTTATGGACATCCTCGACAAGCATTACGGCAGCCACGAAACCACCGAGGCAGTCTATGTCCGCCACAAGGAGATTCGCGACGAGATGGTCAAGACCGAACTGGAGCTTAAGGCCGGCGCCGCCGAGTGCATAGACGAGCTGCTGGCTGCGGGCTATCACGTGGCCTTGCGACGTCATCGCGCCTCGCTACGGCCGAGCGCAACCTTAAGATGGTCGGCCTCTTTGACAAGTTTGAGACCGTGACCTGCGGCGAGGACGTTGTGCATGGCAAGCCCGACCCCGAGATGTACCTGCTTGCTTGCGAGCGCGCGGCTTTGCCCCCGAGGAGTGCGCCGTGGTCGAGGATTCGCGCAACGGCTGCGTCTCGGGCATCACGGCCGGCTGCCATGTCTTTGCTGTGCCCGATATCGTGCCGCTGCCGCAGGACGTGGTGGATGGCTGCGAGGCCGTGCTCGACACGTTGTTCGATCTGGCGGCGGCGGTCAAGGCCGTACGCTAGGCAATTGCGGCGTTGAAGCGAGCGATTGCCCACGTTTGCGTTTAAGCAAAAAGGGGGCCCGGCAATGGTCGGGCCTCTTTTGCTTAGGCGGAGTTTTGGCATACTGGCCGACGTGCTATAGATACGCGCCGAGGTTGATGGCCGTAGCGTCGGTCTGGGTGTTTGCCTGGGTGCTGGCGCGCTCCAGTAGGAACGGACGTACCAATCTTGGCGGTTGATATCCTCGGCGGCGGTGGCTGCGGTGACGGTGCGTGCTGCAGAGCCGACGCGGATATGCTTGGTCTTTGTCGGGACCTTGTTCTCGATTTGCTCCATCAGCAGTTGGACACCCTTGCGGCCAATTTCGTAACCCGGCGGTGCACCGTGGTGAGGGGGACCGACCCGCTCCAAGCGAGTGGGTTGCCGTCGCATCCGGCCACGCGAACCTGCTCGGGGACGGAGATGCCTTTGTCGACCAATGCCGAGATAACGCCCGAGGCCAACACGTCGGTCAGGCCGACGACAAAATCGGGGCGTTCGTCGGCAGGCGCCCGGCAATCTGAGCGCCAATGCTGTAGCCGTCGGCTGCGGTATTCCACTCTCCGGCGTCAATGACTTCAATTTGATATCGGGATGCAGGGCGAGGGCCTTGTGAATGCCAAGTACGCGCAGGGTGAGCTGCACAAATGCTGCTCTGCCCACAACGGTGATATGGCGCGCGCCGCGGGCGATGGCGAGCTCGGCGATGAGCCGGCCTTGT
>ENA-OQDF01001289-OQDF01001289.1-human-gut-metagenome-genome-assembly--contig:-NODE-1289-length-10095-cov-2.140349_pt1 | contig 10095 bp, 12 predicted proteins | sample MGYA00242769_ERZ504597 | MGnify/ENA primary metagenome ERZ504597 (study PRJEB26092, sample SAMD00036305) | human gut metagenome | host: Homo sapiens | study: EMG produced TPA metagenomics assembly of...
GTTCCGCGAGGCGCTGGAGGCCTTGGACCCCGAGGCGGTGCTGCTGCTGGACAACAGCGCGGCAGACGCCATGCGCGAGACCTATGCCGATATGCTCGTGGCAATCGACGACTTTGACACTGCCATGCTCAAGCCCGGTCTGGTCGCCCATGTGCAGGGGCGCCGCGTGCTGGCGCTCGACGGTTTTGAGGCGGCGCTCACCGACAAGGCCGCTAAGCAGCGCATGTGGGCCTACATCAAACAGCTGACCCCGGCGGCAGCCCCGCTGTAGCGAGGCTGGCGGCGGCACCGTGGCGGCGTCCCGTCCCTACATCACGGCGCGCAGCTCAAACCGGTCGCCGTTAATGCGGAACTGGCAGTTGCCGTTCATGCGCTCGACGGCAAGCTTAATGCTCTTGGTGCCAAAGCCGTGCCCAGTGTGCTGAGCCACGGGCATGCCGTCGACCATGTGCGGCGCACGGCCAAACGTGTTGGAAACCAGCAATAGAAGCTGACCGTCTTCGTAGCGAAGGTCCAGGTCGACAAACCGCTTGCCTTCGGGGGCGGCGTTCGCTGCGGCGATGGCATTGTCCAGGGCGTTCGATACCACACTGAACAGATCGACATCGCTCACGTGGACGGTTTCGGGCACGGCGGCGCGCAGGTCGGCGGTGATGCCGTGCGCGTTGATGTCTGCGGAAAGCGACGAGAGCGCAATGTTGACCGTTTCGTTGGCGCAGTAGCGGCGCACGGCGGTGCGGTCGTTGGCCTCGCAGAGCGCGTCGATGCGCTCGAGCGCCTCATCGGTGTGACCCTCTTCGATCAGGGTCGCTAGACCGCGCAGGTAGTGGCGCATGTCGTGACGGAGAACCGAGAGCTCGCGTCCGGACTGGCGCCAGGCTTCGAGCTCTTTGATGGCCGCGCTGTCGCGGGTCGCGAGCATCCAGCGCTCGCGCTCGGCGATTTCCTTTGCCTCGTATTCGCGAAGGTAGACGGCAAGAAACATAAGGTAGAAGGCGCAGAGGGCGAACGCCAAAAACTCAACGGTTACCACCGAGCCCGAGTGGAAGAGCGTGGTATAGACGTTGGTGGCGTAGTCGAAGATGTAGTAGACGAGCGGCAGGATGAGCAGAATCTCCAGCTCGGTGGGGCTTTTGATTGCCAGGCGGGGGCCAATCTCGCTTGCCCAATGCAACAAGATGGCAAAGACGCCGAGCGTGGTGATGATGCGTGCCACGTAGTACGCGACTTGTGAATCGGTGGCGGCGAATGCGGCGATGCCCATCCAGTTGCTAAACTGCAGCTCAGGTAGGCACTGGTAACGCCCAGGATGGCGAGCAGCGGACTCAGGCGATAGCGTACGCACAAGTAGACGACAAGCGGCAGATGCACGACGAGTGGATAGGCCTGTCGGGCAAGCAGCTCACCACCGACGAGGTTGGCAATCGCAAAAGCGGTGCCGGTTACGGCGCCGACCCCCACCAGCTCGAGCGAATGGCGGCGGTTGATCTCGACACCGCACAGCGCCGCCGAGGCAAAGACGCCAAAGAGCAACGTCGTCGCATGGTGGATTGCCCAAAGCACCAGTCTGCCGAGGAAAGCATCAGCGTCTCCCGCCCTCGAACCGCACCGCAAAGTAGGCGTCTTGGAATCCCTGCTTGCAGCTGCGCGCGAGCGGTATGAACGCGCCCGAGCGCATGACGATTTCCGTGCGGTTGAAGTGGTCGATGTTGCGCAGATTGACCTGGTAGCTGCGGTGGCACTTAAAGAAGGTCGCGTTTTGGGCCAGTCGGTCCTCGATGCTGCGGAACGGCTCGAGCGCCTCGATATCGCGGCCGTCGCGCAGGTGGAAGACCACGTGCTTGTTGCGAGCCTCGGCATATTCGATATCGGATAGCGCAGGGCATGGTAGCCAAAGGACGTCTTGATGACGAGCTCGTGATCGTTGCCGGACGCAGGCTCGACAGCTCGTCGAGCAGTTGCGCCACGCGCTCGTAGGTCACGGGTTTGAGCAGGTAGTCGAAGGCGCGGACCTCGTAGGACTCAAGCGCGAACTCGGGCGATGAGGTCAGAAACACCAAGCGCACGGCGGTATCGGATTGGCGCAGCTCGCGGGCGGTGTCCATGCCGTTGACGAGCGGCATGATCATGTCGAGCATGATAACGTCGGCGCGCGATGCGGCATGGCGTGCCAGCAGGTCCTCGCCGCGCGTAACGAGTGCAACATCGACCGCCGTACCCGTCTCGGCCGACCAGCGGTTGATCATGCGGTGCAGGTTATCTAGAAAGGCGACGTGGTCGTCGCAGGCGATGATTTTGAGCATATTGGCCCCCCTTAGTACCTCGATTTTGCCACATCGTGCACGCGCCACCCGCGGGGTGCGTTCCATTTGCGCCTCACGGTACGCAACTCGCGCCGAGCAGCAGGGTGTCAAAACATGCGGTTGCAAAATACCAGGTGGATATACATGTCAATTTGAGCCGGCGGCTGTCGAGGGACTATGCCTGCCGCGCCAAGCGATATCGGACATCGCGAAAGCATAGGGGTAAGGGAGCTGAACGATGAAGGAGAAGAAGATGGGTGTGCGCGCCGCGTTGATGCGTCTGCTGGGTATCGCAACCGTGGCCTGCGCACTCGTGGCGACGCCGGCGGTGGCAAACGCCGAGACGCAGGTTATGCCCGACGGGGTGAGGGCGGAGGTGCTGTCGCTTAAGCAGGCCAACAACGAACCCGTCCAAATCACCGAGCCGGGCAGTTACGTACTTAAGACGACTGAGGGTGAGGTCACGCCATCTTCGGGTTACACCATCGACGCGCCGGATGCGTCTCGGATTAATCCTGTGAGGATCTACATCGATGGTACGGTCTACGTGAACGATAAGACTAACTGGCGGGTTGAGCAAACTCGATGGCTGTTCAACATCAAACAGGGTAGCAATATCGAGTTCATCGGTGTCAACAATCCGTGCGTCAGCTTCCATAGAAACCAAAAGCAATTTGAGTCCGTAAGCGGCTTTTTGACCGACCGCTATTACAGCAGTGGCTACAAAAAGGCATCGGGCGACATCTCGGTTGGCCTGGGGGTTGGCGACGGCTCGCAGAATTTCATTCTCTCGTATGGCAGCAAGTACGAGCAAAAGGTACCTGCGATTTCCCTGGGTAGCACCGAGGCAAGTTAACCGCCAAGTTCGAAAAAATGAAGATCCAAGGCTATGTTGGCAAATCGGGCGCAGTGGCGGGCAACGCCCAAGAGTATGCCGTTCCTGTACATCTCTTCCGTGAGGGCAGGGATACGACTGGCGGCAATACCAACTCCTTCGCGGCGACTTTTACCGACTGTGTGTTCTACGATACGTCTGGAGACTTCAATGGTGCTGTTTCCGTCGATGGCAACAGCAGCTTCAAGATGCCCAAGACGGAAGCGCTGTCGCAAGTTGACGGCGACGTTCAACAATTGCAGCTTCACTGGCAGCAATGGGGAGAACGTGGGCGTCAGGCAGACGAACAATAGTTACAGCTCAGTCGAAGCGGCTCGTTATTTTGCTAATTCTTCTGTCCTTAATACCTATGCTGTCGCAGGCGTGATGGGCGTCACCAACGCTACGGTCAACCTCAACGACTGCAAGATGAGCAACTTCCACAGCACGCGTTCGAGCTCGGCCGACAACACTTTGACAGTCGATGCCTTAATGTTGCACGAAGCGCTCGCTGCAACATAAACGGCGGCGAAATTTCTCGCTATGGCGCGCGCGGCAATACGTGCGTGGTATACGCCGCCGGAACCCTTACCCTTAACGGATCGCCGGAAATCGCGAGCTACTGGAAGAACAGCCACGCCGACGATACTAATTATGGCGACAAGTACACTGAAGCTGATAAGGCTACGGGAACCGCCAAGAGCCTGTATGTCCCGAAGAAAAAGAGTGTCGATGCCAACGTCCCGGCGCTGAATATCGCGTCTGACTTCTCCGTACGCGGAGGCTTTGGAGACAATGTTTGGATCTCGATTGAGGAGACTGCGGACAGTAATGGCGTAAAGTCGCGTGTCCTTGGCACCTGCGAATCCAACAAGATCGAAGGCGTTGTGCCAGACGGCTCGTCCGAGAACGACGACAACTCCGACAAGTACGAGGTCGTGAACCTTAACGGCGACCTCACCTTCCGCGAGACCATCCACCAGCACAAGTGGAACGTTGAGGCTGATGGTTTGGGCGTTCGCGCTTCGTGCGTGGGCCCGTTCCGCAACAGCGAGTGCGAATATGGCAAGGACGAGAGCGGTGAGCCCAAAAAGTACCTGAGGGCCACGTATGAGCTCTCCATGTCCAAGGCAACGAGCTCTCAGAGCACTGCGCTTGTCTATGACGGTTGCCCGGTAAAGATTGCTTTGAATAAGGACGGCGCGTGGAATCTAGAGCAGATGGGCGTGACGGCCAGCGATGAATTCACGTGGTATCAGTGCAAGTCCCAGGCGGACGCCGAGGCATATAAAAACGGCACCAAGCTCAAGGATGCTCCGGCGGACGCTGGCTACTACTATGTCGTCACGAGCTTTAAGACTGCCTCCGGTCAGACGCTCGAGGCAAGAAGGCCTTTGAGATTTCGCCGCGTCGCCTGGTTAGGGGTCAATCCTACCAGTCACCCTTAAAGACGGCGGCAAGGGCGCGGGCAAGTATGCCTATGACGGCAAGGAGCATCAGCCTGTCGTCGAAAGTGCAAAGTTCAAAAACGGTGCCGGCGAGTGGGTCGATCTCGTTGAGGGCAAGGATTACGAGCTCAGCGCTCGAAGTGAATCCGGACTGAAGCAGACCGAGCAGGGCAATACGAGTGCATTGTCATCGGTAAGGGCAACTTCACGACCGATGGCGGCACCACAAGTGTTCTGACGCTCAAATGGGAGATCGTTGACGTTTCGCGCTTTGACCTCGAGGTCGCTGGCTTCGATGGCACCTATGATGGCGACGAGCACGGCATTACGGTCAACGTTCAGAATGACCCCGTTCCGGCGGATATGAAGATCGAGTACTGTGAAAAGGGCGGCGATTGGACGACGAAAAAGCCGACCTATCGCAATGCGGCCGAATACACGACCTACTACCGTGTGACGGCTTCTGACTACCTGACCGTCAAGGGCAGCGCGACCGTGAAGATTTCCAAGGCCGATCAGAAGGCACCGACTGGGCTCGTGGGTAATAATTGGACCACGTGCAGCAGCAAGGACGGCTCTATCTCGGGTGTGACCAAGGCGATGGAATACCGTCGCGGGTCGAGTGGGGATTACCAGAAGATAACGTCTGACGGTAAATTGACCGGGCTTACGAAGTCGGGAACGTATAACGTCCGCTTTGCCGAGGATGGCAACCACAATGCGTCGGCCGATACCGAGGTTAAGATCGAGCCGGGCCCCCATGCCGTTGCCGACAACGCTGCCTGGAAGCCGAATGGCGAAGGTAGCCACGTTAAGGTCTGCAAGTATTGCAAGAAGACTCAGGAGCGCCAGCCTGCAGGTGGAAATATGAGATCGTTACGCCCGCCACGCCTGAGGCCGATGGTGTTCGTCAAAAGGTCTGCAGGGTTTGCAGCGGCAGGTGGGATGAAGAACGTTATACCTACGTGGACACTTACGCCCCCACCATTTATGACCTCTGGTAGATAAGGCCTACTGCGAGAGCGTTTCGTTTGACGTGTTCGATGACCGCGACGAGACGGTGACGGTTACCGATAACGGCAAGGAGCTCAAGGCTGGCAAGGACGGAAAGTACACGGTTAAGGCCGCTGAAGGCGATGCCGATGCCGAGCATGTAATCGTGGCTACGGACACTGCCGGCAACAAAGAGACCATCACAATTAAGATGTACGCCGAGCATGCGTATAAATGGACAATCGACAAGCAGCCGACGGTTACCGAGACCGGCTCCAAACATGGTACGTGCTCCGTGTGCGGCCATGAGTCGGGCGCGGTAGAGATTCCGGCCCTGGCTGTTAAGGCTATTCGGGCAAATATGACGGCAAGGACACTCTGTCGATGCTTCGGCCTGCCCGAGGCGCCGTCGTTGAGTACAAGGCTGCTGACGGCAGCTGGACGAGCGATGCGCCCAGCATTAGGGACGCCGGCAGTGTGACGGTCGACTATCGCGTCACGATTGATGACGCGGCGGTCGACGGCAAGGTGACGCTTGAGGTCAAACCGCGTGCGATAACGGTCGCGGCGCAGGACGCCTCCAAGACCTATGGTGAGGACGATCCCAAGTTTACGTATGACGTCACTTCTGGCGAACTCGTTGAGGGTGAGAGCCTTCAGGGTATTGAGATTGAGCGCGATGATGACGACAGCGTGCGCGACGGTGGCTATGCTCTGCGCCTGACGCAGCCTGAGGGCGCCAACTCCAACTACAAGATTACGTTCAAGGACGGCACCTTTACGATCGGCAAGCGCGAGCTCTCCGTAACGTGGGACACCACTACTGAGTTCACCTACGACGCGAGAAGCACTGCCCCCAAGCGAAACTCCACAATGTCATCGAAGGTGACGATGTCTCCGCGTACGTCGACGGCGCCAAGGTCAAGGCCGGCACCTACACGGCGAAAATCACCGAGCTGACGGGCGACGACGCGGGTAACTACAAGCTTCCCGCCGAAGGCCTGACGTGCGAGTTCTCCATCAAGAAGGCGCCCCAGGCGCGCCGAAGGTCCAGGCCACGGCCGAGACTGTGAGTGGCAAGTCCGACGGTAAGATCACGGGCGTCGACGCTATGATGGAGTGGCGCGCCAAGGACTCTGGCGAGTATCGGGGTGTGCCCGAAGGCGTGACTGAGATTGCGGATTGTGCTGTCGGCACGTACGAGGTGCGCTACCGCGCCGATAGCGACCATGATGCCTCCTCCGCCACCGAGGTTACCGTTAATGCCGGCGGCAAACTCGTCGTGACGCTGCCTGCCAAGCAGGTCGGCTATACGATCACGGCGAACCCGGACGAGCTTGACTGGCACGGATCAACCACCCTCACGGTCGGCATCGAGAGCGGCTACTTTACTGACAACGACTCTTACGCCGTCAAGGTCAACAATGCCGTTGTGACGCCCGACGCGCGTGGCGAGTTCACCGTTCAGAACGCCGAGAGCGACCTCGTTGTCACCGTCGAGGGCGTGCGCAAGCACGAGGCCGTGAACGATGAGTGGCTCTCCGACGACAGCACGCATTGGCATAAGTGCGCCTGTGGTGACAAGATCGACGAGAGTGCGCACGCCTTTGAGTGGGTTGTCGACAAGGCGCCCACGGCAACCGAGGTGGGCTCCAAGCATCAGCAGTGCACGGTCTGTGGACACAAGCTGGCTGAGGTCGAGATTCCGGCTGCGCCATCGTTGGCTACTCCGGCGAGTACAACGGCGACTATCACACGTAGATGCGACGAGTCTGCCCAAGGGTGCAACGGTAAAGTACAGCACTGACGGCAAGAACTGGTCCCCCGAGGCCCCCAAGATCCGCGACGTTGGCACGCTGACCGTTGCTTACCAGGTGACAATTGACGGTGCGACCGCCGAGGGTGAGGTCACGCTCGAGGTCAAGCCGTGCGCGATTACGGTCACCGCCCAGGACGCTTCCAAGACCTACGGCGAGGCTGACCCGTGTTTACGTGGGATGTCACTTCTGGCAAACTCGTCGCGGGCGAAACGCTTCAGGGCATCGAGATCGATCGCGAAGATAGCGACAACGTGCGTGATGGCGGCTATGCTCTGCAACTGACGCAGCCTGAGGGCGCGAACCCCAACTACAACATTACGTTCGTTGATGGCGTGTTCACCATCAACCAGCGCGTGCTCACTGTGAAGTGGGGAACTACCGAGTTTGTCTACGACGGCAAGGAGCACTGCCCCGAGGCGACGCTCGGCAACGTCATCGGCAAGGATGACCTTTACGCGACCGTCGAGGGCTCCCAGGTCGAGGCCGGCGATTCGTACCAGGCGAACCTCACCGCACTGACGGGCAGGGCCGCTGGCAACTACGCGCTTCCGACTGAGGGCCTGACGTGCGACTTCTCCATCAAGAACGCCGCGCAGGGCGCGCCGGTGGTCCAGGCTGCGGCCGAGACCGTGAGCGGCAAGCATGACGGCAAGATCACGGGCGTCGACGCGACGATGGAGTGGCGTGCCAAGGGTGCTGACGAGTATCAGGCGGTAGGCGAGGGCACGGCCGAGCTTACGGGTCTTGCCGCCGGTACGTATGAGGTGCGCTACCAGGCCAAGACTAACTACGAGGCCTCTTTTGCCACCGAGGTTACCGTGGCGGCCGGCCCCAAGCTGGTCGTGACGCTGCCGAGCAATCAGGTGGGCTACGCGCTCAGCTCGACGGCAGCCGAGCTCGATTGGCACGGGACTGCAACGCTCACCATGAGCATCGACAGCGCGTATTTTGCGGGTAAGGACTACGCCGTCAAGGTCAACGGCACGTCCGTTAAGCTTTCCGCCAAGGGCACCTATGAGCTCAAGGATGTCGAGGGCGACGTGAATGTGACGGTCGAGGGTATCCTCAAGCACGAGCCGACGGCTCCGGCTGGGCACACGACGCCAAGAACCACTGGCATGTCTGCCGCTGCGGCGAAGTTCTCGACAAGGCCGAGCATACCTTTGAGTGGGTCGTCGATAAGCCGGCGACCGTTGAGGCCAAGGGCGTGAAGCACCAGGAGTGCACGGTCTGCCGTGAGAAGGGCAAGTCCGAGGAGATCGCGATTCTGACACCCGAGATTATCGACGGCAAGGGTCAGACGATGGTGGTCGACGCCGCCAAGGACCTGCGCTTCCGCTCGAACGCGCCGCTCAGGTTCTTCCAGAAGGTGCTGGTTGACGGTAAGGAGGTCGCCGCCGAGAACTACGTGCTCACCGAGGGCTCCACAATCGTGACGCTCAAGACGAGCTTCCTAAAGACGCTCGGCGTGGGCGAGCACAAGCTGAGTGTGGTTTCGACCACGGGTACGGCCGAGACGACCTTTACCGTTGCCGAGGCTGCCAAGCCCGCTCCTGGTCAGACCACCACGACTACTACGACCACGACTTCCAAGCCTAAGAAGAAGGCTAGCAAGGAGACGTTGCCTGAGTCCGGCGACAGCACGTACGTCATGGCTGGTGCTGTGCTCGCTGCCGGCATGGACCATGAAGCGCCGCGCGTAGTCGCGCGCCAGTCCCCAGCGGGTCCGGATCGAGCGATTCGGGCCCGCTTTTGGGGCCTGCCGGAAACCCGGTGGTCAAATAAGGTCAAATATGAGTACTGTTACCAGTTTAGTGGCAGCCAAATGGCCTTAAAAATCGGTGCCAGCGGCCAAAAGTGCATCGATTTTCGTCCTTCAGAGTCGCGATCGGGCTCCAAACAAGGCGATTTTGCTGCTCTGGACCGGAAAATCGCTGCTACTAATTTGGTGACAGTACTCATATTTGGCCTTTTTTGACCACTGCCCCTTGGTCCAGGACAAAACGGCTGCTCGAATCATCGCGCATTTTCAACTATCCTCAGCTTGCCAGTTCGAAAATGGACCCGCCGCATGATTGAATCTTTATTTCAACTTTACACCTGGCTTACAGCTGTCTTGTCAGCTGTAAAGCCAGGTGTCATACTAAAGCCCCAAGATTCGCCAAAAGAGAGGGGCCTTGATGGCACAGAGCGCGAACATGGATGCATCGGAGCTTGCACGCGATATCGCGGCCGGCCTGGCATCGGCAACGACGGCAACGGAGCGCGCGGCACTGGTGCCCGCAGAGCTCGTCGAGGCCATCCATCAGCTAAAAACCCAACGTGACGCAGTGATCCTGGCGCACTATTATGTGGCGCCCGAGGTCCAAGCCGTTGCCGATTACGTCGCGACAGCTTCTACCTGGCAAAGCTCGCCAAGAGCCTTCCGCAGCAGACGATCGTGCTGTGCGGCGTGGAGTTTATGGGCGAGAGCGCCAAGCTGCTCAATCCCACCAAGACCGTGTTGCTGCCCGAGCCGGGCGCGGACTGCCCCATGGCGCACATGGTCAAGCGCGAGACGGTCGACGCGGCGCGCGCCGAGTATGGCGACGACCTGGCCGTGGTGTGCTACGTCAACTCGACGGTCGAGATCAAGAGCTGGAGTGACGTGTGCGTTA
>ENA-OQDF01001290-OQDF01001290.1-human-gut-metagenome-genome-assembly--contig:-NODE-1290-length-10091-cov-1.850361_pt1 | contig 10091 bp, 14 predicted proteins | sample MGYA00242769_ERZ504597 | MGnify/ENA primary metagenome ERZ504597 (study PRJEB26092, sample SAMD00036305) | human gut metagenome | host: Homo sapiens | study: EMG produced TPA metagenomics assembly of...
GAAGTAGAACTGATTTTGATGCGGTATGAACAGTATTATACATTGGAAATGTCGGGGTATGTGAGACTAATTTGTATATGCACATTGCATTTATGTTTGAACGTCTGATGATCGCACAGGATGATTATGAGGAAGAACAACGGGAATTATCTGAGCAAGAGCAGGAGTTCTATCGGATTTCACGGATTGTATTTGCAGAAGCAGAAAAAAATACAGAATCAGACTGGATGAATATGAATTGTCGATGCTATACGAATTGTTTAAAAGACTGATTAAGTAGCAAAGAGGAAATTCGATGGGACTGGAACTGAAGGTTGAGCAGAAACAAAGGGTATATCAGAAGCAGATTGAGCAGGCACGCATCCTGCAAATGAATGCACAGGAACTCGCTGTGTGTATTCAGGAGGCAGCATTGGAGAATCCGTTGATTGAACTGGAAGAAATGATGGATGTGCCGATAGAAGAACTGGTGAAGAAGGATGTGCGAGAAACTGATGAAGCAGAGGTATCGGAGGATACCGACTGGAGATATACCGGCGGGCATCAGTCGCCAGAAGACTGGTGGACTCCACAGGGAGGAAAATCGGAAAGTCTTGTTGATATGATACATCAACAGCTGCTGACGATGTCAATTGGGGAAAAGAAAAGGAAATTGTGGAAAAGTTGGCGGGAGCGTTGGACAGCAGAGGATATCTGGAGATTCCGGTGAAAAAACTGGCAAAATATATACCATGTTCGGTGCAGGAACTTCGGAGTGCATTAGAGATACTCAAATCATTGGAACCGGCAGGAATCGGCGCGGCAGATTTGAAGGAATGTCTGATTCTGCAGTTGAGACGGCAGAAAGACTCCCGGCTTGCGGTTACATTGGTCAAAAATTATCTGGAAGACTTGCCGAAGCATAGAATTTCAGCAATTGCAAAGGAACTGGGAGAGAACGAGGCTGCGGTAAAAGATGCATTTGCCAGAATCAGAACCTTGAACAAAACCGGGAAGTATTTTCGGGGAAGGAACAACGGTGCTCTATGTGATACCAGATATTATTGTGTCGGAAGAACATGGAGAATACACAGCGGCATTGAACGAGGATGTGTACCGGAAACTGCGGCTGAATGAATCCTATGTGAAGCTGAAGGATTCTGAGGAATCAGAGGTAAGAGAATATATTATTCAAAAACAGGCGCAGGCAAAGTGGCTGAAAACATGTATTGAACAGAGAAGTCATACACTGCTGAGAATCGCAGATATATTGATAGATTTCCAAAGGACATTTTTAGAGACGGGAAAGGATATGAAACCGCTCAGACAGAAGGACGTTGCACAGATCATGGAAGTGCATGAATCGACGGTCAGCAGGGCTGTAAAAGGAAAATATCTACAGTGTGGCAGAGGTGTCTACGCACTGTCGGATTTTATGCCGAAAGGAATGGAAGAAGTCAGCGGTGATTCTGTAAAGCAGATGCTGAAGAAATTCATTCAAAATGAAGATAAGAAAAAACCACTGAGTGATCAGAACTGGTAAAGAAACTGGAAGAAGAGGGTGTACAAATATCAAGAAGAACAGTGGCAAAATACAGGATGCAGATGGAAATTCCAGATGCATCCGGCAGAAAAGCAGAGTGAGCTGCGAATCCGAGCTGTTGGCTGAACTGATACCATTTTTTAGGAGTTGTGACATCGGATACTGTCTCCCATGCTTATAATAGTTTCTCGGAATCTCTAGCCCGCTATTTATCTAACTTCTGAGATTCCTTTTTTATTTTTTTCCGTTACTATTCACAGTTGATTATAAATAAGGACACCAACAAATGCAATTGAAATTCGTATTGAAGATTCAAGAGTTGCTCCTGTAATCTCATTTGTAGGTGTATACTAAAATAGAACAAGAAATTTTTAACGAACGAATCCCAAAAATCTTTTTTGGGATTTGTTTGGAAAGGAAGGAAAAATATGAATGCTGATATGAAATGGTTGGATAATCCGGAAGTATTTAAGGTGAATCAATTAGCTCCGCATAGTGATCATTCCTATTATTTGGATTATTCGGACATGAAAAAGAGAAAAACCCATTATTTCAGTCATTAAATGGGCAGTGGGAGTTTTCTTATAGTAAAAATGTAAAAAGCAGACCAGTTAATTTTTATGAGGAAACATTTGATGCATCAGGATTCGATAAAATTATGGTTCCGGGACATATTGAACTGGCTGGATATGATAAGATCCGCTACATTAACACCATGTATCCGTGGGAAGGAAAAGAGTACCACAGAGGAGCTTACAGCATGGAGGCAACCGGAGCAGAAAAAGGAATGTTTTCAGAAGAAGAACAGTTTTATGCGTATACGGAGCAGTCAGAGGAGTCGGAGGTATCGACAGCTGGCAAAGTGATGTGGAAGACGAATATCATATCAGTGCGGAAGAAGACATCAGATATTCATTTACCATTTGTTAGTTGCAATGAAGATACACAGGATGTATCGATAAATATTGAACTAGAGGAGTAAAAAATATAGAGCAGCTCAAGATTAGTGAATAGTTTTTCATATGATGTTTGTGTTTGCATAATTTGTTCTTACAACAACTATTTTCACATCTAAAAGAAATAGAGGATAATAAAGTAAGAGAGGTTCATGATGTTAAATGTCATGGACCGCTCTTTCTTTAGGGGAAAATTATAAATGTTTCAAATAATTTTCTACATTCTGATACTCAACGCCATTTTCCATGACGGAATCTTCACCACGATAGAGCACACATCGCTTGGTAATCTGACCAAATCTATGACTTGTTTGATTCAGTTTTTCTTCGTCAACTAAGAAGCGAGCTTGCATTGGAACAATTTTCGAGCTGTGTTTTATTTCGTAGCATTCACATGTATTGAGTTTAGCATCGTAAATTACCATATCGTATTCGCCGACAGCAAATTGCAATTTGAAAACACGTTGATGTCTTTTAGTCGATTTGAATGTTTCTAAAGTACGATGTCTTCCATCATACGACCACGCACTTCTTCCAAAATACGTTCAGAAACTAACATTTTTTCGTGCTCGCTCAATGTAGAGAATAATTCATCTTTTGTCAAAGAATGAACCAATGCCTGTGCCTGGCAATAACGCATGCCTGGTTGCGTGAATAAAATATTCTCTAGTGGTTCAGCACTTGGAATTACCGTTTCTCGTGGAACGTCAACAATCAGGTCAAGTGCTTTCAAATATTCTTTGATTTCCTCTATGTGAGCATTTGTAATACCAATAGATTGTTCTTCTTTGTTGCGAATCTCCAACATATCCATTAATCGTTTGGTTACTGCTTCTGTATCGATTTTATCCAAAATATCTGTACGCTGTTCTGGATTACGATCTCTTCGCAAAACATCAGCAGCTGAACCCAAATCATGAGATTTGAATTTGTCGGTCAGAATACGAATAAGGAAACGATGATTCATATCCTCAATGATTCGATTGATAGCACCTGTTAGTTCACCTGCCTCATAGAGTGATTGGAGATGACGGAAATATCCTCCATCTTGACAACAACTCAGGGAGTGCTGGATATTTTTACAGATTGCGGTATCGATATAACGCCGTGTGGATTCGTCATCACGGAACGAAGCATCCTCTGCAATAACGTCTTTATCATCAAAATCTAGTTCTCCTGCACGAAGTGTGCCGCCATAGCGAATGTACTCGTCAATACTGTCGATACCGAGTAAACGACTATGTTCACGGAATGGAATAAAGGTAGTGTGAATCGTAACAGCTCGATCATAAAGTTCCTGATGAAGCGCAAACCAAAAGCCAAGAGAATCTGTTCCGGATAAAACAATTTTCATACCTTGTGCAGCGTAGATATCAGAGAATAGTGCTGCTGAATCAATAAAGTCGGGCATCAGGGTTACTTCGTCAATAAAAACATATTCATATCCCAGATCAAGGAGTTTGCCCAAATCACGATTCATCGCTGCCATGGTATCGCTCCCTTTCGCTTTGATGTATGCTGATTTTGCGGACTGTGATGGAGTCATTCCTAAAACAGCCTGACGCAGCATTGTTGTCTTTCCTGTTCGTCGCAGACAAATACCAAGCATACACGATCTGTTTCCTCACTGTTTAAATATGCCTGTAACTGTCTGAAACAATCACGTTTTCCCCAGTTTTTTACACCTTTTGTCAGTGCCAGAAGACGTTCTCCGATAATGACAGAAGTTTCAAAATCTGTAGATTTAGGTGGAACAATAGAACTGTGTTGTTTCAGTTCTTTCAATTCTTCTTGAAGCTGTTTGCGCCTTTCAACACCTGCAAAAACTTCTTCGCGTTCGTTCTTTTTAATGTACTTGCTTTTGCTTTTTCCATTCTCTGTCCATTGCAGATAAGGCTGCTCTTTGCCGTAAATTTTCTTCATGTTGATAGAACCTTGTGGTAAGGATGCTATTTCGTTTTCTAATTCATAAATTCGTTTGTAGATATCCATAATATCACCCCGTTTCTTACAATCTATTATAACCCATTTTAAGAAAAATATCAATGGGTTATAATGGGTTATAACGTTGAAAAATGTGGAAGTGAAACGATCACTTTCGTTGGCTATTCTTGATTACACTTCACAAATCATCTTCCGATAATCTCTCGGAGACATTTTATAAGTATTTAGAAATGTGCGATTGAAAGTTCTCAGACTTCCAAACCCGGCACTGTGCAGATATCCGTAATGCTACGGTCGGAATGTTGAAGCAGATTACAAGAATAATCCAAACGGATATTGTTTAAGTAAGTATTAAAATTGCAATGGAAAGTAGAAGAGAAGACTCTAGAAAGCGCATAAGGACTGTAGCCAGATCTTCTGCCATCTGTGTTAACGAAAAATCTTCTCTAAAATGAGCAGCCATATAGGCAACGCTTCGATAAATAATGTCATCGCTGCTACGGAATTCTTTTCTACCATTTCAAAACAAGGAAGAGTTCTTGCTAAATCATCTGTGTATAGACCAGCCAAAGAACCTCGCGATGTGGTGTGTCAGGGGCAAGATTCTGCAAAGTACGAAGAAATCCACCAGAGAGTGATGGGGCGCCAATAAATAAACAGCGTGACAAGTATCGGAATCAAACACTTGATAATGGTGAATCAATTCAGGAAATACAATAGCGAAAAGTTGGAAAGGATATGCATGGAGCTTTTCTGAAAAAAACTTTGGAGAAAGAAAAGATAGGTGTTTTAAACTTGATTGAGGATGAGCACTATTTTACCACGTTAGCATTTATTGCAATTGATGAAAATGGTGAGCGAGAGTTTTCTTTTTCAAGAAAACCAGGTGCAGATACCAAATTACAGGCGGATGAATTGAATTTGGAGTTATTACAGAACTGTAAAATTTTTCACTTTGGTTCCTTATCTTTGACAGCACAGCCTGCACATGAGGCAACAGTAACAGCAGTCTCACATGCGAAAGCAGAAGGGGCATTGATTTCTTACGATCCGAATTATCGAGCTTCTCTTTGGAGCAGCGAAGATGTTGCTATAGAAACAATGAATCGATGATTTGTTATGCAGATGTGATGAAGATATCAGATGAAGAAGTTTGCTTCTGACTGGAGAAAAAACTTATGAAGCTGCAGCAGATCAATTCTTACAGATGGGACCGAAGTTAGTTGCTGTTACGCTTGGTAGCGAAGGCGTTTTAATAGCATTTGGAGAACGAAAAGAACGTATTGCAGGATTTCAAGTGAAGTCAGTAGATACTACAGGTGCAGGAGATTCTTTTTGGGGTGGTTTTTTGAGTGCTTACTTGGAATTTAGAAAACCTGTTGAGGAACTATCTTGGAAAGAAATAAAATATTGTGCAGAATACGGAAATGCTACGGCGGCACTTTGTGTGCAGAAACGAGGTGGTATCCCAGCTATTCCGAAAAAAGAAGAAGTAAGTCGAATGATTCGGCGTTAAAATAATGATGATAAACGCCCATCTTTGACAGTTGTAAGGTAACAAAACGGCTACAAACCAGTAAATGGGTATTGTGGCCGTTTTTCTTTTTGCATCGATATGTACTATATTATTCTTACTTTGATTTTATCTGTTTTGTATTCTTGATGAGGGTTCGCATATCTGATTTACTAATGAATTCATTATCCGTTCTAAAATCAAATATTTTATGTAAGGCATCGGTTAGTTCGGTTCTTGTATAAGAGGGTATATATCCGCTCGCTGTGTTCAGTAGAGTCATTTGCATAGAGCGTAATGTTTCCAATATCTGGTCTGCTGTACAAAAATTGTTGTCTATGATTATGAAGGCAATCAGCTTTTGAAACTAGGTGGAGATGACATATTCGGTGTCAGCTATCCATGGCTGGAAGACATGCAGCTTTTAGATGACGGCTCTCTGTTAATTATGGTGACACAGGAACGAGACGACGGATCAGCAAATGAATTAATGTTTTTTTGTTGCCTGCATTTTCAGACATATGGGACTTGTGGAGGAATTTGGGGAATTTGCATTTTGCATTTAAAAGATATAAAATGAATGTCTACGGAAAGAAAATAAGCGAATTTATGAAGGAGTTAGCGAATGTCAAAAGATGAATATTTAATTACAGATGCGCCTCTTAAAGCGCTGACTGTTTTTGCAATGCCTATGATTTTAGGCAGCTTTTTTCAACAAGTATATAATATGGCTGATTCTATTATCGTTGGTCAGTTTGTTGGCTCATCTGCACTTGCGGCAGTCGGTGCCTGTGCTGCACTTACGAATGTCTTCATTTGTATAGCATTGGGTGCCGGTGTAGGTGCAGGTGTACTTGTGAGCCGTTATTTTGGAGCCAGAGATTATAGTAAAATGAAAACAATTGTGTCAACATCATTGATCAGTTTCCTGATTCTAAGCATATTTCTGGGTGTCTTTGGATTTTGTTTTTCCCATTCGATGATGAGTTTATTACAGACACCTGCGGATATACTGGAGGAAGCAGTACTGTATCTCCGTGTTTATTTTGTGGGATTTCCATTTCTGTTTATGTATAACATCCTTTCAACAATGTTCACTTCGATCGGTGAATCCAAGATTCCACTGGGACTTTTGATATTTTCTTCTGTTTTGAACATTTTTATGGATTTCTGGATGGTGGCGGGACTTGGTTTGGGAGTGTTTGGTGCAGCACTTGCAACGCTCATCGCACAGGGGATTTCGGCAGTGTTTTCACTTTTGATCTTCTTTAGCAGGATGCGCCGGTATCAAAGTCATTTTGACTGGTTTGACAGGCATGAATTGTATTCCATGCTGCGGATTGCTGTACCTTCGGTTCTGCAGCAGTCTACAGTGTCAATCGGTATGATGATCGTACAGGCAGTTGTAAATCCATTCGGTACACAGGCACTTGCAGGTTATGCGGCAACGATGAGAGTAGAGAATGTTTTTTCCTTGATATTTGTATCTATCGGAAATGCAGTCTCACCGTATGTTTCCCAGAATCTTGGCGCAAAGAAAATGGATCGTATCAAAAAGGGATATCACGCGGCACTGGTGTTAGATCTGTGTTTTGCAGTCCTTGCTTTTGTAGTCATTGAAACACTGCATACGCAGATTTCTTCGTTATTTCTGGGCAAAGATGGATCTGCTTGGCATATCAGGTGTCAGGGGATTATATGAGATGGCTCGGTTACTTTTCATTTTCATGGGTATCAAGATGGCAACCGATGGAGTACTTCGTGGACTTGGAATCATGCGTCCGTTTCTCATCGCCAATATGGTAAACCTTGCGATCCGTTTGGCAGTTGCTTTGATTTTTGCGCCTCGGTTTGGCATTGCATTTGTCTGGCTTGCTGTGCCGGCTGGCTGGTTTGCAAATTTTCTGATTTCCTATGTGGCACTTAACGGATGTAAAGTGTTCTCACCATGAGCACAGCCATGAGGAAGGGCATACATGTGGCGGGCATGGATGCAGTATTTAAAATAAGTCAGACAATATACAGAGATAGAAAAATAAGGGACAAAATTTCGGTTAAAGAATTTTTTGCCCTTATTTTCGTCTTGCGGCATACGATTTAATGCGCAGAGGACGGGAGGTAATTTTATACCCCACCTGATGTTATAAACTATAGACATAAAAGGGAAAACAGATCATTTATTTTCAAAGAAATGGAGGAACTGGCAATGAAAGGTTTTAACACAGGTGAGGTTATATGGGAATGGTAGATGGTGAATATATCTTATTTGCCAGCGAAGCGGATTATTATGATTATGTGAATGATTAGAGATGTGATTAATGGTGCTTAAAATGTGTAAAGAAAATTCCCATGTGTGCTATACTTTACTCATATCACGAAAAGGGGAATACTTATATGCCAAAAGGAACAAATCAAAAGCTAAAATTATACCGTCTTGCACAGATCATGCTGGAAAATACAGATGACGAACACTATATTACCATGCCGGAAATCATGGAAGAACTGGGAAAATACGAAGTGACCGCAGACCGCAAAACAATCTATGCAGATCTGCGTGATCTGTCTGTGCTCGGGATCGAGGTAGAGGGCGAACCCATCGGCAACCGCTATCATTACCGCGTAGTCAACCGCCCGTTCGAACTGCCGGAATTAAAGCTTCTGGTAGATTCCATCCAGTCTTCCAAATTCATCACAGAGAAGAAGACCAACATACTGATAAAAAAGCTGGAAAAGCTGGTCAGTAAATACGATGCACAGAGGCTGCAGCGACAGGTGTATGTATCCGGAAGAATTAAGACGATGAATGAAAGCATCTATTATACTGTCGATGCAATCCACAATGCGATTTCTGAAAATAAGAAGATCAAGTTCCAGTATTTCCAGTGGAATGTGAAGAAAGAGATGGAGCTGCGTCACGGAGGAGCATGGTATCATATCAGCCCATGGGGATTGTCCTGGATGATGAGAATTATTATATGATCGGATATGATGCAGAGGCGCAGCTGATCAAGCATTACCGGGTGGACAAGATGCTGCATATCCGGATGTCGGATGAATCCCGTGAGGAAAAGAACACTTCAAGAAGCTGGATATGGCGGATTATGCCAAGAAGAGTTTCGGAATGTTCAGGGGAAAGGAAACGTCTGTAAAGATGCTGGTAAATAACAGCCTTGCGGGCGTGATCATTGACCGGTTTGGGAAAGATGTGATGATGATTCCGGAAGACGAGGATCATTTCCGGGTGAATGTGGATGTGCATGTGAGCAAACAGTTCCTGGGATGGGTATTCTCGCTGGGGGAAGCAGTTAAGATCATTGGACCGGATGAGGTTGTGGAGCAGATGCGGGGAGAGGCCCGGAGGCTTATGGAGCAGTATGGGGAGTAGGAAATGGATTCTGAATTAGCAAAACAAGAATATGATTGTAAACTAGCACGAAAAATAAGTTGACAATCAAAGCGAAATACGATAAATTGTTAACCATAAACTGAAAGGAAGGTTGACAATTTAATGAACACAAAAACAAAAAAATTATCCACCGTAAGTATGGTATTATGCGGAATGTTCGCGGCGCTGGTTGCCATAGGAGCATTTATCCAGATCCCGGTTCCATATATGGATTATTTCACACTTCAGTTCTTTTTCGTACTGCTTGCAGGATTGATTCTGGGGGCTGATAAGGGAGCAATATCTGTAGGATGTTATGTATTACTGGGACTTGTCGGAGTACCAATCTTTGCAGCAGGCGGAGGAATCGGATACATATTCCGGCCAAGCTTTGGTTATCTGGTCGGATTCATTGTAAGCGCATATGTAACCGGAAAAGTATGCGAAAAGCTGAAAGCAAGTTACAAGAACTATCTGCTTGCCTGTCTTGCAGGATTTGTTGTGACATATGCAATCGGAATCGTGTATAAATTCATAATCTTGAACTTTTATGCACATACACCGGCAACGCTGGGCGTGATCTTTTTGTCCTGCTTCCCATTAGATATGCCTGGAGATTTTGTATTATGTCTGCTGGCAGCCGGTGTGGGACTTAGAATGCGAAAAAGCGGATTTTATCTGAGTTAATAAAAAAGGGGCATGAGATTATGGCAAAGGAATATTTGTGACGGGCACCGGCACAGATGTAGGAAAGACGTATGTCACAGCAAT